>JABAHP010002057.1_pt1 | contig 14634 bp, 5 predicted proteins | sample 7062081 | NCBI WGS metagenome assembly JABAHP01 (sample SAMN14534357, study PRJNA622989) | marine sediment metagenome | biome: marine biome [ENVO:00000428]; feature: marine pelagic biome [ENVO:01000023]; material: deep marine sediment [ENVO:00002113] | place: India: Gulf of Kutch | collected...
GTGGAATACACGTATCCCGACGGCAGCAAGCTCATGATGGATGGACGCTGCATCCCGGGTTGTAAAAACATCTATAACAGCTTCGCGCATGGCAGCAAAGGCGTGGCGATCGTATCAAACAGCGGTGACTGTGGAATGCCATCCAGCACTTACAAGGGACAGAAAACGGAACGCTCAAACATGATCTGGCAATCCAAAGTCAAACCCCAGGAAAGGAATCCATATCAAAACGAATGGAACGCCCTGATTGACGCCATCCGTAAAGACAAGCCCTATAACGAAACCGAACGCGGGGTTAAGACCAGCCTCGTGACGAGTTTGGGCCGCATGGCAGCACACACCGGCCAGGAAATCACATATGAACAGATCCTCAACAGCGACCACGAGATGGCGCCCGGTCTGGACAAGTTTACGATGGATTCTCCTGCGCCACTGCAGCCCGATGCCGAAGGAAAATATCCCATTCCCCAGCCGGGTATAATTAAGGACCGGGAATACTGATTACCCGTCCGTGGGAATATCCAGTTCGCGAAGTGTCCGACGCAGCCATGCGAGTGATTTTTCTATCATGGGACCGCCGGCCCCCTCGCATTCCATGCTCAGAACGCCGTTAAATCCGATGTCCCGCAGAATGGTCAGGACCTTCCGGATGTTGGCCGGGTTGACGCCGTCACCGATGGCACAGTTGCTGACTGCGATACCAGTCTGCTTACCAAGGACCGCCGCGGCCAGAGATTTGCTGACATCCTTGACGTGTACATGGGTGACCTTCTTCTTGAACCGTTCACAAAAGGAGACCGGATTTTGTCCGGCAATAAACGTGTTGCCCGTATCCATGTTCATGCGCAGATAAGGCGAATCACAGAATGCCAGCATTTTCTCCATCATGTCGGGATTGGTCGTGAAATAGCCATGCACCTCGATGCTGATGGTCATTTCATAGGCTTCGGCAACTTCGATGATTTGGCCATAGCTTCGTTTCATCAGGTCCATGGCTTCATCATCGGACAGCCCTTCCGGCTTGTGCAGGCCATCGGTTGTGGCAATCCTTTCGCAGCCGGCAAGCTTGGCCCAGGGGATGCTTTTGAGAACATAAGGCACGCCATACAACGGCCCGTCCCTGCCTGACAGCGGGAACGCTGCGTCCACCTGTGAAAACTGCACGCCATATTTCTCCATTTTCCTGCGCAATAAAAGGGGATCTTCGTAAAGCGCAACATGCGGCTGATAGCCGAGACCGTGAATCCAGCTGACCCCGTCAATCAGCCCGCATTCGATAAAGTGGACATCGTTGGCCTGGGCCCATTTGAGGCATTTCTCAAAATTCCAGTAAGACGAGTTGAATGCATCAGTATGAAAACCGATTCTCATCAAAGCCTTGTCCTTGCTTTTTGTAATGGTACTTCCTAATGCCGTGCCGGCCATGGCCGCAGATGCTGCCGCCACAAACTCACGCCGTGTACAATGTATAATGTTTTTATTCATGTCTATACCCTTCCTTTACTGTATCAACCGTCAACCGGGGCGGTTTTTTCCCTGTCATGGGACTATCCGTGAATGATAACATAACGAATTTGATTCTGCCAGTATGAATGCCTTAAAACACTCTTATGCGCATACAACTGACTCTTTGGTTGCAGCCGGGTTGCAGGATTTGATTGATTGCAATACCGATAATCGGTGGTATTGTTAAAGATTGCAAAACCGGAATAGAAAGAGAATTTGCTTTGTAGGGCCGACTCTGCTATTATATGAATGTGAATTTAGGAGGACACGGTGAAATCAGGGTAAATCTCAGATATAGGGACACAACTAAACCAGGTCATAATATGATACGAAGACTGACAATAAAGATCGCTTTGGTGGTTGCCTTTAGTGGCAGCACTATGGCCGCAGAAGACACATACCTAGCAAAGAGCAGGGAGATTCGAGGTGGACAGGCTCCGGTTGAGATTTCGGTGGATATTACCGACGTTGACGTGCTTGAGCTTATTGCCACAGGTTATTCATGGGGACAGGCGGTCTGGGCCGAGGCGGTGCTTGAAACCAAAGACGGCAAACAGACGCGTCTTGTTGATCTTACACCGCTTTCGGTAAAGGTTGGATGGGGGACATTTTCGGTGAACAAAGGGCCCGACGGCCGCAAGCTTAAGGTGGGCGGCCGTGAGTTCACCCATGGTATTTTTGCCCATGCCGACAGTCGGGTCGTCTATCGACTCCAAAAGAAGTACACTCAATTCAAGTCTATGGTCGGAATCAACCACACTGCAGAAAACCGGGGCAAGGTTGTGTTCAAGGTGCTTGATGGAACAGGATACGAACTGAGGATCAGATGCAATAAGGCCAGGGCCTGCTTTAGCCGAAGTGTCATGGCCGAGTTAAAAGGTTTGCTTAAAAGTTCCTATTCATCAACCGCCCTGCTTGCCGAACTCGCAGATTACGAGGAATCCTTTGACAGTATACAAAAAGGATTGCAGTCATGTTCTGCCAAAGAGCTGGAAAAGGCTGAGGAATTCGTAGCGTTTGCGCGTGAAATCTACCTGAAAAAGCTTGATGCCCCCCTGCTTTTCGTCAAGCGTCACGAATACTGGGCCGGCCACATCTATGATGACTACTTAACCTGGCACCCGGGCGGCGGAATATATTTGATCGAGAACCCGGCGGCACCGATTGATGAACAGATTGTTCGACCGGTGATTGATCCGACAACAAAGGAAACTCTCGGTGAGGGTGTTTATCGCGAACCTGATATCTCTTATGACGGCAGGAGGATTCTGTTTTCTTTCAAAGGGACCGAGAAAGGCCATACAAGTATTTACGAGATAGGAATTGACGGAAAAGGACTAAGAAGGATTACCAACCCGGGCCAGGATTGCAGCGGCCTGAAACCACAGGCGGGATTAATAGGCCACGGACACCACGACATCTCTCCCTGCTATCTTCCCAGTGGCAGGATTGCCTTTACCAGCACACGCACCGGCGGACATGTGATGTGTTTTAGCAGCTATATCGATACGCTGCACACTATGAACACTGACGGAAGCGACATCCAGTGTATATCCGTCAATGTCCAGAACGAGTTTGATCCCGCAGTTCTCCCCGATGGCCGTATCCTGTATGGTCGCTGGGAATACGTTGATAAAACGGCCCTGTATCTGCAGAGCCTGTGGACGGTGAATCCGGACGGCAGCAATGAGACGGCGCTTTTCGCCAATAACATGGCCAAACCCACGGCACTGCTGGATGCCCGTCCGGTGCCCGGCAGCCGCTTGATAGTTACCTCGCTGACGCCGCACAATGGTCAGGCCGTGGGCGCAATTGCAATGGTTGATACGATGGTAAGCAAGAACAGCCTCAATGCTATGACTAATTTTACTCCGGAATACCCTACAGAGATGGATCAGGGTCTGAGACGTGGCTGCTGCGATCCATGGCCTTTGTCTGAAGACGTTGTCCTTATCGCCAATAATGATTCGAAACATGGCAAACACGGCGTGATAGAGCTTGTCACGAGAGGTGGTTTTCGTACCATCATCCACAGGGCCCCCGGCATTACGTGCTATTCGCCTATGCTCGTCAAGCCTCGCAGGAGGCCGCCAGTCAAACCTTCGATGATAAAGCCCGACGTTCCGGGCACGTTCATGGTGCACGACATCTACCAGGGAATGGACGGCGTCAAACGCGGCGAAGTAAAATGGCTTCGCGTCATAGAAACAACATCTCGAATAAGTGGAATTCCAGGTGGAGGCCGCTGGTGGAATCAAGCCTTTTTGGCCAGTTGGCAGGGTTCCTATGATATAAAGAGGTTCCTCGGTGTCGTGCCCGTCGAAGAAGATGGCTCGGTTTTCTTCGAAGCTCCGGTGGGAATGGCACTTTATTTCCAGGCGCTGGATGGTGAGGGGAGAATGCTGCAGAGTCAGCGGACGTTCCTTCAATCCGTAGCAGGAGTGACAAGATCGTGCATAGGCTGTCACGTCAAAGAGGATAATGCGGCCCCGCAAAACCTCGGCCGGCTTGACGCGGCGCTGGGGAAAAAACCTGTCAGGCCCAAGGCCGAATCATGGGGCATGGGATTTATTGACTATCCGACAATGATACAGCCTGTACTGGACCGGCACTGTGTGAGTTGCCATGGAGGCGAGAAATGCATCGCGGGCGGGATTGACCTGACTGGCGGATGGACATGGGCGTTCAACATAAGCTACGAAACCCTAATCAAGAACACTCTCACCGGGTTCCTTAACTGCCACAATTCCTCCGTAAGGACGGCCGAACTGCTTGACCCGCGAACGCACGGTTCCGGTATGGCACCATTGACGGACCTGCTCCTAAGTGGTCACAAGGGCAAAATCAAAGAAATGACTCGCAGAGAGATTGACTTGATTATGGCCTGGATGGACGGAAACTGCAACTACTATGGTACATGGAACTATACTCCATATGCAACCTGCAATGTAATTGAATCGGCCGGCAAGAACCTGGCAAAAGAAATGCATAAGGCAGGCTGCACCAATTGTCATCAGCAAGCGGTTGGTAACGATTGGATAAACCTTAGGAATCCCCAGCGCAGCCGAATCCTCCGCGCGCCACTGGCAAAAAGTGACAAAGGGCTTGGCCTGAATTGGTGCCGTGATCGAAAAGCCCGCATGCTGGATTTAGGACTGGTGAACCAGAGCCATCAGCCGCCCGATGTTTTTCGACCGGCAAAGAGGCCGGCCCCGGAACCCGGCGGACGCCCGGTTACATCATTTACCGATACTACAGCCCCCTCATATCAGGCCATGCTAAAGATTATTCAACAAACGCGGGAGAATGCTCTCAAGACACCGCGTGTAGACATGCCCGGGGCCGATATAATCCCCGGCAAGTGCAGAACCCTGCAGGCCATATCCGGCCCGGCACCCGCTGAAAACAACAGTGTGCTGCTTTCTCCAAGGTTTTAGTTCTTACCATCGAAGTAATGTCAATAGTTTGTAAGGCGGCCATATTCGGATCATCATAAGCCCGAGAACATATTTCTTAACTCACCTCAATTCAGGTTTAGATTTTTTGATACTGATCTTCTTACTTCTATTGGACATAGTTCATCGTTGTAACCAGGCTTCTTATTTTATATTGAACCTTGTACATTGATGTGCTATTATCACCCCATCGGTGGAAATAAAGTTCCTGTCAGTCGGGATCATCGTATATGACCCTCAAAGATAGAATTATATGAGGAGGTTTAGAGATGAAGCGATTCAAATCTGTGATTATTGTTATCTGGCTCAGTTTCACCTTTCTGTTCTCAGTACCGCTGACTGACGGCGCAGAGTTTCCTGCCCTTATACCTCAGCCAGCATCTCTGGAAGCAGCCGACGGCACGTTCGAAATCGGCCCGGCGACCAAAGTTATTGCATCCGGCCCGGCCAAAGCCGAAGCCCGCAAGTTTATCGAAGCCCTTGCAGCGGCGATGGGTTTTCGGCTGAAACTGGTGGAGGAAGGGACCAAACAAAATGCAATCTTTCTATCGCTGGATGCTGCCCTCAAGGAGCAACTCGGTGCTGAGGGGTACATTCTAAATGTCACTCCAAAAAGTATCCACATCCGTGCGGCCGAATCTGCAGGGCTTTTCTACGGCGGTGAAACGGTTCGCCAACTTCTACCGGTGGAGATTTATGGCCCCGCAAAGACCGAGAACGTGCAATGGTCGGTTCCCTGCCTGAAGATTACTGACTACCCGCGCTTCGCTTGGCGCGGACTTCTGATTGATCCCGCACGGCATTTCATTCCCAAAGAGGACATGCTGCGGTTCATCGATGTGATGGCAATCCACAAGTTCAACCGTCTTCAGGTACATTTCACCGACAACCAGGGCTGGCGGCTTGAGATTCGAAAGTACCCCAAATTGACGGAGATCGGCTCAAAAATGGATCACTCGCGACGACGTAATGATGACGGCCAATACCTCGGCGGCTTTTATACGCAGGAAGATATTCGAGATATTGTCCGATATGCTTCGAGTCGCCATATCACTATCGTGCCCGAGATTGAGATGCCCTTCCACACAGGAGCGGCAATCGTAGCTCACCCGGAATTGGGAATCAACACCGGGCAACTCACCGAATTAAAACCGAAGCAGCGATGGGGAAAGACCAGGGGCCTGATCGCCCCCCGCCCGAAAACGGTCGCCTTCCTGCAGGATGTGTTGAGCGAGGTGATAGAGTTGTTTCCGAGTAAGTATATTCATATAGGCGGCGATGAAGCAAACACCGGACACTGGGCTTCCGATCCCGAAATGCAGGCACAGATGAAGCGATTGAAACTCAGGGACGCGCACGAACTGCACAGTTGGTTCATAAAACAGATGGACACGTTCCTGACGAAAAACGGCAGGCGACTGGTCGGTTGGGATGAAATTCTCCAGGGAGGATTGGCACCCGGAGCAACAGTGATGAGCTGGCGCGGCACAAGCGGTGGAATCACCGCTGCAAAAGCCGGCCACGACGTCGTGATGGCCCCGACATCGCACACATACTTCGACTACCGCCAGGCCCTAGACGAACTCGGCCTTGGCCGCAGCGTGATCAACCTCCAAAAGGTCTACATATTCGAACCCATCCCCGGAGAGATCAACGCCGATCAGGCCAGGCACATACTTGGAGGTCAGGGCCAACTATGGGGTGAATTGATCCCGGATAACAAACGCCGCGAATTCATGGCGTTTCCCAGAGCGTGCGCCCTGAGCGAAGTGCTCTGGTCACCTAAAGACAACCGCAGCTTCCACCAGTTCCTTTCCCGATTGATAGAGCACCTCAAGCGGCTTGAAGTCGCCGGTGTCAACTTCCGCCCACTGGATCGTTCTCTCATTGAAAGCGTAGCAGGCTCTGTGGAAAATTTTGATTATTTCACAAACAACTGGAATGTCGTCGGACTGAAGGATTATATCCACGGCAGCCGCATAACACCCGGCAACGAACTGGTCCTGGCGGCCAAAATACCCATCGAGATTCACATCGGCCCAGATCGCACACCACTGAGCCGGGCAAATCCCAAGCTGGCGATGGACGGCTGGATGCCAATCATCCAGGTCACCGCCGATGAAGGACCGGTAAGTTATGAAGTCCTGTACTGGGCAACGCCTATGCCGGACGTAAAAGATTGGCGAAAAGCATACGACTGGCCGACCGAAGGCGAAAACTTCCTGAACTGGATACGAGTCAGGGCCATCAATAAATCTGATAAGCCGGTGAAGGCAAATGTTGAAGTCGGACCTAATCCTCAAGTGAAGGCCCCGAGAACACCGGAGGAACAGAGTGGAACAAAGGTCGACAAGGTCCCGACTCGCAGGTATTCCTGGTCATGGCCTCTGGCCCCCGAAGGATCGGCCGAAGGCGTCGCTCGATACACATTCCTCCCAATAGACAACCCCAAAAAGTATGATAAAGAGGATGCTGATTTGTGGCTAAAACGTACCGTAGAATACTGGAAGACTGTGATGGATAAAGCGGCCAAAATCGAAGTTCCCTGCCGCAAGGCCACTGAAGCTCTGCTGGCTGCCCATGTTTGTCAGTTGATTGCCAACGATCATGGCGAGGTACACGGTGGCGAGGATTTCTACGACACGTTCTATATACGCGACGGGGCCTATCAGGTAATGGAACTGGAGGAAGCGGGATTCATGAACGCTGCCGCCAAGGCGATAGAATTCTACCTCAAACGCCAGCTTGACGACGGCCGGTTCGAATCACAAAAGAACCAGTTTGACGCCAACGGCCAGGCCGTTTGGACTTTATGGCAGTATTACAGGATTACTCGTGATAGAAGGTTCCTCGAACGCGCGTACCCTCAAATGCTCCGTGCCGTGCGATGGACAATGAAGGGCCGGCGTACCACTGCTTCGCCGTTTACCGGTGTGCTGCCGACTGCTCCCGCCGACGGCGAATGTCTTTGGGCAGGCAAAAACCACATCGTCGGTTATGACCTGTGGAACCTCCGAGGAATGCTCTGTACTGCCGATGCTGCGAAGGTTCTCGGAAAAACTGAGGAGGCAAAAGAACTGCTGGCAGAGGCCGAAGCATATCGCAGGGACATCGATGCTGTTTGGAAGAAAACGGGCCTGAAACACTTTCCGCCGAGTTGGGAGAAAGTCGGCACACACTGGGGCAATACCGAAACGCTCTGGCCGACTGAGTTGTTCTCGCGTACCGACCCTCGCGTAGCCGCGCTGACCCGTCACGTCCGTAAAGATTTCGCCGGCGGTTTTATCGAAGGCACTATTCAATGGAAGGGAACCGGCAAGGTCGAAGCAATCCATCCTTACATGGGGGCCTACACGACCATGGTCGACCTGATCCGCGGCGACCACGAACAGGTGGTTGAGGACTTCTACTGGTACCTGCTGCATTCTACAGCCGCCCACGCGTTCCCCGAGGGCATCTACTACAAAAAACGCATGGCCTGGGGCCACACGATTCCGCACGTGACCGGGGCATGCAACTACGCAATCATGCTCAGGCATATGCTGGTCCACGAAGCGGGTGACGAGCTGCACCTTCTCAGTGCCGTTCCCGACTGGTGGCTCGAAGAAGGAAAAGAGATTCGCGTAGAGCAATTGCCCACCCACTTCGGCGAGATGAAGATGACAGTCTGTGGGATGAAAAACGGCGTTGAGGTCAAGATGGAACCTCCGAAGCGGAATCCTCCAAAACGGATTGTGCTCACCCTGCCAAAGTCCCGCCCGTTGACAGGTTCGCTCCTGGGCGTGGAAGTTATGCAGCGATCAATTCAGAAGAAGCGATGGGATTTTCCGACGGTGGTCGAACTCTACAATGAAACTCATGACTGGCTCAAGCCCAACGTGGTTAGTCTTACGACCGGTAAGCCCGCAAAATGCTCTCACTCCCTGCCGCAGTTTCCTGCAAACCTCGCCAATGACGGAAAAAGCGACGACACCGACAGCTACTGGGCCACAGACGTACAGAAGCACCCCGGCGATGTATGGTGGCAAGTCGACCTGAAGAAGCCGACTACTATCGGCCGCGTGATTGTGGTCGGTTATTACGGTGACAATCGTTACTACGGCTTCACCGTCGAAACATCTGTGGATGGCAGCAAGTGGGAGATGGTCGCCGATAAGCGAAATAACAGGAAGCCCTCAACAAAAGAAGGTTATACCTGCCGTTTCAAGCCGCAGCAGGCACGTTATATCCGCGTCACGCAAACACACAACTCGGCAAACACGGGCCGACACCTGGTCGAAGTCATGGCGTACAAGCAGTAACTGTTGCAAAGTCTTTCACAAATGGTAGGCATGTGATGGGCAAAGGCATTTGAGGTCTCAATTTGCGCCTTCTCGCTTGTACACAACCTCACCACCCACAATCGTATAATCCACCTTCGCCGACATAATCTGGTCATGCGATATGCTCATCAGGTCACTGTTGAAGATTACCACGTCGCCCAGGTAACCTTCTTTTATCATGCCTTTTCGGTCTTCCATGAATTCTGCGTATGCCGAACCCAGAGTGTACAACTCGATAGCTTTCTCCATGCTAAGTTTTTGATCCGGGAACCATCCGTTACCCCTTTCACCGGCCCTGTCCTTTCGGGTGACCGCGGCATACAAACCCTCCAGCGGATTGGTTGGCTCGACGGGATAATCAGAGCCAAACGCAATCATCGCCCCCCTCTCCAGCAACCGCTGCCAGGCATAGGCCCCTCTACAGCGTTTTGTGCCGATCCTTTTCTCGGCAAAACGCTTGTCCGTTATGCAGTGCGTCGGCTGCATTGATGCAATCACTCCGAGTTCTGCAAATCGCCCAAAATCATCATCAGCAAGCACCTGTGCATGTTCAATGCGATGCCGACTGTCACGCTTGCCGTTAAGCTGTTGTGCCTTTTCGCAGGCGTTGAGGACCCAATGGTTGGCCTTGTCCCCGATAGCGTGAATACCGAGTTGAAATCCCCCTTTATCTAAAGTCACTACCAGCTTTTCAAGCTGCTGATATGACATTTGCGGCAAACCCTTTGTTTGGGGAACATCCACGTAGGGATCAAAAAACAGAGCTGTACCGGAACCAAGCGTGCCGTCGATAAATCCTTTCAGAAAGCCGAATCGTATCCAGTTGCCCTCTCTGGGATATTTCTTTTGTAGTGTGGCATAGCGTTTCAGCCTCTGTTTATTCGCCGTCAAAGTTCCACTAATGTATACACGCAGCGTGAGCTTGCCCATATCCGTGAACCTTTGATATATATCTGGATTTTCCCATGAGGGCACTTGTATCGATGTGATACCATTCTTTGCGGCCAGATCAAAGGCGGCTTGCCAGCCGCGCATCAGTCGCTCTTGTTTCTCTTTTGGTGTTCGTTGGACGGGTATCTGGCCGTATTTCAAAAGTGACTGGGCCTTTTCCTTAAAGATACCTGTGGGTTCTCCGGTGACCGGGTCTCGTTGTATCTCACCACCGAAAGGGTCAGGCGTATCCTTTGTAATCCCGGAATTCCTGATAACATAACTGTTGACCAAATCCGAGTGTCCGTCCGCGCGGGATAACACTACGGGATTATTCGGCGCAACCGGATCAATCAGCTCCTTTGTAGGCCACTGCCTGTTATAAAACATTTCATGTTCCCAATTGCCGCCGCGTACCAATTCGCCCGGCCGGGCTTTGGCAACAGCCTCTTTGACCTTTTCCGTAATTATTTTCGGATCTCGAATGTAACGAAGGTCGATATAGTCAGGATCAATAAAATCGAAATGAATATGGGCGTCATTGAAACCGGGAACCACAAGCCTGCATTGCGCATCGATTATTTCGGTAACACCTTCTTTGATATATTTCTCGATGGCTTTGTTCGACATTACGGCTACAATTGTTTCACCCTTAAAGGCTATTGCCTGCCCGCGGGGATTGTCCTTGTCGATGGTAACAACCTTGGCATTCCTTATCACCAGGTCCGCCGCCGGAGAAACAGATTTCTCGACAGTGGCTTTGGGAACCGATAGTTTCATTTCGGAAATCCCATCCCTCTCCAAAGCGTTCGAACTGCTTAAAGATAGAAACAAAAATGATAGAGCTATTACGATTTTTGGTGATTTCAGCATCAGCACAAACCTTTCACACTCAAACTAACCACCGAAAGCAGAACTTTACTTACATGAATACGCCGGCTTGATTTACCAACAGCAGATTATACAGGATTAAGTCGACGTGTCAACACGTGTACCGCATCGGAATCGGGGTAACCTCCGGTTTGTATTTGTCAAGAATCCGCTAAAGAAGTAAAATAATGTGCCGTTGTTCGTTCCGGGCCTCCGGACGCAAGAAGCAGAATCTTTCCGCTCGGGATGGACTCATTCGGAGGCAATAACTATGGAAAAGATAAATAAACAAATCCGGATGAATATTTACACTGCGAGAAAGCAGAGCATTTGGCGATTAATGATTTTGTATGTTTACGCTTCATTGGCCATCCTTGTATTTTCGGCGACGATTGTCTCGGCCGCCGTGTTTCAGTACAGCGTACCGATAGAAACAAGTAAAGGTCAGAGAGCGGCATTTTTATGGATCCCGCCTCAGGCAAGGCAGGTCCGCGGGATTGTGGTCGGCGGTATGACGCTGATGGAGCGGGAATTTGCCAAGGACAAGCGCATCCGTCAGTCGTGTGCCGATCAACAACTGGCCATCGTCTTTCTCAAGTGTGGATTAAGCCAGGCAGACCTGCAGAAGGTGTTAAATGACCTGGCGAAGGTCTCGGGCTACCATGAGTTGATAGTGTCGCCGCTGATGTTCATTGGTCACTCGGCCGGCGGACCTCAGGCCAAAGCTCTCGCTGTTAAGATGCAGGCACGCTGCTTTGGATTGGTACAGTATCGGGGCGGCGTGCCGGGAGGAAAGGACCCGGTCCCGCCCGGGATTCCGGCGCTGATGATGGTCGGCCAATTTGATGAGTTCGGCAAAAGAATGCGAAACGAGACCGGCCGCGAGACCTGGGAAGGTGGTCTTGATGCTGTTGCCGCCTTCCGCGCACAGGATCAGCGTCATTTGGCGAGCATCGTGGTGGAGCCGGGCGCTGGGCACTTTGCATGGTCCGACCGCAACGCTTCGTATCTGGCACTCTTTATAAGCAAGGCGGCAGAAGCCTGTATTCCGCCGAAGTGGCTAATGGGCGGACAGGAACCGATTCTGCGAAAAATCAACCATGAGACCGGTTGGCTGAAAGATTTGACCATCAAGACTAAAAGCGAGTTTGACCCGGCCCCTTATAATAAGTACCGAGGCGACAAGGCCAGAGCTGCCTGGCATTTCGACAGAGAGATGGCGGAAGCCACCATTGCCTACCACGCCGGGGGATTCGGCAAGAAGGATCAGTTTATCAAGTGGGACGACCCCTACTGGGTGGATGCCGGGACGCGTTTCTTCTTCACGAAGCTAAAATGGGTAGGCGACGGGCAGACGTTCGAGGTGCACCCTGTTTACGCCGACGTATATCCCTCGCAATACAAAGGCCGGGGACCGCGCTGGCTCGATGCCAGCAAGCCTGTGGGCCATTCGAAAGCACAAATCCTCGTCAGACAGGTAAGTGGACCTGTAGTCGCCACGGGGCTGCGCACGCTGCGTATACAGTACGATAGCCTGGCTCCTGCTACAGAGAATTCGCGGGTAACTTTCATGGCATATAGCGCCGGTGATACAGAGTATCGTTATACTGAGTTGGTAGGCATGATGCCGCGGGGATTTGCGGGTCTTAAGAAAGGAAAGGAGCAAACCATCACCTTTCCGCCTTTGGAGAATTTGAGTGTAAACAGCGGCCCGGTAGAGCTGGAGGCAACCAGTGATTCGGGCTTGCCGGTGGAATACTATGTTGCATATGGGCCGGCCACTATTATGGATGGTAGATTATGTATAACAGATATTCCGGCTCGTGCTAAGTTTCCGATAGATGTGAAGGTGGTGGCTTATCAGTTTGGCAGCGGTGTCGAGCCTCTGGTTAAAACGGCTAAGCCTGTTGATCAGACGATTCAGATACGTAAGTCACGGCCGGGAAGTAAGTTATAACGTATAGTTTCGTTTCGTTATAGGGGCTTTTGGGAGTGGATGCGGTCGAGGGTTATTGCGGGATTTTCGAGCAGTAGGTCTTTGTCGGTGTGTTTGTCGAAGGTCAGGTGCAGGAATGATTCGTTGGATGTGTTTTCAAGGAGCCGCCGGACGAGATAGGCCATTGCATTGAGGAGCTGTCCCTGGGGGCAATATAGTCGAACGCGGCTGGCGATTCGGAGGAAGGCTTTGCGGAATGATTTGGGGACGCCGTAGAGGACCTGGAACTCAAAGCGGTTTTCAGGGACTTTGAGTTCTTCGGCCAGGGCCAGGACCGAGCATATACTGCGGATGTTGTGGGAGGCACAAGCGAGGTGGCAGATATCGTGATTTTTCAGGATTGTTTGAGCAGCGCGTTCGAATGCGATGTCGGTTTCGGCCTTTATGGTGTAGACGGGGACGGGAATACGGGCTTTTTCTGCGGCGGCGACTTCGTTTTCCCAGTAGGCGCCCTTCACGAGGCGGATTGATATGGGCAGGCTTTCGGCACGTGCCCAAGTGAGCATTTTGCTTAGTTCGGCGTCTGCGTCTTTGAAGTAGACCTGCATGGCCATGCCGAGATGGGGGTAGTGGCGGAACTCGGGGTCCGAGCGGAGGCGGCGGTATAGTTCGAACGTGATTTCGCGTAGTTTTCGGGTTTCGATATCAATACATAAGAAACCGCCCATTCGGATGACTACCCGGTAGAGAGGTTTTAGTCGTTCTAACATGCGGTCGACTGTTTCCCGTAGAGCTTCTTGGTCGGGGTGTGAATCAAGAGAGGACGGCTTGATTGAGATGTTGATTTTGGGGGCGGCGTCCCAATCCATGAGTGAATCGTCGTGGTCGAGAGATTTCCAGTTCTTCTGGGCAATTTTGAGGCCGTCAAGAAGCCGGAGATATTTTTCTATGTATTGATCGACCTGCTTTTCGTCGACGGTATCTTCACCGAGGACGTCGAGAGTGAAGGCAAAGCCACCCTTTTCGCGGAGATTGCTGAGTTTGGTTATTGTTTTGTCGATTTTATCTGCAATTATGAACTGATGAGCGACGATATTGATGCATTTTCGCACGGTAGCGTTGACTATTTTGCGGCCGAGTGGACCGAGGAGGCCTGCGATTTTGAGGCCAAAACGGAGGATTGTGGGCAGGACTTGAGGCTGGATGAAGGATTGGCGGATGTGATTATACAGCATCTTTTCGGTGGTGAGTTCGGGGAGGCGATCGACGAGAGTGAAAACCTCCGTTTTCAGCTTGTCGCGGCCCATGGTCCAATCCATGAGCTTGCGGACCCATCGCTCAGCGCTGAAAATCGATGGTGTGTGCTTTTCCATGAGTGAGAAGAACTGCTTGCCCAGTTCGGTGATCCGGCGGTCGAGTTCTCCATTGTAGAGGGTTTCGTAACCGTTCTGTTTGTTTAAGCCGGGACTATCCATAGACCAAAGTATATCCAAAATCGGCTTAAGACGAAACTGATTGTCGGGAAAATCGGGATAGGCGAGCGATGGGTGAGACAACAATCGGAGCGGCGAGACCTGGAGGCGGAGAGATTGGGTTTGTTTGGGTTTGAATTGGG
>JABAHP010002358.1_pt1 | contig 14615 bp, 13 predicted proteins | sample 7062081 | NCBI WGS metagenome assembly JABAHP01 (sample SAMN14534357, study PRJNA622989) | marine sediment metagenome | biome: marine biome [ENVO:00000428]; feature: marine pelagic biome [ENVO:01000023]; material: deep marine sediment [ENVO:00002113] | place: India: Gulf of Kutch | collected...
TGCTGGGCAATCTGTTCGCCACCTCGGGGGTGGTCGAGCGGCTCACGGACGCTGCCCAGAACGAGCTGATGAACATCGTCACCATCTTCCTCGGCATCGCGGTGGGGTCCACCATGCGGGGAGAGGCCTTCCTGACCTGGCCCGTTCTCGGCATCTACCTGCTCGGGCTGGTCGCGTTCTGCTTCTCCACCGCTGGCGGGCTGATCTTCGCCAGGCTGATGAACCTGTTCGTCGAGGAGAAGATCAATCCCCTGCTCGGCTCCGCCGGGGTGTCGGCGGTGCCCATGGCCGCCCGGGTCAGCCAGAGGATGGGCACCGAGGCCAACCCCAAGTGCTACATCCTGATGCACGCCATGGGGCCCAACGTGGCCGGCGTGATCGGCACCGTGGTGGCGGCCGGAATCTTCATCACCCTGGCCGGCTGAGCGGGTCTAGCCCGACAGCGTCCCCGTTCACACCAGCTCGGCGCCGGCGCGCACGGCGTTCCGGTTCCGCTCGGCGATCTCGGCGTCCTGGAAGGACCCGATGGCGGTCGCGAATGCCTCGGCTGGGAAGATGCCGCTGTCCTCGAGCAGTGCCGCCAGGGCGGCCGTCGCCAGGTGGAGCTTGCCGACTCGCTTGCCGAGCGCGGCCAGGGGGAGGCGTCGGACCTGCGCCTGCGTCGCGGGCAGCTCCAGCGTCTCCTCCGCGTAGAGGATGCAGCTCGCGGGAAGCATCTCGATTCTGGAGCGGACCTTCGCCAGGCCGTCCGCCGACAGAACGAGGAGGAAGTCCGGCGAGTCGATGCCGGTGTAGTCGATGCGCTCGGGGCTCAGGATGATCTCCGAGACCGAGTGGCCGGTCTGCACCGTGATCGGGTAGTCGTCCTTCTGGGTGGCCTGGAGGCCGGCGAAGATCGAGCCCTCCGCGAAGAGGGTGGCCGTCGAGCGGATCTTCTGGCCCGCGCTGCCGGCGATGACGATGCCTGTCTGCTTCGTGAGCGCGTGGGAATGCGAGCGCTCGATGGGAGGCTTGCTCCGGGGGGTCTGCCTGGCCTCGCGGCAGCGCAGGGCGTACTCGGGGCGCGGCCGGTCTGCGAGCAGACCCCGCTCGAAGCCGTGCGCGTCGAGGAGGGCGAGCAGGTCCTTCTTCTTGAGCTCGTTGCGCGGCACGTAGTAGGCCGTGCAGAGCTCCCAGATGTCGATCATCGCGAAGCCGGGTTGCTCGAGGGCCGCGGCGATCACGTCGGCCAGGTCGGCGTCGAAGCTGGTGGCCCGGTAGACCCACGCCGCCCCCGCGGCCAGCGCCGTCGCACAGAGGTCCAGCGGCTCTTCGATGTTCCCCCACGGCGTGGTGGAGGTGATGCCGTCGGTCGGCGTCGTCACCGAGTGCTGCCCTCCCGTCATGCCGTAGTTGAAGTTGTTGGCGACGAGCAGGGTGATGCCGATGTTGCGCCGGGCCACGTTCAGCAGGTGGGTGCCTCCGATGCCGCAGCCGCCGTCCCCCTTCAGCGCGATCACCGTGAGCTCGGGCCGCGCCAGCTTGAGGCCGCAGGCGTAGGTGATCGAGCGGCCGTGGAGGCCGTGGAAGGCGCTGGTGGCGAAGTACCGGTCGGCGAGCCCGATGCAGCCGATGTCGGTGACGATCACCACGTCCTTCGGGTCGGGCTGGAGCTTCACGAGGGCCCGGTCCAGCGCCTGCACGAGGCTCGCGTGGCCGCAGCCGGGGCAGTAGGGGAGCGGCCCGACCCGGTCGGTGAGGTAGGTCGTGTAGCGGGCCCCGCTCACAGCAGGCCCCCTCGCTCCAGGATCTCGCCCGGAGAGATCAGGGTCGTGTCCATCTTGCAGACGCCCACCACCTCCGCCTGCGGCGGCGACAGCCGCTCGATCTCGGGGCGGTACTGCCCCAGGTTCATCTCGGGGACGACGATCTTCCGAACCCCTGCCATGGCCGACGCGATCGCCTTCTCCGGCACGGGCCAGAGGGTCTGGAGCACGAGCGAGGAGACCTTCCGCCCCCGGCGGCGCGCCTCCCGGATCGCCACGGCCGCGGACCGCGAGGCGACGCCGTAGCTCACGACGAGGGTGTCGGCGCCCTCCTGGAGGTCCGGCCTCACGCGGCTGATGTCGCCCGTGGCCTGCTCGATCTTCGCCGCGTAGTGGTCGATCATCTCCTGGATGACCTGGGGCTTCGTCGTCAGGTAACCGCTCTGGTCGTGCGTGGAGGTGGTGTACCGCGCCACGTACTCCCCGCCGAAATCCGAGATCGCCGGAACCTGCTCAGGGCGCTCGAAGCGGTGGGGCAGATACTCGTGCTGGCCCGGGGGCACGCGGCTGCGCTCGACGAGCGGCGGCAGCTCGATCGCGTCGAGGTCCACCGACTCCTTCGTCGTTNNAAGACCGGCGTGCGGTACTTCTCGGCGAAGTTGAAGGCCAGGTAGGTGAGCTCGTAAGCCTCCGCGACGTTGGCCGGGCTCAGAGCGATGACCGGCAGCCCCCCCGAGGTTCCCCACCGCGTGAACTGGATGTCGCCTTCGGCACCCTGGGTGGCCGAGCCGGTCGCGGGACCCTGCCGCTGCACGTTCACGATGACCATCGGCGTCTCCCCCATGATGGCCAGGCCGATGTTCTCGCTGTAGAGGCTCATCCCGGGCCCGCTCGTGGCGGTGAGCACCTTGCGCCCGGCCATGGCGGCGCCGATGCAGAAGCCCATCGAGGCGATCTCGTCCTCGGCCTGGATGGCGATGCCCCCCGTTCCGGGCAGGAGCTGGAGCATGTGGTCCAGGATCGAGGAAGCGGGGCTGATCGGGTAGCTCGCAAAGAAATCGCACTTCGCGCGCAGGGCGCCCCGCGTGATCGCCTCGTTGCCTTCGATGAAGCTGAATCCCATGTTGACTCCCACCGGAGGCCGAAGACTTGCACGGACAGCGCCCTGAGCAGAGACGAATCGAAGTATAGGAGCGGGGATGGAACCCGGAAACGCCGGATTCCGCCCGCTCTGGGTTGCTACACTGCTCCGCATGACGAAAGTACTTCTGTTGGGTGGGGGCAACATTGGCGTGGCCATCGCGGACCTCTTGTCCACCTCGGGTGACTACCAGGTCACGGTGGGCGACCTCGATGAAGCTCGGCTGGCGGAGGTGCCGGAGGGGGTCCAAACCGCGCGCGTGGACGTCACCGACGGCGCCTCGCTCAGGGAGACGATGCGCGGTATGGACGTCGTGGTCAGCGCCTGCCCCTTCTACCTGAACCTGCCCATAGCGGAGGCCGCGCGCGAGCTCTCGGTGCACTACTTCGACCTCACCGAAGACATCGAGACCGCGCGCCGGGTGCGCGAGATCGCGGCCGATGCCGACACCGCCTTCATGCCCCAGTGCGGTCTCGCGCCGGGCTTCGTCTCCATCGCCGCCTACGAGCTGGTGAAGCGCTTCGATTCGCTTCGCCGCGTGCGCATGCGGGTGGGTGCCCTTCCCCTCTTTCCGTCCAACGCGCTCAAGTACAACCTCACCTGGAGCACCGCGGGGCTGATCAACGAGTACTGCAACCGCTGCGAGGTGATCTACGACGGCGAGCTGCGCGAGGTCCTGGCCCTCGAGGGCTACGAGCAGTTCTCCCTCGACGGCGTGACCTACGAAGCCTTCAACACCTCGGGTGGTCTCGGCACGCTGTGCGAAACGCTGGAGGGGAAGGTCGACAACCTGAACTACAAGACCATCCGCTACCCGGGCCACTGCGAGCTCATCAAGTTCCTGTGTAATGACCTCCGGCTCGGAAAACGGCGCGAACTCTTCCGGGACGTGCTCGAGCACGCCGTTCCAATCACGACCCAGGACGTGGTTCTGATCTTCATCACCGTGAGCGGCCACAAGGGAGACAAGCTCGTCCAGGAGAGCTACTCGAAGAAGGTCTATCACGGAAAGGTCGGTCGTCTCGATCTGGCGGCGATCCAGATCACCACCGCCGCGGCGCTGTGCGCGGTGGTCGACCTGCAGCGGGAAGGAAGGCTGCCGAGGAAGGGATTCGTGAAGCAGGAAGACGTCTCGATGGCGGACTTCCTCGAGAACCGCTTCGGCAGGCACTACAGTTAGCCCGGATCATGAATGATCCGCGCTGGGGGACGGAAGATGGGGATCGCTGCGCTGTGCGCGAAGCTGGGCCTAGACGAAAGAAGGCTCAGCGCTGGCGACCTGGAGGTCAGGAGCCCGATCGACGGCAGCGTGATCGCATCCGTGAAGAGCGCGGACGCGGGCGAGGCGGCAGCGGCCGTGGGCCGGGCCCGAGATGCGTTCGGCGCGTGGCGCTCGGTGCCGCCCCCAGCGCGCGGCGAGCTGATCCGACGCTTTGGCGAGGTGCTGCGCGAGCACAAGGAATCGCTGGGCGAGCTGGTCACCGTCGAGAGCGGCAAGATCCTCCAGGAGGGTCTGGGCGAGGTCCAGGAGATGATCGACATCTGCGACTTCGCCGTGGGTCTCTCGCGCCAGCTCTACGGCCTCACCATCGCCTCGGAGCGGCCCGGGCACAAGATGCTCGAGACGTGGCACCCGCTCGGCCCCGTGGGCGTGATCACCGCCTTCAACTTCCCGGTCGCCGTGTGGTCCTGGAACTTCGCCATCGCCCTCGTGTGCGGAGACCCGGTGGTGTGGAAGCCCTCGGAGAAGACCCCGCTCACGGCGCTGGCCTGTCAGCGGCTCTTCGAGAAGGCGGCCCGGCGCCATGGCGGGGCGCCCGCACACCTCTCGCAGGTGCTCCTGGGCGGACGCGAGGTGGGAGAGGCGCTGGTCACGGATGGACGGGTGCCGCTCGTCAGCGCCACCGGGAGCTGCCGCATGGGGCGCGAGGTCGCCCCGCGTGTGGCGGAGCGCTTTGGGCGCTGCCTGCTCGAGCTGGGCGGCAACAACGCGATGATCGTGACCCGGAGCGCCGACCTGGAGCTGGCGCTGCGCGCCATCCTCTTCAGCGCGGTGGGCACGGCCGGCCAGCGTTGCACGACCTTGCGCCGCCTGATCGCCCACGACGCGGTGTACGACGAGCTGGTGGGTCGGCTCGAGCGGACCTATGCCGGGATCGAGGTCGGCAACCCGCTCGATCCGGTCACGCTGGTCGGACCCCTGATCGATGGCGCGGCCTACGAGCGCATGCGGGCGGCCCTCGCTCGGGCCGGGGCCGACGGCGGCCGGGTCTTCGGCGGCGAACGCGTCCTCGGCGACGTTCACCCGCAGGCCTACTACGTGAAGCCCGCCCTCGTACACATGCCGTCCCAGACGCAGATCGTGCGCGAGGAGACCTTCGCTCCGATTCTCTACGTCCTGCGTTACCACGAGCTGGGGGAGGCGATCGCGATCCAGAACGGCGTGGAGCAGGGACTCTCGTCCTGCATCTTCACCAGCGATCTGCGCGAGGCGGAGACCTTCCTGTCGGTCGAGGGCAGCGACTGCGGCATCGCCAACGTCAACATCGGCACCAGCGGCGCCGAGATCGGCGGCGCCTTCGGCGGCGAGAAGGAGACCGGCGGCGGCCGCGAGTCGGGCTCCGACGCCTGGAAGAGCTACATGCGCCGGGCCACCAACACGATCAACTACAGCCGCGAGCTGCCGCTGGCCCAGGGCATCCGGTTCGACGAATAGCCTATGCTGCCCACGTTGCTGTCGGCGGCGGTCCTGCTGCTCGGCACTCACTACTTCATCCACCGCTCGGTCGTCTCCGCGTTCGACGTAACCCGCCCGCGGGTGAGGCGCACGCTGCTCGCCGCGACCACGGCTCTCGCGCTCGGCATCCCGCTCGCCATGCTGCTGCACCGGTTCCACGGCAACCTGATCACGAGAAGTCTGCACACGCTCTTTTCGTTCTGGCTGGGGCTGGCCCTCCACCTGGTGCTCTTCCTGGCGCTGGGCTGGGCGGCGCACGGGATCTCACGCTTGGTGCGAAGGCCGCTCGCCATGAGCGCCGCCGTCCCGGTCGCAGCCGCGCTCGCGCTCTCGGCATCCTTGTACGGTCTCTGGAACGCCAACCACCCGATCGTCACGTCGATCGAAGTGGAGATCAGCGAGCTGCCCGAGAGCTGGGAAGGCAGCACCGTGGTGCAGCTCTCGGATGTGCACCTCGGCAGCGTGCATGGAAGACGCTTCCTGAGGGGAGTGGTGGAGAAGGTCAACGCCCTGGACCCCGAGGCCGTGTTCATCACCGGAGATCTCTTCAACGGATCGTGCTCGGACTTCCACAGGTTCGAGGACCTGCTCGACGCCCTGCGGGCTCGCCGGGGTGTCTTCTTCGTCACGGGAAACCACGAAGGCTACGCGGGGCTCGTGGCCCCCCTCGAGCTCTTGAAGCAGACGCAGATCCGGGTCCTCGACGACGAGTGCGTCGAGATGGACGGACTCCAGGTCGTCGGCGTCGGCTTCCCCTGGTTCTCGAGGAGGCGCGCATCGCTGAACCCCTTCGACCGCGGCGGTTGCTACCGGCCGGAGCGGCCCTCGATCCTGCTGTACCACACCCCAAGCGACGTCCACGAGAGCTATGCGGACAGAAACACCCAGCAGGTCCGGTCCTACTTCGCTCCCGACACCAGCTTCTCGTTTGCCGCGGAAGCCGGCGTCGACCTGCAGCTCTCGGGCCACACGCACCGCGGGCAGATGTTCCCGTTCGGATTTCTCACACGAGCCCTGTGGAACGGCTTCGACCGCGGGCTGCACCGGATCGAGGGTTTCACGCTCTACATTTCGAGCGGGACCGGCACGTGGGGGCCGCCCGTGCGGACGGGAAGCCGCTCCGAGATCGTCGCCATCACGCTGAGGAAGAGAGCGAATTGACCCGGCGGGAGTTCGACTCCGCCTGCTCCGCTCATCCGCGATGACATCCGCTTCGACACGCTAAGGTCTCGGCGAGGAGCGGGTGGGCGAATGCCCGGATCTCCTCTTGACGAATCTCTCGCTGTGCGAGGTGGCATGAAGTCGTCGGATTCCGGGTTTTGCGCTCGTTACGGTCCCTGGGCGCTGGTGGCCGGCGGCTCCCTGGGTCTCGGTGCCGAGTACGCCCGGCAGGCGGCCGCCCGGGGCCTGAACGTCGTGAACGTGGCGGAAGTCGCGGATCCGCTGATCGGCTATTGCCGAGCGCTGGAGGCGGAGTACGGGGTGGAGGTGCGCCCGTTGGTGGTCGACCTCAGCTGCTCCGGCCCGCTCGACGCCCTCCGCGCCGCGACGCAGGACCTGGAGATCGGACTGCTGATCTACAACGCCGGGCGTTCTCTCGTCGGCAACTTCCTGGACCAGTCCCTGGAGGACAAGCTCGCGATCCTGGACCTCAACTGCCGCGGTGCGCTGCTCCTGGCCCACGAGTACGGAAACCGCATGGCCGCCCGGCGCCGCGGCGGCATCGTCTTCATGAGCAGCCTCTCCGGGCTGGTGGGAACGCCGCTGGTCGCCACCTACGCGGCCACCAAGGCCTTCGGCGCCATTCTCGGAGAGGGGCTCTGGGAGGAGCTGAGGCACTGCGGGGTGGACGTCCTCTCGGTGATCACAGGTGCCACGCGTACGCCGGGCTACGAGCAGACGAAGCCGGACCGGAGCGGCTTGCTCTCACCGCCGATCATGGAGCCCGATGAGGTGGTGGCCCAGGTCTTCGCTGCCCTCGGCAAGCTGCCGAGCATCGTTCCCGGCGGCTCGAACCGTCTGATCGCGGCGTATCTGAGCCGGCTCCTTCCGCGACGCTGGGCCGTCTCCAACATGGGTCGCGCCATGCGCGGCCAGTACCACGTGCAAGCCGAAGGACCCAGGTTGGATCAGCGGGCGACTTCTGGCGGTTCCGCCAGGTCTCGCGACTCGTAGNNCAGTATCGCACGCAAGCCGAAGGACCAACGTTGGATCAGCGGGCGACTTCTGGCGGTTCCGCCAGGTCTCGCGACTCGTAGAGCGCCGCGACATCCAGCGCTTCCGGGGGGACCTCGGCACCGTTCAGCCGTATGCGACTTCCCAGCTGTGCGAGCGCGACCCGGCCCCGGCTGTCGATTCGGACGTCCTCTGCGACGAGCTCCGACCCGCCGAACATCGTCTTCTTGACGTAGGCCATCAAGGCGATGCGCTCGATGTTCTCGAAGCTGGAATCCGCCACGAAGCTGTCCGAAGCGTCCTTGCTCGCCAGTCCGATCCCAGTCGACTCCACCCGCAGGTGGCGGGCCCGCAAGCGACTCCCCTCCCCCACCGAGAGCGCCTTGTCGCGAATGCCCTCGAAGTGGACTCCATCGACCTCGATCTGCGAGCCTCCGACGTCGATTCCGTCGCCGCCGATCCTGCGGACGCTCCCGCCATCGATTCGTCCGCGGCAGAAATCGGCGTCGAGGGCGTCGGAGGCGGCGTCGCGGAACTCCACTCGGTGCAGCTCGAACTCCGACCGGATCAGGTTCAGCGCATCCTCCGCCTGACTGCCGTCGAAGAGCGAGTCCGAGAGCTCGACCTCGGCCAGGCGAAAGGTGACGCCGCCGGTGAGGATCCAGTTTTCACGCGCGACTCCCGTCGTGTTCCGAACCACCACGTGGGACCAGTAGGAGGGCCTGTCGGACGAGAGCACCACGAGCCCCCTCCAGGAGCCGGCTCGGGCGGCTTGCGGCTGCGCCTCGAGCACGACCGGGGCGTCTCGCTCGCCTCGGAAGTCCAGCGGTCCGCGAGCCACCAGCGCGGCGCCTGGCTCGAAACGCAGGCGGGTTCCCGCCGCGACCCGCAACCCGAAGCCCTGTGGCAGAACCAGCCAGCCCTCGACGTTCCAGGTGCCCGGCTTCACGCGCAACCAGCCCGCGTCGGCGGGATCGAGCTCGAGAAAGAGATGCTCCGCCAGTGCCTCGCTCAACGTGGCCCGCGGCACCGGACTCTCCGAACTCGCCGGAAAGCTGGCTTGCGCCCGGAACGGGTAGTCGCGATCCCCCGACCCCACCCTGGCGATGCCTCTTACGCTCCAGCCCGGTTCGGCACGAACCGGCGGGTCGAGGTCGAGCCGAAGCGTCTGCGGCTTCTCTGGCCACCTGCTCGGGCCCAGCCGATAGGGCGGCGGCCGGGATACGAGTTTCTGGAGAGGGCTCGCCAGCTCGAGGGAATCCGGCTCGAACCGCAGCTCGGTGACCCGCACGGGAACGGACAAGGCGTTGTCGATCTGCAGATGGCTCCCCGACGCGTCCGACTCCAGGTATGCGAAGACGGCGGCGGGATAGTCCGCATCCTGGGAATGCGGCATGGGGAGCTTCAAGCGGGGTGCCCGCCTCCGAACGTAGTTGTCCTCCGTCACCTCCAGCAGGGCGGCGGCGCGAGCTCGCATCCGCTCCCAATCGATCCCCCGCAGCCACGGAAACTCGACCTTCAGCGGGTCCAGGTACTCTCGCTCTCGCGCCTGCATCTCATCCACGAAGTCCGCCGACTGCGTGCTCGAAGCCATCTCGCCGAGAGCGGAGAAGAAGGCGTCACGGATCTCCGGATCGGTGAGGAGGTGATCCGCCAGCGCGTTGCGCCCCCCCTGACACAGCAGCTGGTCTCTCGCGACGTTGGGGGGCGTCGAGGTCGCATCGGAGGCGATCCGCTTCAGCGCGAACGTGACGGTCGTCAAGGTCGCATCGAAGGCGATCGGCTCAAGCTCGAACGTGAGTGGATTGAGGTACATGCGAACATTGCGGAAGTCGACGACGTGTTGCCCGCTCCAGATCTCGCAGGCCGCCATCAGGCGGCCCCAGAGCTTCGCATCGAACACGCGAGCCGGAGCGATGCGATCCCGCATCACCCCGCGAAGCAATCCCACCCCCGACTCGAGCTGACGGCTCAACTCCTCCGACTCGCCGATTCTCCTCATCCGGAACGCCGCGACCGGCGTATTTCGCCAGTTCGAGTAATCGGCGGGTCTATACCCGAATTTGTACTTCGCCTGCCAGTAATAGCTCTCGTTGTACTTGAGGATCACACCTTCCCGCCGCTGTTGACTCTCCAAGAGCTCCCGCGAGAAGTGTTCCTCGAGCGCCGTGATGCCGATCAGCGTTCCATTGACGTAGAGGTTGACGAAGAAGTAGCGCGGCGCGAGGACTCCATGCGAGCGCAGAAAATCGAACAGCATCGCTTCTCGGTGGAAGTCGCGCGTGTATGGTGCTTGCAGCGAGAACCGGTTCATTCCGAACACGGTACGCCGGTCCCTGACCTCGACCCGGAAGGACCAGCGGTCTCCGCGCAAGTGATCGAGGTAGTCGCCCTTCAAGCGTACCTTCACGCGGAACGTGTCGCGGTCCGTGCGAAGCGTCGCAGGAACCAGGTCGTCCTCGGACGTGACGAGAATCCTGTTCCGGACGGCTTGCTGGCGCTTTTCTGCCAGCTTCCGGAGGTGCCTGAACTCGATGTCCAAGGAGATCGAGGGAGCGTTCGGCCCACCCGTGAGCAGGTTCGCGTAGTAGGCCGGCACGGCCAATGCCATGTCCCAGATGGCCTGGAATCCGGCGCGGCTCGGGGGAAGAGGGCGATCGGGTGTGTGCTGAAAGTCGATGAAATAGCGGACCAATGGCACACCGAAGAGCGCCACAAGCAGCACGGCGAGCAGCAGGCTGCGGAGCGCGACCTTTCGCGAGGCCCTGGACTGCAGCCATCTTCGCGAATGCCGGCGACCTCTACTGTCGACTCTCATGTCGACTCCTGCCAGCGTTTACGGACGAGCTGACGCTGCGATCGTGGCGGACAGACGCCCCGTATCGTAGACGATCTAGAAGCGAGAAGCCCCGGGGTCGAGCGTCGAGTGAAGACCCACCACGCATTCCGAAGTCTCCACCCTGTCGGTTCCCCTCGGCGAATCGAAGGGGCCGGGGGCAACCGGGGTATACTCAGCGGATTGCCAGAACAGCCATTCAAGGAGTACCAAACTCATGGAGCAACTCAGCCTTCAGCTTCCGGTTGGAAGTCCCCTGTCGATGGTGGCTCTCGGAATCAACCTCGTGGTGGGGATCGCGTTGGCGCTGCTCCTGCGCTGGCACTTCGAACGCTTCGGCTCGACGCTGTCGAGCCGGGCGGAGTTCGCCCAGGTGTTCCCCTTCGTCGTGCTCACCACGGTCCTGGTCATCACGGTGGTGAAGTCGTCGCTGGCGCTCTCCCTCGGGCTCGTGGGAGCCCTGTCGATCGTGCGCTTTCGCACGCCGATCAAGGATCCCGAAGAGCTGGCGTACCTGTTCCTCGCGATCGCGATGGGGCTGGGCCTCGGCGCCAACCAGACCGTGCCAACGGTGGTGGCGGTGCTCGTCATCCTGACGGTGTTGGCAGTGCTGCGCTGGGCCCGGACCGGGCCCGAGCAGAACAACCTCTATCTGTCCGTCGACCTGCCGGGCAGCGATGCACCGGGCGGCCGGATCGATGAGCTCAACGAGGTGATCTCCCGGCATACACAGGCGAGCGACCTGCGGCGCGTGGACGCTCGCGATGCGAGTCTGGAGCTGACGTACTTCGTGGATCTCGATGCGTGCCAACGGCTGCCTCAGCTGGTGGATGATCTCAACCGCAGCTTCCCCAGCATTGGCGTATCGTTCATCGACCAGAATCAGATGCCCAGCGTCTGAACCCGAGCCGGCTGCGGGGCAGCTCGGCGGGAGATCGTTCGAGTCTGATGCTTCCCGAGGATGCGCGCTTCGAGGTCAAGTTCGTCGCTCCGGCGACGTGCCTGCATGCGCTCGAGCACTGGGTGCGGATGCATGCCGCGGGGTTTCGCAGCGCGTTTCCCGAGCGCCGGGTGAACAACGTCTACTTCGACACCCACGATCTGCTCGCCTATCGGCAGGTGGGCGGCCTCGAGCGCTCGAAACCTCGCCTGCGCTGGTACGGCGAGTCGGCTTGCAGCGATCGCTCCGTGCTCGAGGTGAAGCACCGGCACAATCAGCTGGGCTGGAAGCTCCGCTTCGAGGCAGGCCCGATCGACCTCGAGCACGTCACGTGGCGCGAGCTCGTGCGCGAGCTGCGACTGCGGCTGCCGCGCGAGGGCGCCCTGTGGCTCGAGCTTCGCCCCGTGCCCGTCTTGGTCAATCACTACTACCGCCGCTACTACGTCACACCGGACGAACGGGTGCGCATTACGATCGATCATCGCCAGGCCGTCTACGAACAGCGGTTTCGGTCTCGACCCAACATCCGGCGACGCGCCAATCTTCCCGACACTGCGGTGGTAGAGGTCAAATTCGACCGCCGGGACGAGAAGCTGGGCTCGCGCATGCTCGAGGGGATCCCCGTCCGCGTGAGCCGAAACTCGAAGTACGCGATCGGCGTCCGGTCGATGCTCAGCTGACGCCTGAGCCGAGCTCCGCTCGACCGAGCCAGAGCGTCTTCCAGCGAGGGTCGCCCCTCCGCTCTCCCCCCGATTCTCAGGCGACGGGAAAAGTGCTACCCGTCACGCGGCTGCCGCATGCCGCCCGGGCCTGGCTCGGATCGCGGGGCGGCGGGTCCTCGACGTCCTTGGACGGAGAGACGACTCATGGTGCGCGTGAAACTGGTTGGAGCGGGCGGCTACGGCGGGATCGGGCTCGTGGAGCTCCTGCAGCGACACCCCGAGGCGGAGCTCGCTGCGCTGGTCGACGTTCAGGGTGTGGGGAGCCCGCTCTCGGAGATGTGGCCGTATCTCGAGGGCTGCTGCGATCTTGCGATCGTGGCGCCGGACTCGAGCGAAGCTCGAGACGCGGAAGCCGAGGTGTGCGTGTTCGCCACGCCGGACGGCATCGCCCAGGCCGGCGCCGAGGCGGAGGTCGAGGCGGGACGCAAGGTCATCGACTATTCCGGGGACTTCCGCTTCGACTCCGCGGAGCTGTACTCCGAGTACGCGCGGCGCCTCGGGCGCGACCCACAGCATCGGGCCGTGGAGCTGCTGGAGGAGAGCGTCTACGGATTGACCGAGCTGCATCGGGAGGCCATCAGGCGGGCGCGTGTGGTCGGCAACCCCGGCTGCTTCGCGATGAGCTGCATCTGCGGGCTGGCTCCGGCGCTGAAGCACGGTCTGATCGAGCCCGAGGGCGTGATCTGCGACTGCAAGACGGGCGTCTCGGGGGCGGGCAAGAAGCCGGCGCCCGGCTTCCACTATCCGGAGCGCTACGACAATGCCTCCGCGTACCGTCTCTCCGGTCACCAGCACGTGATGGAGATCGAGCGGGAGCTGTCGGAGCTCGCGGGCCAGCCGCTGCGCGTGACCTTCACGCCGCAGGTGGTGCCGCTGGTTCGCGGCATCCTCTCGACGCTCTACGGGCGGCTGGCGGCGGGGGCGAGCCAGTCGAGGCTGCTCGAAGCCTACCGGGAGACGTACCGGGAGGAGCCGTTCATCGCGGTGAAGACGCCTTCCGAGCCGGTCGGGACGTCGGACGTGCGGGGCTCCAATCGCCTCGTCGTCACGGTGGCCTGCGACGAGCGCACCGGCGTCTTCCGCGTCGTCAGCCACGTCGACAATCTGGTCAAGGGGCAGGCCGGCTCGGCCCTGCAGAACCTGAACGTGATGTGCGGCCTGGCGGAGACGCTGGGGCTCCAGCAGCCCGGTGCACACCCGTGACCGCGCCAGGTGGCGCCGTGTCTCTGCAGAGCGGTTTGGCGACACCAGGGGGCAGACGCATGAGATCAAGACCGCTTGGCTTTCCTGGGGGGAGCAAGTGCGAACGCGAGGAGCGTGGCAGCGAGAGTGAGGATCGCCACGTACATGAAGGCGAAGTCGTAGCTGTGGAATCTGTCGTAGATGATGCCCGCCAGCACCGGTACGGGAGCGCCGATCAGGATCATCATGGGCGATAGGAAGCCGGTGATCGACGCAAAGACCGACGGTCCGAAGTAGTTCCCGATCAGCGCCGGAAACAGGGGAACGAGCGAGCCGAAGCAGAACCCGAAGAGCGACACGGTCGCAAGAAGAACCCAGAGATCTCCAGGGGCCTTCCAGATGCCGACCAACGCGAATCCCATGCCCGCCAACGCAATCGTGATGATCCAGCGGGGTTCTATTCTGTCTCCGATGAATCCGATCGGAAAACGCGCGAGACCGCTGAAGAGGACGAGATTGCCGATCGCGGCTGCGGACTGCATGCGACTGAAGCCGATGTCCGTCAGGTGAAGCACGCCGTGAGTCGTCAACAGATAGACGGCGCTCAGCTGGGAGACCATGCAAATCCCGAGCAGGTACAACACGGGCTCCCGTAGGACCTCCCTGAGCTCCCATGCTTCAGAGGTCCGGTAGGTCCTGGGCTTCCTTGTGGTCACCGAGCCGGGGATATCGGACGCGCGTTCTGGGTCGATGCCGTCCGGGAACTGACCGATATCCGCGGGCCTGTTCCTCATGAAGAGAGAGGCGATCAGCGCCAGAGCGCAGAAGGCTCCTGCGGTGAGCCAGCCGGCCTTCCAGGTGCCGGCCTCCCGCATGATCAGGGTATAGAGCGGCGCAGCAACGAAGCCCCCGAATGCCACGCTGGACAGCACGATCCCCAGTGCGGTGGCGCGTCTGACGTTGAACCAGTGCGTCAGCGTCGTCTGGATCGGGATGGCGCCCCCGAACGAGAACGCGACGGGCATGAGGACTCCCCAGAGGACGATCCAGTGCCAGAGCTGGCTGGTGACCGATCCGAGCATCCCCAGGGCGACTACTCCGACGAACAGGCCGGCGATCATGGTGCGTTTCGCGCCG
>JABAHP010000725.1_pt1 | contig 14597 bp, 12 predicted proteins | sample 7062081 | NCBI WGS metagenome assembly JABAHP01 (sample SAMN14534357, study PRJNA622989) | marine sediment metagenome | biome: marine biome [ENVO:00000428]; feature: marine pelagic biome [ENVO:01000023]; material: deep marine sediment [ENVO:00002113] | place: India: Gulf of Kutch | collected...
ATTGGTAGGTTGGTAGACTGGTAAATTGGTCAGTTCTCCCAACCTGCCAGTTTCCCAATTCACCAATGTACCAATATACCGCCCTACTCATACCGCAGCGCCTCCACCGGCCGCATGCGCGTCGCCCGCCAGGCCGGGTAGAGCCCGCCCAGCGCTCCGGCAATCAACGCCACGACAACCGCCTGTACGAACAACTTGGGCGCGTAGGTCAGAGCCATCGACCCGTACGTCCCCGGCACCAGCCTCAACAGACCGCCCAACCCCAACCCCATGAAGATGCCGCCCACGCCGCCCACCACGCCCAACAGCAGCGACTCCTGCAGGATCATCCCCAGCACGCGCGCCCGCCGCCAACCCAGCGCCCGAAGCACGCCGATCTCGCGCGTCCGCTCCAGCACGCTCATCAGCATCGTGTTCAACATCCCCACCCCGCCGATGAAGACCGCCAGGAACGAGATCTGCGCCACCATCTCCCGAAATACCTGCATGTCGCTCATGCTCTCCACGGCCTCGGCGGTGAGGGAGAAGTCAATCTCGGGGAAGGCCGCCTGCAGATCGTCCCGCATCGCCTCGGCCTGGGCCGGGTCGCGCAGCTTGACCCCGTAGAACTGCACCTGGTGGGGCTTGCCCACCATCGTCTGAACCTCCCGGAGGCCGATGACTGCCCCGATCTCCTCGAAGGAAACGCCCGTCTCGTAAACGCCGACGACGCGGAAGCTGCTGTTCAGCAAGCGGAGTGTATCGCCCACCGTCACCCCCATCTGCTCCGCCGCGCGCTTGCCGACGATGACCTGGTGGCGGGCCGTCAGCGGCTGCCCTTCGATGATGCGAAAGTGGCGGATGGCGATCTCGCGCGGATGGTAGCCGAACACGAGCATCATCGGCATCTTGTCGGTGTTGGCAGCGGTCATGATCGAACCAGAGACCGCCTCCACGCCCGGCCAGGCGGAGATGCGCGCCCCCACCCGCTGGTCGATGGCGCTGAAATCCGAATCCACGCCGGCCTCGATGGCGAACAGGTCCATCTGGCTGGCCTTCCACATTTCGGTCATCGCGTAGGCCATGCCCTCGGCAAGCGCGCCCAGCGCGACGATGGCGGCGATCCCTACACTGATCCCCAACAAGGTCAATCCCGTGCGCATGCGCCGCCGCCAGAGGCCCCGCGCCATCCCAGGCAGAAAGCGGGGCACGTTCGCCTTGCCGCCACCCTCGTAGTGGAGCGCTTCCAGCGGCAGCAGGCGGGCGGCCCACCAGGCCGGGTACGCACCGCCCACCAGCCCCAGCATCACCACGGTGACGATGGCGCGGACGAAGAGTTCAGGAGAGAAATGCGTGCCGAGCATGCTCAGCCAGGAGCCGGATCGGCCAATCGCAAAGACTGCCGCCACCCCCAGGCCGATGCCCACCAACCCGCCCAGCAACGCCAGCGCCACCGACTCGCCCAGAATTAGCCCCAGCACCCGCCATCTCCGCCACCCCAACGCTCGCAGGAGGCCGATCTCTCGCGTGCGCTCAAAGACCGACATGAAGAGCGTGTTGGTCATCCCGACGCCGCCGATGATCACAGCCAGCCCGGCGACCCCCATGGCCATGCCCTCCAACGCCTCCATCAACAACTCCTGTTCGGCGAATCCGGAGGTCGTGGAAAGGCCCAGGTCGGGAAAGCGGCGTTCCACCCGCGTCTGCAGCCGGTCCGCGTCGGAAGGGTCACGCAGCTTGATGTAGACCATGGACACACGGTGGGGCTGCAGCATGAGCGCTTGGGCCTCCTCCAATGGGAGGACAGCGCCCGCGTCCTCGAAGGCGTTTCCCGTCTCGTAGATGCCGACGACGCGGAAGGCGCCGCCCGTGAGACGCAGGACGTCGCCCACCTGTTTCTCCATGTTCTGCGCCGCCTGCCGCCCCAGGATGACGGGCTTCCCGCGCACTCTTCGCGCATCCGCCAGCGCCTGCCCCTCGACGACCCGGTAGTGGGTGATGGAAAAGCCCTCGGGGTCGTGGCCGAAGAAGAAGAAGTAAGTGGATTCGTCGAGTATGGCGTTGCCGAAGAGCATACCGTCCAGCTCGGCCACCTCGGGCCAGGCGCGCATTTCGTCGACCACCGACTCCTCGATGCTGCTCATCAGGGCGGTGAGCGCCTCCGTCTGGCTGAGCACCAGGTCGGCCTGGCTGCCCTGGGTCATGGAGGAGAAGCCAGCCCTCAGCCCCTGTGCCACGGCACCCAGCGCGACGATGGTCGCCACGCCGATGGCGATGCCCAGCAGCGTCAGGAGCGTCCGTCCTTTGCGTCGAAACAGGTTCTTGAAGATCATCCGTCCCTCTTCTCAGTAGAGTGGCAAACCGTTCAGCCTCCGCCATTCGTCAACTCACCGATCTACCAATGTACCAATCTACCAGTTTCCCAGCCCACCACCCTACTCATATCGCAACGCCTCCACCGGCCGCATGCGCGTCGCCCGCCAGGCCGGGTAGAGCCCGCCGATCACCCCGGCGACCGCAGCGACAACAATCGCCTGCACGAGCGACTGAGACGTGAAGCTCGGCTCAATTGCCCCTCCGAATACCCCCGCCGAGCCAACCAGTCCACCCAACCCCAAGCCCAGGGGGATACCACAGACACCCCCTATCGCCCCCAACACCAGCGACTCCCGCAAGATCATTCCCAGTACTCCCCGCCGTCGCCAACCCAGCGCCCGCAGCACGCCGATCTCGCGCGTCCGCTCCAGCACGCTCATCAGCATCGTGTTCAGCATACCCAGTCCGCCGATCAGAACCGCGACGATCGAGAGCTGGTCGGCCATCTGCTGGATAATGCGGAAATCGCTCGTGGTCTCACCCAGTTCGGAGGTGAGGGAGAAGTCGATGTCCGGGAAGGCCGCTTTCAGCTCTTCCCGCACCGCCTCGGCCCTCCCGGGCTCACGCAGGCTGATGAGGTAGAACTGCACCTGGCGCGGCTTGCCGGTGACGGACTGCGCCTCCCGCAGACCGATGACCACCCCGGCATCTTCAAAGGCGGTGCCCGTCTCGAAGATGCCGACGACGCGGAAGTTGCTCTCCAGCATGCGGAGCGTGTCGCCCACCTCCAACCCCGACTGCTCCGCCGCCATCCGGCCGACGATGGTCTGGCGGCGGCTGGTCAGTGGTTCCCCCTCAATGATGCGATAGCGGCGGATGGCGAACTCACGCGGATGGTAGCCGTATATTATCAACATCGGTATCTTGTCGGTGACGGCGCCGGTCCAGAACATACCGGAGACCGCGTGCACGTCGGACCGAGCGGCGATGCGCGCCCCCACCCGCTCGTCGATGGCGCTGAAGTCCATATCGACGCCTGCCTCGGCAGCGAACAGATGCGTCTGGCTGCCCATCATCATGCCGGTGAACGCGCCCAGCATCCCCTGGGCGATCCCACCCAAGGCGACGACGGCGGCGATGCTCACGCCGATGCTCAACAGGGTCAACGCAGTGCGCGTCCGCTGCCTCCACAGGTTGCGCATCATCCCGGGCAGGAAGCGAGGCACGCGCGCCTTGCCGCCTCCCTCGTATTGCAGCGCCTCGATCGGCAGCAGGCGGCTGGCCCACCAGGCTGGATACGCTCCGCCCACTGCCCCCAAAGCAATGACCGTGACCAACGCCCGGGCGAAGAGATCAGGGGTGAACTGGCTCCCAAACACACCCAGCACAGAGCCGGATTGGCTGATGGCGAAGATAGCCAGCACGCCCAGACCAACACCGACCAAGCCGCCCAGTAGAGCCAGGACGATCGCCTCACCAAGGATCAGGCCCAGCACCCGTCGCCGGTGCCAGCCCAGGCTGCGCAGCACGCCGATCTCGCGCGTGCGCTCGAAGACCGACATGAAGAGCGTGTTCGTCATAGTGATTCCGCCAATGACGACCGCCAGCCCTGCAATCGCTACCCCTATGGAGTCCAGCATGTCGAGCAACTGCTCCTGGCTGGCAAATCCCGACGTCTTAGAGATGGTCAGGTCGGGGAGACGCCGCTCTATCCGGGCCTTGACGTCTTCAACCTCACCGGGATTGCTCAGCTTGACGTAGAGCACCGAGACCTGGCGCGGGCGCAGTGTCATCGCTTGAGCTTCTCGAAGCGGGACGACGGCCCCGCTGTCTTCAAAGCCGGTCCCTGTCTCATAGATACCGACGACGCGGAACCCACTGCCGGTGACACGCAGCGTATCGCCCACCTGCAAGTCCATGCTCTGCGCCGCTCGCTTGCCCAGGATGATGGATTTCCCGCGCACGCCGCGCGCGTCCGCCAGCGACTGTCCTTCGACGATGCGGAAATGCTCGATGGCGAAGCCCTCAGGGTCGTAGCCGAAGAGTACGAGAAAGGTCTCATTGTCAATCAGGGCATTGGACAACAGCATGCCGTCCACAGCGGCTACCCCCGGGAGAAGGCGCACATCCTCCGCCGCGCTCTCGTCGACGCTGCTTATGAGAGAAGTCAGCGACTCAGACTGGCTGATCACCAGGTCGGCCTGGCTGCTCTGGGACATCGCGGAGAAGCCGGCCTTCAGCCCTCTGGCCATCGCTCCCAACGCGACGATGGCGGCCACGCCGATGGCGATGCCCACGAGCGTGAGGATGGTTCGGCCTTTGCGGCGGAAGAGGTTCTTGAGAATCATCGGACGGTCGTGTTGATGGTAGTTGGCAAGCCGGCAGATCGGTGAATTGGTCGGCCTCTCTCGTCTATCGATTCATCAGTGTCCAATGCATCCGCCTCACCAAACGCCCGGCAGCAACCGGTAGCGCGTGTGTCGGGCATATTCCCTGTATCCCGGCAGTTTCTCCTGCAGCATCCTGTCCTCCAGCGCCGTGCGGACGACGAAAAGGCACAGCGTGACCGCCGCCGGGATGAGCGCCCACAGCGAGCCAAGCGCCAGGGGCATTGCGAACGCAGATACGATAAACCCGACGTAGCCTGGATGGCGTACGTAGCGGTAGGGGCCACCAGTGGCGACGGTGTGTTCCCGCGCTATCTGAATGCGAGCGGCGGTGGAGAAGAACTTGTTCGACACCATTGACCAGGTAAACAAGCCCTGCCCCAGCACCAAGAAAGCCAGTCCGATGAGATGGCTTGTCAGAGCAGGCTGAGGTGACCACCCAAAGCGTTTGTCTAGCCCGGCCACGATTGGTGCGCCCAGCGCGGGCAGAATGCTGATGGAGGTGACTACTCTGTCCCAGGTCTCGACGTTCTCTTTGCGCGCCTTGCCGCGTTCCGCAATCAGCTCTGGGGACATGACAAGCGCGTTGATCGCCAAGATGCCGACACTCACGCCAAAATAGGCCCACGCCCATCCCCAATCCAGGCGACCCGCCGAGATGAACAGGATCGCCGCCAGGATCACGAGATGGAGGACGACCTGCACCATTCGCTTCACTATCGCGGCCGTCAGCTCATCATTGGATCGCTTGACCGATGGTTTGGCTTCCATTCTGTTTCTCCCGGACCATGGGTACCTGTTCAATCTGTTGGCTTTCGCCCGACATATAGTCCGTATCCGAAATACTCGTCAAGGTTCTCAGGCGCGAGCCCACTCTCTCGTACTTCCTTCAAGAATTTCCTGTAAGCTGGACTTCTGGCATAGAGTGACAGCATGCTGCCCCAAATACCCAACATCCCTACACAACCATACCGCCGGAATATCCCTTTGGCCTCGCTTCGCACGTTGACTGCATAGGTTCGCACGACTATTTCTCGCAACCCAGCGCCCTCCAACAATCCCACCCAACCATCAGAAGCCAGAGGGTTCACGTTAGCACCCAAGTCCTGGGATGCCCATGCGACCAATTCCGGCGGAGGTGGGACCTTTAGCCAGGCTGATTCATTCAGTCCGACGTACCCTCCCGGCTTTGTCACCCGCGCATACTCGTTGACCGCACTCTGTTTGTCCTCTGGAAAGGCGGTCACCGACTCGGTGATGACTGCGTCGAAAAGGTCGTCCTCGAAAGGGAGGTCCTGTGCATCTGCCGCCTTGAATTCAACCCGATCCGTTACACCCTCTCTCCGCGCCCTTTCCCTGGACCTCTCGACCATCGCCTCAGAGATGTCCACACCGACCACTCTGCAGCCATACCGTCTTGCGATGAAGCAGGGCGTCATCCCAACGCCGCAGCCAACGTCCAAGACGTAGCTGCCTTCGCCTATGTGACATAGCTCGACCAGCTCTTCCGTGGCCCCGACGCCTCCCAGGTGTTTTGTGAGGCCTACCTCGGCCGCAAAGTCGAAGAAAGTCTGCTCGTTCTCCATTCTCTCAACCTCCATTGTCGACAGCGCACCACCGTCCTGTTGCGACGTTCTCGTACGCTCGCGCGCGGAGCAGACGCGCTATCCAGGTTTCCGCCCAACGATCAAGGTGTAGCCCATGTATTGCTTGCTGCGCTTCGTGATCTTGCCATCGATCCCGGCGGCTTTTCTGAACCGCGCATCGCGCAGCAGTTTGAGCAGAACCTTCGGGTAGACGCGAATCATGAAGGACACCAAGCCACCTAGTCCCATCTCCTTGAGCGCGCTCGGGGCGTCCACGTTCCTGGTCTCGGTCATCTGGACGATCTCCAGCCCCGATTCCTCGAACAGGTCACGCAGCGTCTGGGGCGTGAAGTACCCGTGAATGGCCGGATGCTCGGCGAACAGCGCTAGCAACTCCGGCGGCGCTGATGGATCGACGGTGCTTTCGTTGACCCCAATCCGCCCTCCAGGCCGGACGACCCTCACCATCTCCGCCAATGCCTCCTTCTTGTCTCCGGGCAGCGGCGTCAGGACCGATTCGACGATCACCGCGTCAAACCGGTCGTCCTCGAAAGGCAACTCGAACGCGTCGGCGACCCGGAACTCGACCTTGTCCAGCAATCCCTGCCGGCGCGCCCTCTCTGTGGCCTTGGCAATCATGACCTCCGATATGTCGATTCCCTGGACTCGCGAACCGTACTGTTCGGCGATCAGGCAGGCCGTGTTCCCGGGGCCACAACCAACGTCGAGGACCTGGCTCGTCGCGTCCAATTGGCACATACCGAGCAGCGCGCGCGTGGCCTCCTGCCCTCCCATGTGGACGGCCGGCAATGCGTCCGCGAGCAGGCCGATGAAATCGTACCATTCGCGGGTGCCAACTGGTTTCTGCCCCGTCTCGGTTCTCCCGACCATAACTCGTCCTCCTGTTTGAACCACAAGTGCGTATTCGCTTGGGTGTCCGCGATCCGGGCAAGCCCGATCCTTCGCTTACCAGACACCCGGCAGCAGACGATAACGCACCTTTGCGGCGTACTCCTTGTAGCCGTCAAGCTCCTCCAGCAGGGTCTTGTCCTCAAGCGCCGTCCGCACGACGAAGAGCAGTGCCGCCAGCCCCGCCGGGATGAACGCCCACGCCGAGCCAAGTATGAGCGGCGTCGCGATCTGGGACAGGATTGACCCGACATATCCCGGATGGCGCACATACCGGTATGGCCCGCCGGTGGCGACGGTGTGGCCGCGCTCTTCCTGGATGCGGACAGTCTGCGCGAAGAAGGCGTTCACCGCCATGGCCCAGACGATGATGACGTCGTAGGCCAGCACCGCCACGACGACCCCGGCAAGCTGGAGCGCGAGAGGCATCTGGGGCGACCACCCCCAGCGCTGGTCCAACCCGGCCACGACGTACTTGGCGATCTCGGCCACGCCTACGATGCCGAGGAGGACCACGTCCCATCTCTTGGTACCCTCCTTCGGCCTGGTGCGTTCTAGCAACATCTCCGGATTGGTGGGGATTACGGTCAGCGCGGTGGCAATGGTCCAGACCAGGTACACACCGACCACGACCCACCCCATCACCCAATCCAGGCGGCCCGCAGCGCCGAACAGGATCGCTGCCGTGAACAGTGAGCCAAGAATCTCGCGGATCAGCCATCTCGTCACGCCGCTTCTCACGTCAGGTCTCTCGTTGGGTTTTTCTACAGATGTGTTGCTGTTCATTTCTACCTCCTTCCGACAAACACGGCGTATCCCAGGTACTCAAACAGGTCTTTGGGGGTACGTCGCCGGTCGGCCATGTACGCCCTGAAAGCCGGGTTCTTGAAGTACAGGAGCAGCGTTCGGTAGAGCATGTTCCACATATCCTGGAGACGATACCGCCGAACTTGAGTGGCCTCTCGCCGCGTGTCGAATTCGTAGGTCCTCACGACGATATCGCCCAACCCGGCGCTTTTCAACAATCCCGCCCAGCCGTCGGCGGTGAGGACGTCCGATCTGATGTCCCACGTGTGCTTCACGAATTCGATCAACCTCTGCGGCGGCGGCTTGATCCAGATCTCCTCGTTCATCCCCACGTATCCGCCTGGCATGGTCACGCGCGCACACTCGCTGATCACTCTCTGCTTGTCTTCGATGAACGTAGCGACAGACTCGCAAATGACAGCGCCGAAGAGCGCGTCGTCGAATGGGAGCTCTTGCGCGTCGGCGACCCTGAACTCAACGAGATCCGCTACGCCCTGTTCCTTCGCCCGTTCGTTCGACCTGGCGATCATGCTCTCGCGAAGATCGATGCCGACAACACGGCAGCCATGCTCTTTCGCCATGTAACAGGCCGTCGCGCCGACGCCGCAGCCGACCTCCAAGACGTAGGTGTCCCTACCGACGTGGCACAACTCGATGAGTGCCTTCGTGGTCTCGAACCCTCCCATGTGTTTCGTGGTGCCGATGTACGCCTGCAATTCAAAGTAGGAAATCTCTGGGTCCGACGTTTTCATCTTTCATCCCTGCGGCAAATTCTCTATCACACGCCCGGCAGGAGGCGTTGGCGTCATAACTTAGTCGTTAGTTTGATAACTACGTCAACACTATAGCACAAATCTCAGTTCCTGTAATCGGACATGTGTCCAATCTTCTTATTGGTCAACTGACCAATTTGCACTGGTCAGGTCCATAGAGATCGCGCGGGACGTGCGGGAACGGTTTGCGCACGGCCGGGGAACCGCCCATCCTTTGCGGTCCTTCATTCGGTTATTTGGCTCTCCAGCGCGCGGGCGAACAGCGCCCGATCTTCCTCCTGGATGAGGTCCAGCGCCCGATCCCCTAGCAGGGCCAGGATTTGGGGCAGGTATAGGTCTGTCCGCAGGTGGTGCTCAGCGATGAAGACGAGGAGTGGGCTGCTGGTCCAGGAAGCTCGCGCCCGTGTCGCCGTCAGCCATTCGCCGATCAACACCTCCTCCCCGTCTATGACCAGGATCAACCCCAGCCCACCGGCCTGGCTGAGGGCCTCCTCGGACATAGGAGCGACGACCACCTGACTGCCCGGCAGATCGAGGTCGCCCGTGGCGTAGACCACCACCCGCACCCCGCGCTCGATGGCCTCCGCCAGCGCCGGCTGCAGATCCGGAAACGTGGCCGGCAGAATGGCCAGGTAGACGCGGGTCGTGGCCTGGTCGATCATCTCCTCCGCCTTGGCCAGGATGTTCTCGTGGCCCTCGATGTTCCATACGTAATCCAGGTCGGGGGCTGCGGTGAGGTGAGCCAGGTCGTCCTTCAACGAGACGATGAGGCCCTCCTGCTCTTCGAGAAGCTGGTCGAGGAACTCCGTCGCTGGCACCGGCGCATATTGGGTAGAACCGCCCTTGCGCAGCGTCATCGCCGCGCCACGGGCAGTGAGCTTGCCCAACACCTCGTAGATCATGGACCGAGGAACGCCGGAGAGCTTGGACAGATGGTAGCCCGTGACGGGGCTCTCCCTGAGCAGCGCGAGGTAGGCCTTGGCCTCGTACTCGGAGAAGCCAATTTCCACCAGTTTGTCAATAGGATCGTTGTGCATTTCTTTCCCCCTGTTCTTTCTTCGCCTAGAGCTGGTACGGCGCGCTGATTGTGTGAAGCGAAGCTACGTCACAAGAGGCCGCCTGCCGCCTAGGGGTTAGCATTATAACTAAGGAGTTAGCTCTATAACTACGTGATTATACTATGGCCCATCCGGCTTGTCAAGCGTCGCAACCCAAAAACGGGGCTATTCGGTCCTCCGCGCTGGAAGACTGAATAGCCCACGGGAATTCTGCCGTCGGTGTATGGGTCGGGTGTGGCGTCTAGCTGACGCCGGGGCCAGGGTTTAGACAGGCTCGATCGTCAGCCGTTCCACCTCCATCCACTGGCGCCCCGGCACGTCCAGCAGGCCCCAACCCAGCCGTCCCCACGGCGTAACCACCATGTACTGGTTGTCCAGCCACATCACGAAGCCCAGCGGTCCCCGGGGTGAGGGGGCATCCTCCAGCACTGGTTCTCCATCCACGCTGAAGTGTGCCCGTGCCAGGCCCCAATCCAGGCTGTAGGTGTGCCATTGGGTCATGTCCGCCGGGATCGCGGCCTCCCGCACGTGGAGGGCACGCTGGATGGGGGGCCACAGGGCGCGGTAGAGGGGGCGCAGGTTCATCAGCGGCACCGCCAGCGGGGCCAGCGGCGTCAGCAGAAGGGCGGCGGGGCGCAGGGCGTCGACCGTGGCCGCCTTCCAGCCGTGGCCCGGGGTGTGTAGATCCAGCTTCATGTTTGAGGGGGGCGAACCGTAGAAGAACCACAAGGCGCGGGGCAGAGTGGGCACCCGCGCGCCGGTCATCAGGAAAGGGTCGTTCCAGAAGCCGAAGCCGGCGGTCCCTCGCAGCCCGACATTAGGTCTTTCCCCTTCGCTCGGGGCAGGTCCGGTCAAACCATTCCCCGCTGGGTGGGAGAAGCAGGCCCGCACCCTCAGCCGCAGCGGCGGGCGCCAGAGGAAGCGGCGGCGTGGTAGCCCCCGGTAGTCGTCTAGCTGGGCATCGGAGTACTGGCGGGACGTGGCGTTGGAGATGACGAAGCGAAGTGTGGAGTCGGTGGGTTCCAGCCCGCCTTTGCCCACGACGTACCGCCGCCAGTGGGGACCTAGCTTCTCTGAGAAGTCTTCATCGACGGTGTTCACGTCCGTCCTCCCTCCCCCAGTGACCTCCTTCGCCCCATAGGGTGCGGCGACGGTATCGCGCGATCCGTGCAAGGCGGGCTTTCGAGCCAACCTACGTCTCGCGACGGAAGTTCAGCGTATAGAGCAGTAGGTTGCCGAACCGTCGCTCAAATCTGAAATCCGCCGCCTCTACCAGCCTGGTGGTCTCGAATGGGAACAGGTAGTCGGGATCGACGAACTCCTCGGTGATGGAGAGCAGCCCACCTGGCTCGATAACGCGGTGCAATTCGGCCAGCGCGCGGGCCCGGTCGGTGATCTCGGGCAGCACTGAGACTAGGAAGGCGCGGTCCACGCTGGCGTCATCCAGCGGCAGGTGATATGCATCGGCGATGTGGGTCTCGACGTTGGTCAGCCCTGCTTCCTCTACCCGTTTCTTCACCTGGGCGATCATCTCCGGCTGGATGTCCACGGCGATGAGCTGGCCTTCCGGCCCGGCGTGCCGGGCTGCTTCGACGGTCATGACGCCAGGACCGGGGCCAAGTTCCAACACACGCTCGTGGGGACGGATGCCCACTCGATTGAGCACGGACCGCAAGTAGCGGCGGCGGATGGGGTTGTCCACCAGCCAGGCCAACGACGCCGGGCACGGCGCCGACTTGCCGAATCGGGCTGCCAGCCTGGACACTAGCTTGAGCGGGAACAGCCAGAAGAACAATAGACCACCGGTGATACCCAGCAGAACCCACAGCAGCGTGCGTGCCTTCATTGCCTTGCTCCTTCAGGAAAGTCTCCGTCCCGTACGTCGAAGAATCGGTTCCGCCTCCATGCCGAAGGAGGTGAAGTGAAACCCACCCGCGATGAGCTTGGCCGGCCAGAAGGAGGAGGGTGACTACGCCCCATCAAGACTGCGCTTGAACGAAGAAGGAATTCGCTTCTATCGCTCGATCCCCTTCCGCGCCGCCACCCCCTGCTGGTAGTAGTGTTTCACTGCCTGCATCTCCGTCACCAGGTCCGCCCGCTCGATCAGTTCCGGCGGAGCGCGGCGGCCGGTGAGGATCACTTCCACGTGGCTCGGTCGCTGGTCGAGAAACGCCAGCACTTGCTCCACGCTGAGCAACCCGAACCAGATCGCCACGTTGATCTCGTCCAGCACCACGAGATCGTACTCGCCCGAGCGCATCACTGCCCGCGCGCGCTCCAGTCCCCTGTGGGCCTGGCTCACGTGCTCGGGGGTGACCTCCTCCCGGCGGATGCACTGCACGTCCCCGTACTGCTCGATGGTGATGAGCGGATGGTCACGCAGCGCCTCCAGTTCTCCGTAATGCTGGCCCTTCATGAACTGACCGATGTAGGTGCACATCCCATGGCCGGAAGCCCGCAGCGCCAGGCCCAGCGCTGCGCTGGTCTTGCCCTTGCCGTCTCCCGTGTAGACCTGCACGTAGCCTCTGGAGAGTCGCCTATCGTCCGCGTCCTGATGCACCAATCTTCTCCCTCTTCACCTTCCGCGACCTGACGCTACCTATCATACCAGACCGGTGCACCTGTGCAAGTCTCTACACGAGCGCCAGGGCGGACTGGCCTGTCTCGCGATCCAGTGATTCGGCGCCTGGTCCTGGATTGGCCGATTTGCCCACTTGATGGTATTCTTGTCTGCGCACGGTGCGTGGTCCTCTCTGTCTGTCCAGGGCGGTGGTTCGGCAAGGAGTGTCCGATGAGCTCTGATGAGCGAAAGAGACCTGTCAGCCGGCGCAGGTTTCTGAAGGGATCTGCGACGCTGGGCATCACAGCCCTGGCTCGGCGCCTTCTGGGAGGTAGGTCTGTGCCGGTGGAGGGTGCTGGGGTGGAGGTGGCGCCTGAACCGCCCGCTGTGACCAACACGGCGGTTCCCGCCGACCTCGATCATCACATCTACGTACCTTTCGCCTCCGGTCAGCCGCCTGCAGCCCACGGTCCCGCCAAACTCGGCGTGCACACGCTGCGTCCCAACAACGCGGTGGGGTTCGTGCAGGACGTGCACGACGCTGGCGCCCACGTGGCGCTGGTGAAGGCGCTTGATGATTTTGGGTACCTGCGGCTGGTGAAGGAAGCCTCGCCCGAGACAGTCACCGTCGCACGCTGGAATGGCGTGCAATCGGTGGATCCTGATGGCGACCCGGCCGACAAAGCCGAGCAGGTTCTGGATCAGCACATGCCGCACTGGCAGTACGAGAAAGACGTCGTGGATTACTGGGAAGTATTGAATGAGAATGACCCGCCCACTGTAGAGGGACACGTCTGGCTGGCGCATTTCTTCATCGAGGCCATGAACATCGCCGAGGAAAACGGCTACAGACTGGCACTCTTCTCCTACAGCGTCGGCGTGCCAAAGTGGCACGAGTGGGAAGCTATCGTGGAGACGGGGGTCTTCGTGCGGGCACAGGAGGGCGGGCACGTCCTGGCATTGCACGAGTACAATTGGCCAGTGATGGATTACCGCTGGGGCGAGTCCCTGGAGGATCAGCCTGCCTACGAGGATCGAGGTGTGCTGACTGGGCGCTATCGCCATCTGTACCGCGACTTCCTCGTCCCGCGCAGCGAGGTTGTCCCGCTGGCGATCACCGAGTGTGGCCTCGATCCAGTGCTATGGCAGCCAGGCCAGCCCACGAACCATTGGCAAGAGCGCTACGTAGAGGAGATGATCTGGTACGACACCCGATTGCGGGAGGATGATTACGTCATCGGCGCCGCGATGTTCACCATCGGTGGTGCCTGGGGGTGGGAGTCGTACGACTATGAGGAGTTGCTGCCTGACTTCCACGACTACATCGTTTCGCTCAAAGATGCCTGATGGTTCGCGTCGTCGCTGCCGGCCCACGCCGACGAGACACGACTGCACATCTCCTCAAGAAGTGCGCACGCTTGACAAGGCGTGGAAGTCTGTTATAATCTTGGCCAGGTCAGGGAATTTCGGTTTGACTGGCACTTGACAAGGTTTCATTAATCTGCTATAATGTAGCCAGATAGAGAGGTCTCGCTCACTGAGTGAGAAGATCTGACAACCGATATAGGGGGAGGCAAGACTCCCGGAACAGTGGTTGCGGGAAGTTGCCTGGCCGATGCTCGGATAAGGGGCATCGGTCTTGTTGTCTCTCTTGACAAAGAAGGGCGGCTGTGTTATATTTAGGCCGTGTGTGGGGACCTTAACAACTGAAGAGTGACAGGAAGGTAAGGCGGAATTCGGGCCAACGTCAATAGACCACGGTGATGAGCCGTGGTATGATATACGGAGAGTTTGATCCTGGCTCAGGATGAACGCTGGCGGCGTGCCTAATACATGCAAGTCGAGCGATGAGGCCCCTTCGGGGGTACATCAGCGGCGAACGGGTGAGTAACACGTAGGTGACCTGCCCCGAAGAGGGGGATAACCACTGGAAACGGTGGCTAATACCCCATGTGCTCGGCGATTCACTTCGTCGAGTAAAGCTCCGGCGCTTCGGGAGGGGCCTGCGGCCTATCAGCTAGTTGGTGGGGTAATGGCCCACCAAGGCGAAGACGGGTAGGGGGCGTGAGAGCGTGATCCCCCACACTGGCACTGAGACACGGGCCAGACTCCTACGGGAGGCAGCAGTGGGGAATATTGCACAATGGGCGAAAGCCTGATGCAGCGACGCCGCGTGGGCGATGAAGGCCTTCGGGTTGTAAAGCCCTTTTCTGGGGGAAGAG
>JABAHP010006284.1_pt1 | contig 14592 bp, 7 predicted proteins | sample 7062081 | NCBI WGS metagenome assembly JABAHP01 (sample SAMN14534357, study PRJNA622989) | marine sediment metagenome | biome: marine biome [ENVO:00000428]; feature: marine pelagic biome [ENVO:01000023]; material: deep marine sediment [ENVO:00002113] | place: India: Gulf of Kutch | collected...
TCCGACGACACGGACCTCTTCGACATCGACCCGGCGACAGGTCGCATCGAGGTGACCCCCACCCAGACCGAAGTCGGGAAGTACACCGTGGTGATAACCGTAGAGGACAGCCACGGCGTCACCGACAACCTGCAGGTCGACATCACGGTGATCGACGTCAACGACGCCCCCGTAATCGAGGACCCGGGTGTCCTGGTGGTTCAAGAGGACAGCCAGCTTGACTTCAACTTCACCGTGTTCGACGAGGACGGGGACACGTCCTTCAACTGGGTCCTGGTCGGGGGGATAGGCACCATGAAGCTGGGCCGCTACGACGGTCGCCTGAGCTGGATACCGTCCGGCGAGCACGTGGGCATCACCAACGTTTCCGTCATATGCACCGACGACCAGGGCTCCGCCGACCAGATGGACGTGTCGATAGAGGTCGTTAACGTCAACGACATCCCCGTGCTCGACCCCCTGCCGCCCTCTCAGATGGTGGAGGGGTCCCTCTTCACCCACACCATCACCTTCATCGACCCGGATCTGGAGGAGGACCCCGGCGAATCCCACACCATCGTCCTGGACCCGCCCCTGTTCCCTGTCCTCCCCGGGGGCTTGATCAGCTTCATCCCCGGCAACGAGCACGTGGGAGCCCACATTCTGACGGTGACCGTGACCGACGCTGACGGCGCCTCGGACATCGTCGAGTGGGAGGTCACCGTGACCAACGTGAACGAGAGACCGACCATGGGGCAGGTTGAGGAACAGATCTGGACGGAGGGGCAGCCCGTCCTGCTCACCATCCAGGCCTCCGACCCTGACCTGGGCGATGTCCTCACCTTCTCCGACACCACCTCCATCTTCGACATTGATCCTAGGACGGGCGAGATCAACTTCACCCCCCTCCAGATGAACGTGGGGAAGCACACGCTCCGCATCGTGGTGACCGATTCCGAGGGGCTCTACGACGACATCTACATGGAGGTCACCATCCTGCCCTTCAACGACCCACCGACGGTCCTCATCCGGGTGGTCACCCTCAAGGACAGGCTGGAGGAGGGCGACCAGCTCTCCCTCGCTGCCGACGTGGACGACGTTGACAACGACATCGGGGACTTCACGTACTTCTGGTTCCTGGACGGGAAGGAGGTGGGCAACGAGGCCACGCTGACGCTGAACGACCTCGAGCCCGGGCAGCACAAGGTGGAGGTCCGCGTCAACGACGGGGACAACGACGTGACAACCAGCTACGAGTTCTCCGTCGAGGACATCGAGGAGGGGTTCTCATGGGTGTGGGTCGTCGTCGTGGTGGTCGTGGTGGTCGTGGCGGTCCTGGGCATCAAGGCCTGGAAGGTGGTCCAGGACACCGGCCCGAAGGAGGTAGAGACGCCTCCCCCCGAGCCCGAGGAGCCCGAGCCGTCCATCTACGAGGAGGACGGCACCTTCGAGGGGTGGCGGCCCTAGTCAGCGGCCTCCCGCTCCCTGGCCTCCTGGTTCTTCTTGTCGGTGTATCTCTTGTAGAAGAAGAACAGGACTATGGCCACGACTATGACCACGATTATCATCGCCACCCCCGCGACCAGGTTCTCCTGGATTATGTCCCAACCCTCCTCTGCCACAGTGCCGATGAGGAAGCCGGCGATGAGGGCACCCACGCCGACGGCGGAGATGACGAAGGAGGCCCGCATCCCGATGGCCCTCCCGATGATGGAGGCGGTGATGCCCCCGGAGCCCTGGAACGGCACCATCACCCACAGGACCAGGCCCAGCCATGAGACCGTCTTGAGGGCGGGGTTGTCGGAGAGCATCTTGCTGCCCTTCTTCTCCAGCCACGCGATGAGCCGGCCTATCAGGGGTATCTTCTTGGCCAGGGGAAGGTTCCAGGAGATGAACATGGCGCATACCACGTCCACCATCACGATTAGCCCCGTCATCTGCCACTTGTTGAAGCCGCCCTCGATGATGCCTATCGGGATTATCGACTCCTTCCCCAGGGGAGGGAAGAGGTATGAGATGGCGAGGGCACCCAGCTGGAGCCAGTCGGTGTAGTCAAGCACGAAGTAGAGGAACGTGAATAGGACTGCTGGGATGACGAAGGGGATGGCGATCTTGAACAGCTTCATCTTCCAGGTGTCGCCCACCTCGATGCCGTCCAGGGACTCGGCCCAGGTGTGCTCCCCTCCAGGGTGCCTGTCAAGGGGGGAGATCTCCTCCTCCGTCTCCTCGACGGGCTGGGAGTACACCGGTGCCTCTTCCCCCTCGTTCGTCTCCTCATCCACCTCGCTGGACATCCGCTATTAGGAACCCTTGGGGGGATATAACATTTCCCTCCCCGCTGCATAGCCTGAGAAGGGTTCATTGGCCAGGGGATGCTTCGTCCGGCGTGATTGTGCCCAGCCTTCCCAGGTGGATGCCGTCCACCAGGTAGACCTCCGCGTTCCGGAGGTCCACCATGCCCCGGGTGAGCAAGGGGCCCAGCCCCTCGTAGTCCGGCCTGTTGAGAGGCGTCCCGGACAGGAGCTCGTTGAAGGGGGGCATCAGGATGACCTCCGGGTCAACGTCGCCGTAGCGGACCTCCACCTTCTCCCGCACCAGCCGCGTCCTGAACCAGGCGGGCTCCCGCAGCCTGTGGCCCAGGTTGTCGACGAACTCCACCGACGGGTGGTTGTGGGCCAGCACCAGGTGCTCCGCCTCCATCACCCTAGCCTCGGGCCAGGTGTGGCCGTGGGCCAGACCCATCTCGCCCACCCGGGCGCCCCTGGGGCCGTGAACGGTTAGGTGCTTCCTGTACGGGACCCAGGCCTCCAGGTCGCCGTCGTGGTTGCCCTTCACCAGGTGGATCTCCGAGACAGAGTCGGCCAGCTCCGCTATCGCCCTTGGCAGCTCCGATTCCTCCTGCCGGGAGGGGGTGTGGACCGAGTCCTTGATGTCGCCCACCAGCGCCAGCACGTCCACGCCATGGGCCTCCACCATCGCCCGGAGCCTGGCGAGGATCCCCCTCGTAGAGGAGGGCATGTGCCATCCCTCCTCCGCCATCCGCCGCTCCAGGCCCAGGTGGAGGTCGGCGGCCACAAGGACCGTCCTCTCCTCGTCCCTTGCCAGCAGGGCCCTCTCGCCGTGGACGGGCTGGACGTCCATGGTGTTCGAATGTTCGGGTCCGGAGATAAGGCTTTGGGGGTCCTGGCGGGCCTGATAACCTTATTATACGCGGGTACGCATAAGCCGACCGACCGAGGGGGCGGAACGACATGCCCGATGAGAATGGCACCGACAAGTGGCTCAAGAGCGCAATGGAGCTCCAGGCGAAGGGCCTGACCGTCGCTGAGATAGCCCAGGAGCTGAACGTGTCCGTGGCCACCGTGGAGTGGCTGGTGACCCGCCAGCTGGAGAAGGAGACCCCTCCTCCAGCGGACGTCAAGATCGGTTGGCGCTCCATCGGCGTGAGGGGGCGTCGCATCGGACTCATCTCCGAGATCATGGTCGACATCATCATAGAGGAGATGGAGAAGAACGACTCCGAGATGGACGCCGTGTGCGGCGTGGCGATAAACGGCATCCCCTTCGCCACCTCGATCTCCACCAACCTGGACACCGACCTGGTCATCGTTCGACCCCACGTGGGCGACAGGCATGACATCGGCATCCTGTCCTCCAACTTCGCCAGCGTGGCAGGCAAGAAGGTGGTGGTGGTGGACGACGTCATCGGCACGGGCTCGACCATGAGCCAGGTGCTGGGTCTGCTTCGCGAGGCGGGGGCGAACCCCATCCTAGCAGTGGTCGCAATCAACAAGACCTCCCGGGACAGCATAGAGGGCGTCCCGCTGAGGGCGCTGGTCCGCGCCCGGACGGTCTTCTGAGCCCGAGGGACCACCCTTGCACTGGGCGGACGTCATCGCGGCCAAGCTCCTGGAGAGGGGGCGCCATCATAGGGTTGCCAGCGGCACTTCCATTTCGGGCCAGCCCCACATCGGGTCCGCCGCCGACGTGATCTTCGCCGACATCATCGTCCGGGCCGTCAACGATGCCGGTGGCGAAGCAAAGGGCGTCTGGATCCGAGACGACATGGACCCCCTTCGCAGCCTGCCCCCCCAGATACCCGAGGAGTTCGAGCAGTACATGGGGATGCCCGTACACGACCTGCCGGAGGTTGAGGGCGTGCCCTACGTGGAGTTCTTCTCCCGCCCCTTCCTCGAGGGGCTCAAGCGTGTGGGGATAGAGCCCGAGCAGGTCTCAGGCCACGACATATACCGGGGTGGAATGGCCGTGGACCTGGTCCGCACCGCCCTGGACAGGGCGGACGATGTCCGGCTGATCCTGGAGGAGGTGTCCGGTTCCAAGCGGCCCGAAGACTGGCTCCCCTACTCCGTCGTCTGCGAGAGCTGCGGGCGCATCGCCACCACGAAGGCCTACGGCAGGGACGAGGAGGGACGGGTGCTCTACCGGTGCCAGGGAGGCGTGGCGGGCAAGCGCGAGATAGAGGGCTGCGGTCACGAGGGTGCCGCCGAGCTGGACCAGGGCAAGCTCACCTGGCGCCTGGACTGGGCGGGTCGCTGGAAGCTGCTGGGTATCACCTGCGAGCCCTTCGGCAAGGACCACGCCGCCGCGGGCGGGAGCTGGGACACCTCCTCGGTGCTCATCGAGCGCATCTTCGACTACCCCGCCCCCGTCCCGCTGGCCTACGAGCACTTCATGGTCGAGGGCGGGAGGATGTCCAAGTCCATCGGCAACGTCGTCACCCTGGAGGAGATGCTGGAGACGGTGCCCCCGGAGATCGTCCGCTACGTCCTGGTGCGCACCGACCCCAACAAGCACAAGGACTTCGACTGGGCCAAGATCCCCCAGCTGGTGGGCGAGTTCGAGCGCATCGAGCGCATCTACTACGGCCTCGAGGAGCACGCGCCCAGGGAGGACCCGGGGGACCTGCGCCGCATCTACGAGCTGTCCCTGGTATCCCCTCCCCCGCCTCCCCAGCTCCACCAGGTCCCCTACTCCCACCTGGTCACCCTGGTGCAGCTGTATCCCAACATGGACGACATGCTGGAGGCCCTCTACAGGAGCGGGGAGCTGCAGCGGGGCCTGGACGCGAGCTACCTGGACTGCATCAGGTCAAAGGCCAGGAACGCCCGGGCCTGGGTGGAGCAGTACGCCGACGAGAACCAGCGCATCAAGCTGCTGGAGGAGCTGGACGGGGCCACCACGGGCCAGCTGACGGAGGAGCAGAGGGGGTACCTGTCTGCCCTCGCCACCGTCCTGGAGGGGACGCCCTGGGAAGGAGGGGCGGTCCAGGACGCGGTGTTCAACACGTCCAAGGAGGTGGGCCTCAAGGCCCGGGACGCCTTCGGCGCCATCTACCTGTGCATGCTCGGGAGGGGTCGCGGCCCCCGCGCCGGCTTCTTCCTGGCCAGCCTGGACAGGGACTGGGTCCTGGCCAGGCTCCGGGAGGCGGGGACAGAGCGAAAGGGATAAGTACAGCCTTCGCATTTGCGCTCGCCAGCACGTAGCCCCGTAGTGTAGAGGTCAATCATGCGAGGCTCTGGACCTCGCGACGGCAGTTCGAATCTGCCCGGGGCTACCACTCCTTCTCCCTGCGCTCGACGAGGAACCTCGGCAGGGGCTACTCCCTCTCCTCCTCGTCCTCGTCGGCGAAGGCTTCGTCCAGGCCCTCGAGGCCGTGGTCCTCCTCCTCGTCCGATTCCTCGGCGGGCTCCGCCTCCTCGGCAGGCTCGATCTCCTCTTCGGGCTCCGCCTTCTCGGCGGGCTCCATCTCCTCGATGAGCTCGTCCAGGGCCTCCTCTAGGTCCCCGGGTAGGTCGTCACCGTCGTCCATCTCCAGGGACATGGTGGTTGCCACGGGTTGCGAGGGGTCCTTGGTCTTGCCCATGGCGTACGAGAGGACCTCGTCCACCGTGGGCTCGTAGTCGGGGATGTCCCCGCCCCGGGTCTTGAAACCGGAGCTGGAAATGTCGTCGGGTGCGTCCTCATCGAAGCCCTCGAACTCCTCCACCTCATCGGGCTCCTTCTCCTCCTCGGCGGGCTCGAACTCCTCGACCTCCTCCTCGGCGGGCTCGAACTCCTCCTCCTCCTGCTCTTCTTCCTCGGGAGCCACCAACGATATCCCCCATCGGCCCTGAATGGGCCGTGTTCCCGAATGACCAGCCTGGATATATCTAGTTTCCCAGCTTTTGGTCTCAGTCACCAGGGTACTCCTTCAAGAAGGTGAGGAGGTCGCCGGGGTCGTTGTAGTACCACCTGTCCCCCAGCTTTACCAGCGGGACGCCGGCTGGGGACCTGCGCTTCTCACCGTCCACGATGGCCTCGGCCAGCGTATCCTTGTTATAGCTCCAGAGGCTGCCGGGGACGCCCCCCGGGAGGAAGCTGAGCTGCTCCCTGACCCTCGCTATGGCCTCCGCCCTGTCGGCGTCCTCGTCCGTCATGGGCACCGTCCTCAGCCCGGCATCGCATCGTGGTCTAATCTAGATTCCTGTCGCACTTTGAGAATCACGTCCAGGGGAGTGATAATCACGGTCAAATATCATATGGAAAAGGTTATCTGGACCCAGCGCGTTGGACGCAACCCGTCGAGGGTCCTGGGTCCCTTGACATACTATGTGCAAATGGGAAATAGGAGGAGCTCCCCATGAGCCGTCGCTTCCTAGCCAAGATTCTGTTAGCTGGAATAGCCCTGGCAGCGGTCATTGTCGTATTCGGCCTCTTGCCCTCGGGCTCGGTCGCCGCGCCGACCATCATGGTCGGCGACTGGGAGATTGACAACGGAGACGTGATAACAAGGACCAACGAGGAGATCCACCTCACCGGGGACCTGATCGTCCACAACGGTGGCCTGCTCACCTTCCGGAACGTCACTCTGAAGATGGACTCGGACTCCAGCAACACCTACAGCATCGTAGTGGAGAACGGTGGCCGCTTCAACATCTACGACGAGGACGGGGACTCGTCCACCACTGACGGGGCCTCCCTCATCACCGCCCTGGACACCAGCTACAACTACCTGTTCCAGGTGGAGGACGGGGGGGAGCTCTACTTCAACCACAGCGACCTGCAGGAGTGCGGTATCAACTCCGCCTTGAGCACCCGGGGACTCTACATCGAGTCGAGCTCCTGCTCCATCCGCGAGGTCAACATCACCGACTGCTACTACGGGCTGATCGTGGTCAACTCCTCCCCCACGGTCGAGGACCTCAACATCGAGGACACCTCCGTATACAACATCTACATGGACTCCTCCTCCACCGACGTCGACGGCTGCACCATCGACGGCGGGACCGACGGCATCCGCATCATCGGTGGCACGCCCAAGGTGACCGACTGCACCATCACCGACACCACCACCTACGGCATCGTCCTGTCCAACTCCAACGCCGACGTGACCGGCACCTCCATCTCCTCCGTAGGCTTCTGTGGCATCTACACCAACAGCAACATCGTGGACATCGACGACTGCCAGCTGGACGACACTGGAAGCTACGGCATCATATCGTACTGGTCCACCCTCTCCATCACCAGGACAACGGTCAACGACGCCCTGTACGGCATGTACCTCTACCGGAACGCCGTGGGCTCCTCGGTGAGCGGCACCAAGGTCGGCAACATGACCGACAACGGCATCTACGTGTACCTATCACGGCTCTCCGTCGACAACGTGGAGGTGCACGACAGCACCAACAACGGCATCTACATCTACCGCACCTGGGGGAACACCATCACCGACACCCTGGTGGAGGACGCGGCCATCGGGGTCTTCGTCAGGACCTCCACCTCCACCGTGAGCGGCCTGACCGTGGACTCGGCCACGACCCACGGGGTCCAGGTCTCGGGCAGCACCCCGGTGATCCGGGACACGAGCATCGTCTCCTCCGCCACCGGCCTGACGGTGGACAGCAGCGCCAACATGGACGTGTACAACAGCACCATCTCCGGGTCCACCGCCCGGGACGTGGATGTGGCCTCGGGGGCCATCGCGGAGCTCACGAACGTGACCTTCTCCTCCCACAGGGTGCAGGGCTCCGGCTCGACCTTGCGGAACTTCTGGTACGTGGACATCCACGGCCAATGGCAGGACGGTTCGGACGTGTCCGGAGGTACCTACTCGGTGGTCGACTCCGGCAGCACCACGGTGGCCTCGGGCACGCTTGACGCGGACGGGATGGTCGAGTGGCTGCGCATCCGGGAGTTCGTGACCACAACCTCGGGCACCACCTCGGACACCCCCCACACCGTCACCGTATCCAGCGGCGGACTGAACGGGGTGAGGGCCGCGACCATCGACTCGTCCCAGCTCATCACCGTGACGATAACCGATAACGTGCCTCCCGCCGGCTACACGATGAACGCGGAGCCACTTTTCACCCAGGGAACCGTCAACGCCGTCTCTTGGACAGCTGGCGCCGACGTGGGTGTGGGCGGCATGGAGTACTACTGCCAGATGGCCACCGACGCCGGCTTCACCAGCGTGGTGTACGGCTCGGGCTGGATCTCCGCCACCACCTACACCTTCATCGGCCTGGTCGACGGCACCACCTACCACTACCGTGTGCAGGCCCGGGACGCGGTGGGCAACGTGGGAGCGTGGTCAGCGGGCGTCTCTTCGACCCAGGACAGCTCCCCGCCCTCGGTGCCCGTGGTCGTGGGCGAGCCCGCGTTCACCCAGGGGACCTCGAACACGATAACCTGGGGTAACTCCGTCGACGGCGGCATAGGGAGCGTGGAGTACCAGGCCCAGTACACCGACGACCCCACCTTCAACACCGTCATCGCCACCGGTGCCTGGCAGTCGGGGACCTCGGTCACCGTCACCGGCCTTTCCGACGGCACCACCTACTACTACAGGGTAAAGAGCAGGGACGGCTTCTCCCAAGAGTCCGCCTGGTCCTCCCCGGTGGGCTCGACCCAGGACAACTCGCCTCCCAGCCGGCCCAACCAGGTGACCTTGCCCACCTACACCAAGGGCCTCTCCGTCACCTTCCAGTGGCTGGCCTCAACCGACGCGGGCGTGGGGGGCATCGAGTACTACGCCGAGTACGACACCCAGTCCTGGTTCCCCTCCCCCGACGGCAACTCGGGGTGGGTCACCGGCCTGGAGCACACCTTCAACGGCATTCCCGAGAACACCTGGCACTACTACCGCGTGAGGGCCAGGGACGCCCTTGGCCAGGAGAGCCTGCCCTCGATCATCACCTGGACGCGTAACGACAACACCGCGCCGACCACGCCGGTCATCTCGGTGGAGCCCACCTTCACCGCGGGCAACAGCAACACCGTCTTTTGGACCGCGGCCTCAGACGGCGCGGGCGCGGGCGGCATCCAGTACTGGGTCGAGACCGACACCTCCGCCGCCTTCACCAGCCCCGACTTCGCCTCGGGATGGCAGACCTCCCGCAGCTTCACCTTCTCGTCCCTGGTGGACGGCCAGACCTACCACTACAGGGTGAGGGCCAAGGACGCCCTGGACCAGGAGGGCTCCTGGTCGGCGATCCAGTCCTCCACCCAGGACGCCTCACCCCCGCCCGTGCCCGGCATAGCCGCCGAGCCGGCCTACACCGGAGGCACCACCAACACCGTCGAGTGGACGGAGGTCACCGACGCGGGCGTCGGGGGCGAGCAGTACCAGGTGCAGGTGGACGACGCCAGCAGCTTCGCCTCCCCGCTGGCCACCTCGGGGTGGACCACCCTGACCAGGTACACCTTCTCTGGCCTCTCCGACGGCACCACCTACTACTTCCGGGTCCACTCCCGGGACTCCTTCGGCCAGGTGTCCGACTGGTCAGGCATCACCAGCTCCACCCAGGACTCCGCCCCTCCCACGGGATACTCCATGATCGCCGAGCCCTCGTACACCCAGGGGACCACCAACACGGTGGAGTGGAACCCTGGGACCGACGCCGGCTCGGGAGGCATCGAGTACCAGGTGGAGGTTTGGGCCCTGACCTCCACCGGCTGGATGACCGGGACCTCCCATACCTTCACCGGACTGACCGACGGGAACCTCTACTACTACCGCGTCAGGGCCCGGGACGCGGTGGGTAACGTGGGCACCTGGTCCTCCTGGACCTGGTCCCGACAGGACGACAGTCCCCCCTCGGTCCCCACCATGACCGCCCTCCCCACCTACTCCCAGGGCACGTCCAGGTCGGTCAGCTGGTCGGCCTCCTCCGACGGCGCCGGCATCTGGCAGATCACCTACAAGGTGCAGTGCGCCGCCACCGGGAGCTTCTCTCCCGTGCTGGCCGAGAGCCTATGGCAGTCCGGGCGGACCTTCACCTTCTCGGGCCTCACCGACGGGCAGACCTACTACTTCCGCGTGCAGGCGAGGGACGGCCTGGACCAGGCGAGCGGCTGGTCGGGATGGGTCTTCACCATCATGGACTCCCAGGCCCCGCCGGCGCCCTTCCTCGCATCGGAGCCCGAGTTCACCGCGGGCACCAGCAACACCCTCTCCTGGTCCTCCGTGACCGACACGGGCATAGGGAACGTTGAGTACGAGGTCCAGAGGAGCACCGTGCCCACCTTCGCCTCGGTCGTCTCCTCGGGATGGATAACCACCACCTCCCGCACCTTCACCGGCCTTGCCGACGGGACCCTCTACTACTACCGGGTGCACGCCCGGGACGGCCTCCGCCAGGAGGGGCCCTGGTCGAACGTGGAGAGGTCGACCCAGGACGCAAGCGCCCCACCGGCCCCCACGATCGTAACCGAGCCCACGTACACCGCGGGCACCGAGAACACCATCTTCTGGGGCGCGGTGACCGACGCCACCTCTGGAGGCGTCGAGTACTGGGTCGAGCGGGACAACGACTTCTTCTTCCGGTCCCCCGAGGACGACTCGGGATGGATCACCTCCACCGAGCACACCTTCACGGGCCTGGCCGAGAACGTCTGGTGGTTCTACCGGGTCAGGGCGAGGGACGCCGTGGGCAACCTGGGCGCCTGGTCGGGCACCACCTGGTCACGGCAGGACGACACCGCCCCCACCGTGCCGGTGATGACGGCGGAGCCCCAGCACACCGCGGGCACCACGAACACCGTGTCCTGGTCGACCTCCACTGACCCGGGCGGTGTGGGGGGCATAACGTACTCTGCGGAGGTCTCGCTGAACAACAACTTCGCCACCGTGCTGGTAGCCTCCCCGTGGACCTCCCAGACCTCGTGGACCTTCTCGGGGCTGACCGACGGTTGGACTTACTATTACAGGGTGCGGGCGCGCGACGCGTTGGACCACATCTCCTCCTATTCGAACGTGGTCCTTTCTACCCAGGACGCTAGCGCGCCCCCCGCACCCTTCCTGACGGCCGAGCCCGAGTTCACCTCGGGCACGGCCAATCAGGTGACCTGGACCGCCGTCGCCGACGGCGGCGTCGGCGGGGTGGAGTACGAGGCGCAGCGGGCCACCTCGCCCGCCTTCACCTCGGTGGTCTCGTCGGGATGGCTCCGCGGGACCTCCTTCACCTTCACCGGCCTGGCCGACGGTACCAGGTACTACTACCGGGTGCACGCCCGGGACGCCTTCGGTCAGAGCGGTATCTGGTCCAACGTGGTGTTCTCCACCCAGGACAACTCCGCCCCCTCCGTCCCGAACCTGCCGGTGCTGCCCTGGCCCCAGCCGGGGAGCGAGGTCACCGTGGGATGGGGCGAGTCCACCGACGCGGGAGTGGGGGGCATCGAGTACTGGATCGAGTACGATACCGACTTCTTCTTCCGTTCCCCCGACGGGAACTCCGGATGGACCTCCTCCACCGAGCACACCTTCACCGACCTTCCAGAGAACACCTGGCTGTTCTTCAGGGTGCGGGCCAGGGACGCCTTCGGCCACACCAGCGGCTGGTCGTCTACCCGATGGACCCGGTTGGACGACTCGCCACCCACCACCCCGTCGATGAGGATAGAGCCGTCGTACACCCCGGGCACCACCAACACCGTCCTGTGGACCGGGTCCACCGACTCGGGCGTGGGCGGGGTCCAGTACCAGGCGTACGTGGACACGAGCTCCAACATGGCCTCGCCCATCGCCTCAAGCCCCTGGCAGACGGCCCTGTCGTACACCTTCTCGGGCCTGGCGGACGGGCAGACGTACTGGTACGCCGTGCGCGCCAGGGACGGTTTCGACCACCAGTCGCCGCTATCGAACGTGGTCAGCTCCACCCAGGACGACTCGCCACCCTCCACCCCGGTGATGGCGCTGGAGCCCGAGTTCACCCAGGGCACCAGCAACGGCCTCTCCTGGTCCGAGGCCGAGGACGCGGGGGTGGGCGGCGTGCTGTACACCTTCCAGTGGTCCACCACCTCCGTGTTCTCCACCGTCACGGGCGAGTACGACCGCCTGGAAGGCACCTCCGCCGTCGTGTCCGGCCTGGCCGACAACACCCGGTACTACTACCGGGTGCGCGCCCGGGACTCCTTCAGCCACTTCACCCCCTGGAGCAACATCGTGTGGTCCATCCAGGACGCCAGCGCTCCCCCGGTGCCCGTGATGAAGGAGGAGCCCGAGTACACCAAGGGAACCTCCAACGAGGTCGGCTGGTCCACCGTCACGGACAAGGGCGTGGGTGGCGTGGAGTACTACCACGAGCTGTCGACCGACGGGGCCTTCACCAACCCCATCGGCACCGGCTGGACCATGGAGACCGGGTGGAAGTGGAACAACCTGGGCGACGGGAGCAGGTACTGGTACCGGGTCCGCGCCCGGGACGCCTTCGGGCAGCAGTCCGAGTGGTCCGCCTTCGTCAGCTCCACCCAGGACGACCGGGCCCCCGGTGTCCCCACCCTGGCCGCCGAGCCTACTGTGACCCAGGGGACCACCAACGCCGTGTCCTGGAGCACCGTGACCGACGCGGGAGTTGGTGGGGTGCAGTACGAGGTCCAGGCCAGCCTGGCCAGCGACTTCGACACCCTCCACGCAACCTCGGGCTGGACCACCGCCACCAGCCACACCTTCTCCGGCCTCTCCGACGGCATGACCTACTACTACCGGGTGAGGAGCCAGGACGCCTTCGAGCACCGGTCAGAGTGGTCGGCCGTGAGGTCATCCACCCAGGACGCGTCACCGCCGTCAACGCCGTCCATGTCGGCGGAGCCCCAGTTCACCCAGGGCCTGTCCAACAGCGTGTCCTGGTCCGAATCCGTCGACGCGGGGATCGGCGGGGTGGAGTACCTGTGCCAGGTGGCCACCGACGGCGCCTTCAGCGACCTGGTGGCCACCGAGGGCTGGACCAGGGAGACCTCCGCCTCCTTCACCGGCCTTTCCGACGGGGTGACCTACTACTACCGGGTCATGGCCCGGGACGCCTTCGACCAGAGGACGCCCTGGTCCGCCGCCGTGTGGTCGACCCAGGACGCGTCGCCTCCCAGCAGGCCCGCGATGACCGACCTGCCCCAGTACTCGCCGGGCACCACCCTCGCTGTCACCTGGTCCATCGCCATCGACACCGGCATCGGCGGGGTGACCTACTACGCCGAGTGGGACAACGTGCCCACCTTCACCTCGCCGGGCGGCAACAGCGGCTGGGTGCCGATAAGGGAGTGGACCTTCGCCGGGCTCCCCGAGAACCAGATGCTCTACTTCCGTGTGAGGGCGCGGGACGCCCTGGGCCAGGCCTCCGCCTGGTCGGTGGTGGTCTCCACCATCATGGACAACTCACCGCCCTCCACCCCGTCGATGAACGACCTGCCCGAGTACACCAAGGGCCGGGCCGTGTCCGCCTCTTGGAACCCGGCGGTGGACCTGGGCGTGGCGGGCGTCGAGTACTTGGCCCAGTGGGACGACGACCCCGCCTTCGCGACCCCCGGAGGAAGCTCCGACTGGGTCGCCTCTGCGACCCACACCTTCGGCGGCCTGCCCGAGCACGTGACCCTCTACTTCCGCGTTCGGGCGCGGGACGCCTTCGGTCACCTGACCCCCTGGTCCCAGCCCCAGAGCACGATCTGCGACGGCACCCCGCCGTCCATACCCTACCTGGCCTCCGAGCCCCTGTACACCCAGGGCACCACCAACACCCTGGTGTGGTCCACCTCGCTGGACGCGGGCGTGGGCGGAGTGGAGTACCGGGTCCAGGCCACCTCCGACCCCACCTGGACGGTCGTGGACAAGGACTCGGGGTGGCTCCGGGCCACCTCCCACACCTTCTCGGGACTCTCCGACGGCGTGACCTACTACTTCCGGGTCCAGGCCCGTGACTCCTTCGCGTGGACCTCCACCTGGAGCCCGGTGGTCTCCTCCACCCAGGACTCGGCGGCCCCGCCGGTCCCCCTGATGGAGCCCCTTCCCGCGTTCACCAAGGGCCTGGACGCCACGGTGACCTGGTCCGCCGTCCTGGACGCGGGCGTGGGCGGCGAGGAGTACATGGTGGAGGTGAGCCCCGTGGAGACCTTCTCCACCCTGGTTGACAGCAGCCCGTGGACCGCGGGGACCACCTGGACCTTCACCGGCCTTTCCGAGGGCGCGCCCCTCTACTATCGTGTCCGCAGTCGTGACGGCTTCGACCAGCGGTCCTCCTGGTCCGCCTCGGTGTCGACCACCCAGGACGCGAGCCCGCCCCAGGTGCCCTTCGTGAACCCGGAACCCGAGCACACCGCGGGAACCACCAACACCGTCGAGTG
>JABAHP010006533.1_pt1 | contig 14576 bp, 10 predicted proteins | sample 7062081 | NCBI WGS metagenome assembly JABAHP01 (sample SAMN14534357, study PRJNA622989) | marine sediment metagenome | biome: marine biome [ENVO:00000428]; feature: marine pelagic biome [ENVO:01000023]; material: deep marine sediment [ENVO:00002113] | place: India: Gulf of Kutch | collected...
CTCCGCCATTGTTACATCAGGGGGGTATATATATCGTTTCCGAAGCCAGAAACAAGAATGAAAATCTGGGGCCAGCAAGCAAGGCCAGGCCCTCTACATAGCCCGCTTGGCGACCCAGGAGACCACGAGGGCGATGACCAGCGATGGCAGGGCGATGGACAGGAAGGGCCTTCCCTCGAAGAGCAGGGGGGCGTAGAGGACGCGGTAGTAGACGAAGAGCACCGCCGCGACCACGAAGAACGTAAGCGTGAAGGCCGCCCGTCCCGTGAACTGCCGCTCGGCCCAGTCCCTGGCTCCCATCTTCCCCTACGTCCCGTTCTTGGCCTTCGACCTCTTGGCCCCTCCAGGGGCGCCCTTGGCCTTGGCCATCTTCTCCGCCTTGAACTTGTGGTTCTTGGAGATGATTTCCTGGGTCTCCTTGATCTCCTTGGCGGTCACCGTCCTGGCCACCTCGGTCATCTTGGTGACGGTGTCCTGGAACTTGGCGCCCTCGGCGGCGCTCACCCAGGCCAGGCCCAGCCTCTCAACCCTGATGCCCCACTTCTCGAAGCGCTTCCAGAGCTTCTCCACCCGCTTCTTCGTCTGGTGGTTGGCGTCGATGTAGTGGCAGTCGGCGAAGTGGCAGCCGGAGACCAGCACCGCGGGGGCTCCGTTGGCGAAGGCCCGCAGCACGAAGTCCTGGGAGATGCGACCCGAGCACATGGTGCGTATCACGCGGGCGTTGGTGGGCATCTGCATGCGGCTCACCCCGGCGAAGTCGGCGCCGGCGTACGAGCACCAGTTGCAGGCGAAGGTTACCACCAGGCCATCTATGTCCGACTCGGTGGCCTGGTCTATCTGGGACTCTATCTGGGCGTCGGTGAAGTGGCGCTGGGAGATGGCCCCGAAGGGACACTCGGCGGCGCAGGTGCCGCAGCCGGCGCATGCCGCCTCGATGACGTGGGCGGGCGTCTTGGCCTTCACATCCACGTCGATGGCGTGGTAGGGGCAGACCTTGGCGCACAGGCCGCAGGCGGTGCACAGGTCCTCGTCCACCACCGCGGTGATGGCCTCCACCGTCACCTCCCCCGCGTGCATGAGGATGCCGGCGCGGGCGGCGGCGGCCGAGGCCTGGGTGACCGAGTCCTTGATGTCCTTGGGACCCTCGGCGCAGCCGCAGAGGAACACGCCCTGGGTGGGCGCGTCCACCGGCCGCAGCTTGGGGTGGGCCTCCATGAAGAAGCCGTCGGAGGTGCGCGACAGGGTCAGGAGGTGCTGCACCTTCTCGGCGTCGGCGCACGGCTCGATGCCCACCGACAGGATGACCATCTCGTAGTCCTTGGTCATAACCCTGCCCAGGGAGGTGTCCTCCACCACCATGCGCAGGTCGTGGGTCCCGGGGACCTCGCTGATGGAGGCGGGGATGCCCCTGATGAAGCGCACGCCCTCCTCCTTGGCCCTGTTGTACAGGTCCTCGAAGCCCTTGCCGAAGGACCGGATGTCCATGTAGTAGACGTCGATCCTCAGGTCCCGGCCGTAGTGCTCGCGTATGAGGAGGGAGTCCTTGATGGTGTTCATGCAGCACACGTTGCTGCAGAAGGGATTGCCCGCCTTCAGGCTGCGGGAGCCCACGCACTGGATGAAGGCCACCGTCTTGGGCGTCTCCATGTTGGAGGGCCTCACCAGGTGACCCGATGTGGGGCCGCCGGCGTTGACCAGGCGCTCGAACTCCATGGTGGTGATGACGTCGGGGTACTCGCCGTAGTGGTACTCGGGCACCTTCACGGCGTCGTAGACGTCCACCCCCGAGGCCACGACCACGGTGCCCACGTCGATCTCCACGATCTCGTCCAACATCTCCAGGTCGATGGCGTCCCGCTCGCAGGCGTCCTTGCACTTGCCGCAAGCGATGGGCTCGGTGCCCAGGCAGGTGCCCATGTCGATGATGTACTGGGCCGGCACCGCCTGGGCGAAGGGGATGTACACCGCCTTCCTGGTCGCCAGGCCGATGTCGAACTCGTTGGGCGCCAGCTGCTCGCACACGTCGGAGCAGTCGCCGCAGGAGGTGCATTCGTCGGTGACGTACCGGGCCTTGTGGACGATCTTGGCGGTGAAGTTGCCGATGTAACCGTCGATGGACAGGACCTCGGAGCGGGTGTGCAGCGTGATGTTGGGATGGCCCCCCGCCTCGGACATCTTGGGGGCGAGGATGCAGATGGAGCAGTCCATGGTGGGGAAGGTCTTGTCGATCTGCGCCATCTTGCCGCCTATCGATGGCTCCTTCTCCACGATGTGCACCGAGAAGCCGGAGTCGGCCAGGTCCAGCGCCGCCTGGATGCCGGACACGCCACCGCCTATGACCAGGGCGCTCCTCGTGACGGGCACCTTGGTCTCCTCCTGCTCCTCCAAGAGGCGGACCTTGGCCACCGCCATGCGGATCAGGTCCTTGGCCTTGTCGGTGCCCCCGTCCTTGTCGTAGAGGTGGATCCAGGAGCAGTGCTCGCGGATGTTGGCCATCTCGAAGAGGTACTTGTTCAGGCCGGCCCGCTCGACGGTGGCCCTGAAGGTGGGCTCGTGGAGCCGTGGGGAGCAGGACGCCACCACGACCCGGTTGAGTTCGTGCTCGGCGATCATGTCCTCGATGAGCTGCTGGCCCGGGTCGGAGCAGGTGTACTTCTGCCTGCCGGCCCACACCACGTCGGGCAGCTTGGCCGCGTAGTCGGCCACCGCCTGGGTGTCCACCGAGCCGGCGATGTTCAGGCCGCAGTCGCAGACGAACACGCCCACCCTGGGCGGCCCGTCCTTGGCCTTCTGGCCCGGCTCCTCGGTCGTTCCTTCTTGCTCTTCGGTCATGGTAACACGCTCATAGCTTCACCAGTCGGTCGGCGACGTAGGTCGCCAGGTCGATGATCTCGATCTCGTTCGTCTCGGGGTCGGGCTCGACCCCGTCGTGGCACTGCTGACACAAAAAGTGCAGTGTGCAGCGGGAGCAGGGGGTCACCAGGCGGTCCGCCCCAGCGTCCAGCGTCTCCCGCAGCCTCGCCAGCCTCAGGGCCCGGCTGGTGGGGTCGCAGCGCTGCCAGGCCCCCACCCCGCAGCAGTCGGCGTAGCCCCGGTTGTGCTCCAGCTCCACCAGGTCGTCCCCCGTCTCATCGATGGCGATGCGCGGCTCCACGTAGAGGCCCAGCATGCGCCCCATGCGGCAGCTGTCATGGTACGCGATGGCCCCCTCTCCCATGTCCCCAGGGAGCATCCGCATGGCCACCCTCTCCTCCCCCAGGGCCTCCACCACCAGCTCGATGATGTGGACGCAGTCCAGCCCCAGGGGCTCCCCGGTCACCAGAGGGTAGAGGTCCCTGTAGGTATGCATCGTCTCCGGGCACACGAACACCGCCCGCTTCGCCCCCGTCTCCCGGAGCGCCTGGGAGTTCATCCGGGCCAGCCGGCCGAAGGCCTCGTCGTCCCCGGTGTAGTAGAGGTCGTGCCCCGAGGGCCGCTCCGCCTCGAACAGCTGGGGCCTGACCCCCAGGGCGTTGAGGATGCGGACCCCGTCCCGGGGTGACGCCCCCGCGTCGTACTCCACGTCGGGGACGATCTGCTCCAGGGAGCCGGCGTAACCGGACACGAACACCGTCTCCGAGTCGGACCTGAACTTGAGCCTTGCACCCTTGGTCCAGGGGGTCAGGTCGGGGTAGAGGAAGTCGTGGGAGCACAGGCGGTCGAAGGTGTGGACCAGCCCGTGGTGTGTGCCCGTCTCCACGTTCCCCTCGCTCCTGGCCAGCATCCGCAGCCGGCGTACGAACTCGGGGAGGTCCACGTCCACGCGACAAGCCTCCCGGCACAGGCCGCACTCCAGGCAGGCCCAGATGGTGTGGTCGTAGGCCAGCTCGCCGTCCATGCCGTACATGCCCTTGATGACCAGTCGCCGCGGGTGGAAGGCGGGGAAGCGGGCCGTCACCGGGCAGATGCCCGTGCACTTGCCGCACTCTATGCAGCGGTAGGCGTGGGTGGCATCGAACGCGTCCCGGAGGACCTGCAGTCCCACGGCGGTCGTGGGGGGCGCCTCCGCGGGGGTGAGGGGGACCGTCATGTCCTCCAGGGGCGAGCAGACCATGTCGACCACCGCCTGCTCCAGCGGTTCCCTGTGGAGAGGGTTCGGCCCCAGCTCGGCGACCTGCCGGGTGAACTCCTCCACCGTTCGGGCGAACAAGGCCCCCTCGGAGGCGGAGACCCACTCCAGGTGGATGCGCTCGCCACGCAGGCCCGCCATCTCGGCCATCTCGATGGCCGTTCCCACCGCCTCCTGCCCGCTCCTGTTCCCGAAGGTGTAGTGGCAGTCCCCCGGGTGGCACCCGGAGACCAGCACTCCGTCGGCACCCATCTCCAGGGAGCTGAGGATGAAGGCGGGGCTCATGCGCCCCGAGCACATGAGACGCACCACCCTGATCGTGGCCGGGTACTGCATCCGCGAGATGCCGGCGAAGTCGGCGCCCGCGTACGAGCACCAGTTGCAGGTGAAGGCGACGATGAGGGGCTTCCATCCCTCGGGGATCTCCCACTCCACGTCCCCCTTCTTGCGGGTCCTGCCGCCCCCGCTCATCGACCCTCACCCCCCGAGAGCAACGCGGCCAGCACCGCGCCCACCTGGTCGTCGCGGAAGTGACGCATCGATATGGCCTGCACGGGGCACCGGGCCACGCAGGTGCCGCACCCCTTGCACAGCGCCTCGTTTATGACCGAGGCCGGTTGGCCCCCCATGCCAGCGCCATCCTGGATGGACGGGGCGTTGAACTCGCACACGTCCACGCACCTGCCGCAGGCCCAGCAGAGGCTCGGGTCAACCTCCGCCACCACCGGGTCCACGGCCCTCACCGGCCCCGCGAGGGCGCCCATGGCCTTCACCGCCGCCGCAGCCCCCGAGGCGGACGCCTCCGAGGCGTCGCAGGGGTACCGGGCCGTGCCCGCCAGGTAGATGCCCTCGGTGTTGCTCTCGGCGGGCCCCAGCTTGGGGTGGTGCTCGAGGAAGTAGCCGTTCTGGTCAAGGGGGACCTTCATCAGGTCCCGGAACTCCAGGTTCGTGTCCTGGGGCTCGAGGGCCACGTTAAGGACCACCAGGTCAGCGCGCAACTGCACGGATTTCCCTATATGGTCCTCGGTGAAGGTAACGGTGCTCCCTGATTTCGATATCCTGGGGTAGCGCTTGAAGTACCTTAGGAAGCTCACCCCTGCCGCCTGGGCCTCCCTGTAGGCCTCCTCGCCCAGGAGCTGGTACGTACGCACATCCCTGGTGACGCAGAACACCCGGGCCCCCAGCTCCGCCAGCGTCCGGGCCCGCGTCACCGAGGCGGTGCAGCAGTACCTGCTGCATCCAGGGAACCCGAACTGGTCGCTCCTCATGGAGCCCACGCAGTGGACCATCACCACCCGCTGACCCTTGATGGACCGCCTCCACTTGGCATCCCTGAGGCGGGCCTCCAGCTCCAGGTTGGTGATCACCTTCGGGGACGAGCCGTACTGTATGAAGCCCGGGGGCTCGTGGGCCTTGGTGCCCGTGGCCACCACCACCGCCCCCGCCTCCAGCGTCTCGGACCTGCCCGACCTCCCCTCCACCGGCGCAGTGTCCACAAGGAAGTTGCCCACGAAACCGGAAACCGAGGTCACCTGGGTCGAGGTCCGCACGTCCACTCCCTCGGCCTTGAGACGGGCCCCCAGGTCCTTCGCCAGCCGCCTCGCGTCGGCCTCACCGATGGACAGCCGGTGCAGGTCCTGCAGGCGTCCCCCAACCGTGCCCTCCCGCTCCACCAGGGTCACGGGGTGACCCCCACGGGCGGCCGAGAGGGCGGCCTGGATGCCGGCGATGCCTCCTCCCACCACCACTATCCTGTCGTTCACGGGGACGGTGCGCTCCTGCAGCGGGCTGAGCTGGGCGGCCCTCCCCACGGCCATCCTTACCAGGTCCACCGCCTTGGCCGTGGCCTCGGGGTGGTCCGACTGGTGGACCCAGGAGCAGTGCTCCCGGATGTTGGCCATCTCGAAGAGGTAGGGGTTGAGACCAGCCTCCTGGCAGGTGGCACGGAACAGGGGCTCGTGGGTGCGCGGGGTGCAGGCCGCCACCACCACGCGGGTGAGCCGGTGCTCGGCGATGCGGTCGCGGATGATGGACTGGGTGTCCTCGGAGCAGGTGAAGAGGTTGTCCTCGGCGTGCACCACCCCTGGCATCGACCAGGCGGCCTCTGCCACCGACGGCACGTCCACCACGGACCCTATGTTGATGCCGCAGTGGCACACGAAGACACCGATGCGAACCAGGTCCTCCTCGCCCCTCTTCAGCGTGGGCAGCCTGTCCGGCTCGGGCGGTGGCTCACGGGTGGCGTGCGCCGCGGCGGCGGCGGCCGCCGCCCCCGCCTGGAGGACGGTGTCGGTGATGTCCTTCGGTCCAGAGGCCATCCCCGCCACGAACACTCCGGGGCGCGACGTCACCGAGGGCCTCCCGTACGGGTCCGCCTCGATGACGAACCCGTGGGCGTCCACGTCCACCCCCAGCGTCTCCGCCAGCTCCCGAGCGCCCGGACGGGCGATCAACGGGTTGGCCAGCACCACCAGGTCGTAGTCGTCCTCCACGACCTGCCCGTGCTCGGTGTCCTCGTAGGTGAGCCACAGCTCCCCGTTCATCCCGGCGTCGACCTGGGCGATGCGGCCGCGGACCAGGTTGATGCGGTCCCGCTCGTCCGCGGCCTTCACGTACTCGTGGAAGCCCTTCCCGTAGGCCCGCTTGTCGATGTAGAACAGGTCCAGCCGCTCCAGCTCCGGGTCGTGCTCGGCGGCGATGACCGCCTCCTTCACCGAGTACATGCAGCAGATGCGGGAACAGTAAGGGACGTGGTTTACGTCCCGCGACCCCGCGCAGTGCACCCAGGCCACCCGCTTGGGCGCCTTGCCGTCGGAGGGTCGCCTCACCTCGCCACCGGTGGGCCCCGAGGCGGACAGCAGTCGCTCCAGCTGCAGGGAGGTGATCACGTCGGCGTGGCGGTCGTAGCCGTACTCGGTCAGCGGGGCGGGGTCCCAGCCGTCGGCACCGGTGGCCACCACGACGGCGCCCACGGGGAGGTCGAGGAACTCGGGCCGCTGGTTGTAGTCCACGGCCCCCGCCGGGCAGACCTTCGCGCACAGCCCGCACTTGCCATCGGTCAGGTAGCGGCAGATCTCCGGGTCGATGGCGTAGGTGGAGGGGACCGCCTGGGGGAACGGGGTGTAGATGGCGGACCGCTCGGCCAGCCCCTCCTCGAACTCCGAGGGCACCGAGACGGGGCACTTCTCCGAGCAGAGGCCGCAGGAGGTGCACTTGGCGGGGTCTACGAACCGGGGCCTGACCTCCACCCTGGCCATGAAGGCGCCCTCCTTGCCCTCCAGGCCCTTCAGCCTGGCCCTGGTGTGGATGGTGATGTTAGAGTGACGGGACGCCTCCACGAGCAGGGGGGAGAGGATGCACATGGAGCAGTCGTTGGTAGGGAAGGTCTTGTCCAGCTGAGCCATGTGCCCACCGAGGGACGGCGACGCCTCCACCAGATGGACCCTGACGCCGGCCTCCGCCAGGTCGAGGGCGGCCTGGACACCGGCCAGACCTCCGCCCACCACCAGGACGGGCCATTCCCCAGACGAGCCCCTAGGCACTTCCCGGCCTCCCTCACTCCTTGGCCTGCTTGAGGTGGTGCTCGAGGGCCTTGACGCCCTCGTCGTAACCGGTGTTGTAGGCCTTGAGGTTAAGCTCCTCCGTCCCCGGGGGGACGGTGTCCAGTATGGCCGACTTCATGGCGTCGTAGTCGACCACCTCTGTGACGGCCGCCACGAATCCCAACATGACGATGTTGGCCACGATCTTGCGGCCAAGCTGCTCCGCCAACCTTGTGGCCGGTATCCCGAAGCGGCTGATGTCCTTCCTGCGGAACTTCAGCTCCACCAGGTCCTCGTCGTACAGCAGCTTGCCCCCGGATCGGAGCTTGTCGACGTACTTCTCGTACGCCCCCTGGGACATGACCATCATGTGGTGGGGCGAGGAGACGTAGGGGTAGTCTATCTCCGTCTCGGAGATGACCACGTTGGCGCTGCAGGCGCCGCCCCGGGCCTCGGGACCGTACGACTGTGTGAACGTGGCCTTCTTCCCCGAGAACAGGGAGGCGGCCTTGCCCAGGATGAGCCCCGAGAGGATGATGCCCTGACCGCCGAACCCCCCGAGCTTGACCTCGATGTCCTTGTCGTTCGACACCACTTCGGCGCCCTTGACCTTCTTGCTCTTCCGGGGCGCCATCATATCACCTTCATGGCGCGGGAGACGCCCTCGTTCATCGTCTGGATGTATGTAGGCTTGTCGATGTCGATGAACTTGCCCACGACGATCCGGTTATGGATGTCGATGTCCGCCTCCACGGGGTCGATGTTGTGGCGGATGACGGAGTTCTCCCTGTAGAAGCGCATCTCGTCCAGGCCGGTTCCGATCTTGTTGGGACGACCGTAACCGGTGGGACAGGGCGCCAGGATCTCGACGAAGGAGAATCCCAGCTTGTCCACCGCCTCGCCGATGGTCTCGATCAGCTGGTTCGCGTGGAGCACCGTCCACCGGGCAACGTACGTGGCCCCGGAGGCGTAGGCCATGTGCGACAGGTTGAAGGGGTGCTCGTAGTTGCCGTACGGCGACGTGGACGAGCGGGCGTGCATGGGCGTGGTGGGGCCCAGCTGGCCCCCCGTCATCCCGTAGTTGAAGTTGTTGACGCAAAGCACCGTCATGTTCATGTTGCGACGGGCGGCGTGGATGAGGTGGTTGCCACCGATGGCGAACAGGTCGCCATCCCCGGAGAACACGATGACCTTCATGTCCGGTCGCGTCAGATGGAGCCCGGTGGCGAAGGGGATGGCACGACCGTGGGTGGTGTGGAAGGAATCGACGTTGAGGTAGCCGGCGATGCGACCGGTGCAGCCGATGCCAGAGATCACGGCGATCTTCTNNGAGACCACGGCGATCTTCTCCTTGGGGATCTCCAGCTTCTCCATCGCCTCGATGAAGTAGGAGGTGGCCGAGCCCAGGCCGCAGCCGGGGCACCAGATGTGGGGCATCCTGCCCTTCCTGAGCCACTCCCACCTGGGGTAGGTCTTGATCCGGTCGGGTTCGTGGACCATCTCGGTCGTCACTTCTCCACCTCCTCTATCGCGGATATTATCTCATCGGGGTGGTGTATCCTGCCTCCGCAGCCCACGTGGAGGACCTCGGCCTCACCGTGGGCTGCCCGCTCCACCTCTAGGGCGATCTGCCCCTCGTTGACCTCCGGGACCACGAAGCCGCGGACCCTATCGGCCAGGTCCCGGATCTCCTCCTCCGGGAAGGGCCATACCGTACGTAGCCGGAACAGGCCGGCCTTGATGCCATTGGCCCTGGCGACCTTGACGGCGGCCTTGGAGGGCCGGGAGGATATCCCATAGGTCACCACGACCACGTCGGCGTCGTCGACCAGGAACTCCTCGTAGTCGGTGATCTCGTCCTTGAAGTCGGTGATCTTCCGGGTGAGGCGGTCCAGGAGCTTCTCCTGGGCCTCGGAGTTGATGACCGGGTAGCCCCGCTCGTCGTGGGTCAGGCCGGTGGTGATGATGCCGTAGCCCTCGCCGGCGGAGGGCATTGGGGGCACCATGTCCTTCCCTCCCTCGTACGGCAGGTAGTTCTCCGGCTTCATCCGGGGCTTCTTGCGCTTGACCAGCTTTATGGACTCGGGACCCGGTATCTCCACCATCTCCGTCATGTGCCCCACCGACTCGTCGGTGAGCACGATGACTGGCGTCCGGAACCGCTCAGCCAGGTTGAAGGCCCGGATGGTCAGGTCGAAGCACTCCTGGGGCGAGTTGGGCGACACCGCGATGGCCTGGATGTCACCATGGGTGCCCCACTTGGCCTGCATCACGTCCCCCTGGCCCACCAGGGTGGGCAGGCCCGTGGAAGGGCCCCCGCGCTGGACGTTCACGATGACAGTGGGAACCTCCATCATGATGCCCAGGCCGTAGTTCTCCATCATCAGAGAGAAGCCGGGACCCGAGGTGGACGTCATCGACTTGTAGCCGCCCCACGAGGCGCCCAGGATGGCGTTCATGGAGCTGATCTCGTCCTCCATCTGGATGAAGATCCCCTCCACCTGTGGCATTCGGATGGCCATGCGCTCGGCGATCTCGGTGGCCGGGGTTATGGGGTAGCCAGCGAAGAAGCGGCAGCCAGCGGCGATGCCGCCCTCGGCGCACGACACGTCACCGCTGAGGTACCACTTGCCCTTGAGGGAGTACTCCGCCTTCATGCCTTGGCCCCCTTCTTGCCCTTGCCCTTGGCCTTCTCGCCCTCCTCGTCGTCCACCCTCTCGATGTAGATGGCGAAGTCGGGGCAGATGCGCTCGCATAGCATGCACGCGACGCAGGTGGTCTCGGGCTTGACCCGGGGTATGTGGTAGCCCTTGATGTTGAACTCCTCTGAGACCTCCAGGACCTCCTTCGGGCAGAACTCGACGCAGTACCCGCAGCCCTTGCATCGGTCAGGAATCAGATGGACACGTCCCTGGGGGGGGCGGTACTTATCGCTGTCCAATGGCTTTCGCCAGTGTTTCACCGTCTCACCTTCGTGATGGACCCAGGCCGGCACGGCCAACGGGGCCCGGCCCACGGATGGTGACCCGTGCGACGGTCGGACGGCGCTGTGTGTCGGAAGAACCTAGGTTCTGGGGTTGCCAGGGCCCGCTCCTGTTGGACGTCGGCCGGCAACGTCACACCCGGATTAATAGCTTCCGCTTGGGTGTACTGGCACCTCCTTATCATGACCTCAGCGCTGGCCATAGAGAAGACGTCGTGGGAGGTCTCTCCGGGCGTCTCGGCGGGCAGACCTACGGCTGCCCTGATGCCGCCTTCTGGAGAGCGCATCACCATCCGGGCCCGGTAATGCGGGCGGAGGGTTGATATAGTTTACTGGCACGCGATACCGACCGTCCGAACACACGGACCCGCCCACCAACGGTTCAGATAGGTTGATATATCATGGGCCCCGTACTGACTGACCGGTCAGTCAGTCAAATGGGGTGGTCCCACGGACGAAGACAGTGCCAAGGCCCAGATACTCGACTCCGCCTACTCCCTCCTCAGCCAGATGCCCTACCAGAAGATGTCCCTGGAGATGGTCGCCGGGGACGCCGGGGTCTCCAAGGCGCTCGTCCTATACCACTTCGGGAACAAGCGGGAGCTGACGCGGAATGCCCTCCAGCGGGGCTTCATGCGCACGATGGCGGAGTTCAGCTTCGAGGAGGAGCTGGACGACGAGATGGTCAGGGCCATCCTGCCGATGCTGTTCCGGTTCACGTACGAGAGCATGTACCTCTTCGTCAGCTTCATCGAGGTCATCGACATGGACGCCCACTCCGACGACGAGCTCGCCCACCTCTTGCGGGAGATGTACGGCCTGTTCATCGAGAAGCTGTCCAGGTTCCTGGAGGCGAAGGGGGACCCGTACCCCCGCGAGAAGGCGATGCTGATTGCCCTCGCCATCGACATGATCGGCATGGCCCACCACATGGAGGGCAGGGAGCTGGACATGGACAGGTACGTGAACGCGGTCCTGGACATCCTCCACGTGGAGGTGGGAGATTGAACCTCTCGGAGAGGACGGCCGACCTCATCGACCGCAAGCCGGGCCATTGCATCGCCGTCATGATGGTGCTCACCCTCGTCTTCGGGGCGGGCCTTTCGAACTTCTCTATGACGATGGACATCAACGACCTGCTCCCCAAGACCGAGGAGGTGGAGGCCATGAAGGAGATCCAGGAGGACTTCTTCGACACCGAGGCCGCCTCCGTCGTGACCATGGGCGAGCCGGTGCTCTCGCCCACGTACTTCAGGGAGGTCTCCGACGTCGTGGAGGCGTGGGCGACCACCCCCAAGGTCAGGGACAACCTGGTGGCCGCTCCCGAGAGGGCCATCATCAGCATCCCCACCACCCTGGCCCAGTACGACCTCATGATGCAGGGCAACCCCGACCCCTCGGTCGGGCAGCTCCTGGTCCAGGCCAGGTCGTACGACGACGCCGAGGAGATCAGGCAGCTGGCCCTGGCGTACGATGCCGACGAGAACATGCCGCACATGTTCAAGGCCTCCTTCTGGCTTCTGTTCCCAGTGGACACGGACCACAGCCTTACGGACGTCCCCACGAAGGGCCTCCTATTCGCGGAGGTGAACGGGTCCCTCGACGCCGACGCGATGACCGAGGTGCTGCTCAAGATGGAGTCCCTCGCCAAGGAGAACACCCGGGAGGTCAGCACCTACATGTACTCCGACGGCCTCCTCGGCCACTACATGGCCGAGGCCGAGGCCCAGATGGAGGGCATCTTCTTCGTCCTGGTGTTCATAATGATCGCCGTCCTCTGGGTCGCCTTCCGGCGGATGTCGGACACGGGCATCACCATGGTGTCGCTGCTGCTGGCGGTGCTGTGGCAGGTGGGCATAATCAGCTGGATGGGCTACGCCCTGGACCTCTTCCAGTTCATGGTGCCCCTCCTACTCCTGGGTCTGGGCATCGACTTCTCCCTCCACCTCATCATCAACTACCGTGAGGGCCTGGCGGGCGAGGACGGGGCACGGGAGAGGACCGGTCGGGCCGTGCAGCGGGTCTTCGACATCACCGTCCCGGCCCTGGTGCTGGCCACCCTCACCACAATGGTCGGTTTCGCCTCCAACATGATGTTCGACTTCGCCGCCATGTTCAAGTTCGGCCTGGGCGCCGCCATCGGCATCGGTGCCGTGCTGGCGGTCAACATGTTCTTCATCCTCCCCTGGCGGGTCATCTGGGACCGGAGGTCCACCAAGCAGCTTGATAAGGGTGTCATCAACGTTGAGCACATCGACGCCAGGCCCGGGCCCATGGTGCGCGGTGGCTACAGGTCCCTCAAGGTCGCGCCCGTGCTGGCCGCGCTGCTCCTTCTCATCGCCATCCCAGGCCTGGTGTTGGCACCCACCATGAAGGGCCAGTACGACCCGCGGGACGAGCTCATCGAGGACCAGGACCTGTCCATCGCGGCAACGACGCTGATGGAGGAGTTCGCCCTGGGGACCGAGACGATGTACCTGCGTGTGGTGGAGGACTGGTCCGACGCCGACGCTTGGCAGCGGATGTATGCGTCCCTCGACCAGCTGGCCACATCGGAGCTGGTCAGCAAGGTGGACGGCGAGATGGTGGCGGTGTGGGCGGGACCCCTGCTGCCTTCCTATGCCATGCTGGACCCCAACCTCACGGTCCTGTGGACGGCGGTGAGCTCGGACGGCGTCACCGTCTCGACCGACGCGTCCCCCCAGGACCTCACGCTGCTCCTGGACACCATGTACGCCGCCTTCCCCGAGCTGTCCAACTACGTCCACCGGGTGGACGGCACCTACGAGTCCATGCTGGTCACCGTCCCCACCAAGACAAACTGGGGCGAGAAGGGCCTGGACCTGCGCAAGGAGGTGGACGACACATTCGAGCCCCGGTTCGAAACCTACCAGGCCACCGGCATGGCCCTCATCTGGGGCGTGGCCTTCGACCAGCTGACCGATATGATGGTGAGGTCCGTGATCTTCGTGGTGGTCTTCGCCTTCGTGTTCCTCATAGCCCTCAACATCTACAGGAGGGGAGACCCCATCCTGGGCATCATGACGGGCATCCCGCCCATCCTGGTGCTGGGCTGGATGTACCTTACCATGATGGCCCTGGGCATCCCCCTCAACATGATGACCGCTATGGTGGGCGCGATAATCATCGGCCTGGGCATCGATTACCCCATCCACATCGTGAACCGCTGGGTGTACGAGGCGGACCAGGGCAACTCCCTGCGGAAGGTCTACAACATAACCATGGGGTCCACAGGGCGGGAGATCGTCTTCTCAGGGGTCACCACCCTGCTGGCCCTGGGCAGCTTCTTCCTGCTTCCGATGGAGGCGATGCGCACCTTCGGCATCGTGCTGTTCATCGCGGTGTTCTACGCCGTCGTCGGCGCCCTGGTCTTCACGCCCCTCATGCTCAGGATGTGGGGTCCGAAGGAGGGTCCCGAAGGGAAGGAAATGGGTTCAGAGCCCCAGGACCATGTAGGCGTTGAACAGGATGTTGAACGCGAACAGTGAGCCCAAGGTGGCCGTCGAGGACCGGGCCGCACCCTCGAACCGCGGGTCGCCCACGATGGCGGCCGCGAACGCGAACCCGGTGGGCACCAGGGAGCAAAGGAACGCGACCCCCAGATCGACGGGGGCCGCACCGGGCACCATGAACCAGAGGACCAGGAAATAGAGGGAGGCCAGCGCTGCGGACCCAGCCGCGACCCTGTAACCGAACCTCCTGCCCCGCTTGACGATGATGGAGGGCTTCCCCCCCAACCGGTCACCCTCCATGTCGGGCAGCTGGACCACGATGATGAAGACGATCCCGTAAAGGAGCATCGCCGGGACGAACACCAGGAAGGACCCGTCCAGACCACCGGAGGCGACGAAGTAGCCCATGGCCGGCACCAGCAGGCCGATAGTTACGGTGGTCGCCGCCTCCCCCAGCCCCCTGTGGGAGA
>JABAHP010000695.1_pt4 | contig 14554 bp, 12 predicted proteins | sample 7062081 | NCBI WGS metagenome assembly JABAHP01 (sample SAMN14534357, study PRJNA622989) | marine sediment metagenome | biome: marine biome [ENVO:00000428]; feature: marine pelagic biome [ENVO:01000023]; material: deep marine sediment [ENVO:00002113] | place: India: Gulf of Kutch | collected...
CGCTCTGACTCGAGCTGATTATAGCGCTGCTCTTTTATACTGGCCCATGTTACCGCACTGTCATAAGCCGATTCCGAGATTAAATTTTTGGAATACAGGTCCTGCATCCTTTTCAGATCATTTTTCGTGAGCCCGGCCTCAAGTTTGGCTTGCTCGGTCTCGGCTTGCTTGGCGTTTAGTTCAAATCTTATTTGATCTGCATCGATTGAAACCAGAGGAGTTCCTTTCTTGATCCAGACTCCCTCACCCGCATCAATACTCTCCACCCGTCCCGAGACTTCCGAGACTATCCTGCTCTCCACCCAGGCCTGGGTACGGCCGACAAGTGTGATCTGATCATGGAACTCCATCTCCACCACATTGTCTGTAACTACCAGCGTTGGCTGCTGGGCATAGACCGTGGTAAATAGTCCTGCGATTATGAAAAATGTAGAAACCAAAAACAATTTCTTTATCTCCGCCATCTAAACATCTCCTTTATAACATCCCCTTCTACCATAATCATATTAAACAATACGAATATTATCCTGATTTGATTCACTATAACAGATTTTATCAGGAATAGTTCTCATTTAAAATCACTTTCGGGAGCCGAAATATTGGAATTGTTTATTAACCAGAAAAGAATGTAATATAATGGCATGCATGCGGTTAACGTATGTTGCAAGAGCCGATCCGATTAGTTCAGGCTTTTTCTCCCCAGACTGCAATTCCTTTTGCCCAGGAAATTCCTGTTTTAATCAGTCTTTCTTTTAATTCGAGTCCGCATTTATGCAAATCCCGATGCTCAAGTCTGTCCTTGATTCGTGAAAGATAATCATCGGTTGCATTTAGTAGAAATGACATGGTCTCTTTATCATCTGAAAGGTCCTTATCTTCGTCATATTCCATGATCTCTATATTTTCTAGATGCAGACCCTGAAGCAAATCGATGATTTTTTGTCTGGGGAATGTGTGATAATGCGGTATACCTGATATTTTATCAACATCCGCCCACCAGTGATGCAGAAGCACATGCGACATTTGCCGCTCGCTCTGATTATCATTATACATCTCCGACACTAAAAGCAGTCCGCCCGGTTTGAGTACCCTGTACATCTCTTCCAGCGCTTTCCGGGGATGATCCAGATGGTGAAGCGAATTAAAGATTGCCGCAAGATTAAATCGATTGTCATCGAATTGGAGTTCTTCAGCATGCATCTGCCGAAAAACTACTCTCTTGTCATTAAATTGTTCTCGTGCCTGACTCAGGTTTTTTTCCGAGAAGTCAATTCCTACTGCCTGCTCGAAATCACCTATATTTTCTATCATGTATCTCAATGATGCTCCCCGTCCTGCGGCGACATCCAGAATGCGGCCGTCGATCTGAGCCAATATCTTTTCCAGTGCATCCATATTATTCCTCCGGGACATTCATGTAATTTATCTGAATACGTCTGCTGAATGAAAATGATTCGGAAGTGCTTGGAGTTTTTTGGATTTAAAAGCAGAGAACAAAGCAGCCTGTTTGAATTATTTTTGATCCAAATCAAGGAAATATCTTCATTGTTGACCCATATTCATAAAAAATTTATATTTGGAGAAGTTGATGGCATTTAATTTTGCAAACAAAGGAGCGGGCAGTACGAATTAATATATTCCGAAAAAACGATTTTGACATATTTCAGGGAGGAGATAAACCATGAAAAAAATAGTCATTTTATCAGCGTTGTTTTGTCTGTCCGTAATTGCCGCCGGGCAGGCTGTTGACCCGGAGGTGGCGGGTAAGTGCATGACCTGTCACAAAGAAAAATCCCCCGGGCTTTACAGGCAATGGTATACATCGGCGCACGGAATCCACAAAGTGGTTTGCCTCGACTGCCACGGCGCAAAAAGAGGTGAACCGGATGCATACATGCATGAAGGGGCATTGATCGCCACCCTGGTGACTCCAAAGGATTGCGGGAAGTGCCACAAAAAAGAAATGGAGGAGGTGGACAATTCCTACCACGCAACCGCGGGACTGATTCTGGAATCTAACGATGCGTATCTTGCACATGTTGCAGCTGGACATCCAATTGCAATTCTGGGCTGCGAGAGCTGCCACGGGGCCAAGATGGAAATCGACGAGGATGAATATAACAAACTTTCCAAAGAATGCTGGCCAAATTCAGGGATTGGGAGGCTCAATCCGGATGGATCCAAAGGTTCCTGCAATGCCTGTCATACCAGACATGCATTTTCAAAGGCCCAGGCCCGCCAGCCGGAGGCCTGCTCTAAATGTCATCTGGGCCCGGATCATCCGCAAAAAGAAGTCTATGAAGAATCCAAGCACGGCAATACATACTACACCAATGTCGACAAGATGAATCTGGAGTCAGACCGCTGGGTCGTGGGTGAGGACTATTATGTGGCCCCGACCTGCGCAACGTGTCATATGTCAGCTACTTCCAGTCAGCCGCTGACTCATGATGTAGGGATGCGTATCAGCTGGACACTTCGCCCCCCCATATCGGAAAAGAAGGATAACTGGCAGATCAAACGGAAAAATATGAAGGATGTCTGCAAAACCTGTCATGGCCCGGCTTTTGCAGATGGCCATTATTATCAATTTGACGCCGCAGTTCATCTTTATAACGATAAGTTTATCAGGCCTGCGGAGAAGATTCTGGCAATGGTACATGAAAAGAATCTGACCGAATATCCTGCCAATTTTGCCAATGAGATCGAATGGGTTTACTGGGAGCTCTGGCATCATGAAGGACGCCGCGCTCGTCATGGCGCCGCCATGATGGGGCCGGATTATACCTGGTGGCATGGAATGTATGAGGTCGCCAAGCATTTTTATTTCAAAATGCTTCCCGAAGCCAGGAAATTTGAAGATGGCGAAATCAATGCATATATAGACAGCTTGATCGCCAATGATCCCATGCATTCATGGTTGACATCCGAAACTGGCGAACTGAAGGAGAAAATCAGATCGGGAGAAATGCAGAAGATCTACCAGGGGTATTTTCAAGAAAAATAGAGGAGCGGCTTGTTTAAAAAGTATATAGATTTCATCCGCGGCGTTTCGGTCAATAAACTTGGCCTTGCCGGCGTGGTGCTGACCACCTCTGCATTTGTGACATTCGTCATCCTGGAGCTGACACGGATTCTAGGATTTATAACCAATGCTTATGTTGGCCTGGTTAATTATCTGTTATTCCCGGCCCTCTTTATAATCGGGCTTATCATGATCCCGATCGCCTGGAAGAAGCGAAAAAAGCAGACCGGAAAATCCACCGGGCAGCTTCTGCAGGAGCAGTTTGAGAAACGGGAAACCGAGGGGAGTCTCCTGGGATCCCGGATATTCCGTACGATTGCAATTTTCACTCTGATAAACATTTTATTTCTGAGCGTTCTCTCGAGCAGGATGCTGCACTTCATGGACGAACCTCATTTCTGCGGGACTGCCTGTCACGACGTCATGAATCCTGAATGGGTAACCTACCAGGCCTCTCCGCATGCGCGGGTCAAATGCGTGGAATGTCATGTCGGCGAGGGAGTCGATGCGCTTGTGAATGCCAAGCTAAATGGTCTCTGGCAGATAATCTCACTGACTTTCAATCTTTACGAAAAGCCGATCCCGACACCGGTGCACCAACTCCGCCCTGCCCGCGAAACGTGCGAAAAATGCCACTGGCCGGATAAATTCTACGGCCAAAGGATTAAGACAATTGTCAACTATCGTCTCGATAGCCTTTCCACACCTCAGTACACCACGCTCAGCTTGAAAATCGATGCAGGTGAAGGAGAAATCCGTAAAGGGATACACTGGCATATCGCTGAGCAGAATCAGATCCGCTACACCTCTGTAAATGATGAGCGTGAGGAGATGATTTGGGTTGATGTTCGGCAGCCGGATGATTCATTTAAGCGTTATAGAAATAGCGAACTTGTGGAAGAACATGAGGGCGAATTCGAGAATATCAGGACTTTGGATTGTGTCGACTGCCATAACCGCGCCACCCACATATATGAAAATCCAGAAAAAGCCCTTAATGAGCGAATCAGGAAAGGATTGATTGACCGTTCGATACCGTTCATAAAGAAAGCCGGCTTGGGTGCAATACTTCCGATATACAGTGACACTGCATCCGCCCGGGAGCAGGTCGTCAACCGTTTGCTCGGATATTATCAGCGGGAATATCCGGAGATCCTGAGGCAAAACTTCGCAGAGATTGACTCGGCAATAACGGTCCTGCAGAACATATATATCCGCAATATCCATCCCTATATGAATATAAGGTGGAACAGTTACCCAAGCCATATTGGTCACAGGGGCAGCGCAGGGTGTTTTCGCTGCCATAACCAAAATATGATCGACGAGGGAGGCGAGAGCATTTCGCATGACTGCACAATGTGCCATTCGATTGCCGCCTACGGGGGAAACACACCCTACCAGTATCTGGAACCGGTAGATACTTCCGATCAGGATTATATAATCCATCAATACCTGAAAAATGAGTTCCTGGAATCAGCTATTGAAATGCAGGGAGATCAGGAACAGTAGAGGTTTCTGAAAAATCAGTCACAGGATAGGTCCGGGAAGAAGCACATCCCAAATTACCGGAATTAACTATTCAGAAATTCCACAGCAGGAACCAAAATACCCTCGAAAATGTTTAAGTTTGGGATTAAGAACAGGGTCGCTTTTTGGGTTTGGAAATTGTTTTTCAGTGACTATATTGTCTCACATCGAACATTTTAGAAATAGTATGACAGTAAAATGGCAAATATAAAGGTTTTATATATTGAGGATGATTCATCCCAGAGGGATGAATTTACAGCGCTGTTGAATTCCCGCGGTTTTGAAGTCTATCCTGCTGCTAATGGAGCGGAAGGCCTGAAAATGCTGAAACTGGAAGGCTTTGATGTTGTACTGTGCGATTTGCATATGCCTGATATTTCAGGTCTGGAAGTGCTGGCACAGGCTAAAGCTATTTCTCCCGATATTCCGTTTCTCATCCTTACTGCTCATGGTTCGCTTGCCGCCGCAGTCGATGCTATCAAAAAGGGCGCCGATCATTTTATCCGCAAGCCCCTTGACGTTGATGACATGGAAATCCATCTGCATCAGGCTATCGAGCATTCGCTGATGGCCAGAAAGCTCAAAGAATCATCCCGAAAGCTCGAGGATATGGTCGATGAACGTACAGAACGGCTGAAATATGTGAATCGGCAGCTGCAGGCTCTTAATGAACTCTCGGGTCGATTAACAATGATTCGTTCCGAAGAAGAGCTATATCTCAAGGCACCTGAGTATTTGACCGAGACTCTGGATTTCGACAGATCAATTCTCTTCTTGCTTGAAGAGGGCGAACTGAAATTTCATTCAGCGTGCTTTCCCAAAGACCCGCCTGAAGTGCTGGAACATTGCAAAAGAGACATTGCGGAGGGCAGATTCGAGCACCCGCCTCATTTTCGGAAATGCCTGGAAGAAAATAGAATAATTCATATAAAAGACCTGGATGTCGACCCGCTCTGGCCCAAAGAAGAAACCAGGGCAATCAAGAGCAAGGCGCTTGTCATTGCACCAATCCGGATCAAGGATGAGCCGATCGGCGTAATTGCCGGGAATATGGAATATCATGAGCGCGAGATGGATGATCAGGATGTGGCCAGGTTTGGAATGTTCGCCAACATGGTCGGTCTGGCGCTCGATAATATCCGGGTTTATCGTTCTCTTGAGAGAAAGGTCGAAGAGAGAACCAGATCGCTTCGAGCTGCCTATAGTGAACTTGACGAAAAGGCCAACCTTCTTTCCAAAAGCCGCGACCAGCTTCAAGCAATTCTGGATTCCTCCGTTCCGGCCATGATTATGGTCGATGAGAATAACCTGGTTACCGCAGCCAATCGGCGCGTGAAAGAATTCTTTGGAGTTGATCCGGATTCAATCATGAATCGTCCGTTCGGCCTGTTTCATGAAGAAATTGCTGGCTGCTTCCGCGATCCTGATCGGCACCATGATTTAATACGCGAGCTTACAGCGCAATTCGATCTTGAGACCAAACACGTACTCGATAGCTCAGTCATGACCGAGAGAGTGCTGGAGATAGTGAGCCCAAGCCCGCGGTATGTGTCTCTTATCAGCGTTCCTGTTCTCGATAGAGAATATCTAGAGTTAGGCAGGGTCTGGATTTATGTTGATATTACCGATGTCAGAAAAGCCGAGGAGCAGGTGCGGTTGATAGTGGATAACTCTCCAACCCCGACCATTATCAGCCGGCTTGAGGATGGCGAGATTATTTATGTAAACGATCAGTTGGCTGATTTAATGGGCTATAGCAGATCGGAAGTGTTGAAGAAACGGACCGCGGATTTCTATTACAAAAAGGAGCAGAGGTCGGAAGTCGTCCAAAGGCTTAAGACTGATGGCCGTCTTCGAGATTTTGAGATGCGTTTTGTGGGAAAGGACGGGGCTGTGCTTTGGATCACCTTGAACCTGGTGGTCACCCAATTCAGGGGGGAAAACGTCATAATCGGAGGGCTCTCTGATATCACCGCCAGAAAGAAGGCCGAGGATGAGCTTCGCAGGGAACGTAATTTCATTTCGGCCATATTGAATACCGCCGGCGCTCTGGTGGTTGTCCTCGATCCTGACGGGAAGATCCTGCGTTTTAACAAGGCCTGTGAACGTACTAGCGGATATAAGCCTGATGAAGTAATCGGCAGAAACTTCGCAGATATCTTTATATTGCCCGAAGAAATGGAAATGCTGGCGGAGAGGTTTGAGGTTATAAAGAGGAGCCGTGGCCGTGTTGACGGCGATAACTACTGGGTGACCAGGGATGGTCAAAAACGAATGATCTCATGGTCTAATAATGTCATGCTGGATGAAAATGGCGATGTTGAATATGTAATCGCAACAGGTATAGATATTACCGAGCGTAAGGCAGCCGAGGATAAACTCCGCCTTTATCGGGAGCTTTATCTGAACTCCAAGGACGGAATTGTCATTGTAACGAAAGACGGATATTACCAGGAATCCAATCCGGCCTACCTGGAGCAAACCGGGTATGATTCTGAAGATCTCAGGGGAATGAAAGTGTCCGAGCTTATGGGTATTCCTGACCCGGAGAAGTTTCAAAAAGAATTATTGGAAAAAGGCGGCTTCCGCGGAGAGTTGATTATACATACCAGGGATGGACGGCAGCTGCCTTTTGATGTTTCCGTATTTACGATCGAAGATTCCGAGGGTGATGTAGTCAATGCCGCTGGAATAGGCAGAGATATATCGGAACAGAAAGCGGCTCAGGCCGCCCTCAGCAAACGTGTCTGGTATGAGGAGGGTCTGGCGGCATGTTCCCAGGCACTATTGACAAATGCAAATTTTGACGATGCTCTGCATGAGGCCCTATTTCATCTTCTCGTGGCATCACGATCGAGCCGAGCCTACATATTTGAAAATTTTGAGAGCCCGGAGGATGGTCTTTGCATGAGTCAAACGCATGAAGTTTGTGACACCGGAATCGAGCCCCAGATAGAAAATCCGGCGCTTCAACATTTTCCTTACAGTCAGGGCTTTCGGAGATGGTGCGAAATACTGGGCAGAGGAGAGGCAATCTCCGGGCCCGTGGCACAATTTCCGGAAGAGGAACGTGCAATCCTGGGCTCACAGGGCATTCTCTCAATAATCGTATTTCCGATTACGGTTGGGGGCAGATGGTATGGATTTATAGGGTTTGATGAATGCCGCCAAGAACGTGAGGATACTGAGGAGGATTTAAGGCTCCTTCGAACCGCATCAGAAATGATAGGGTCTTTTGTGGAAAGCAAGAAATTCGAGCAGAATTTACGTGTCTCGGAGCAGAGATTCCGGAGCCTGGTCGAGAATGCAAGTGACGTGATTTATTCCATCAGCCCGGACGGAAAATTCACCTATATATCACCTCAGTTCACCGAATCCACCGGTTATGATGTGGCTGAATTTATAGGCCAGCCCGCTACCCTCCTGTTATCTGAGGAGCAAGTTGAGGAGAGCGAGGCCTGGTTCAACACCGGCATGCCCGAGCATGACGAGCATGTTGAGGGATATCAATTTAAAATAGAGACAAAGAACGGGGAACTCCGCTGGTTTACTGCACATACCGCGATTATTCGGGATGACAGCGGCAATGTAATAGAAGGAATAGGAATAGCCCACGACATAACTGAGATAAAGAAACTTCTGGAAAGTCTGGAGAAAACGAACCGGGAACTGGTGAATGCTCAAGCCCAGCTGGTACAGACTGAAAAAATGGCCTCTCTAGGTCAGCTTGTTGCCGGGGTGGCGCATGAGATCAACACCCCCATTGGAGCGGTCAACAGCATGCACAATTCTCTTATGCGGGCTGTCGAGCGGCTTAGTAATGCCTTGAAAGAAAAATATCCAGATGAGATCGGCGATGGAAGCGATTTACAGAAGTACCTTAATATTATAGCCGAAGCCAACCGTATAATTGCATCAGGAGCCGAACGGGTAACAACAATAGTGCGCAGGTTGAGGAGCTTTGCACGTCTCGATGAGGCCGAGCTCAAGACCTGCAATATTCATGAAGGTCTCGAGGATACTCTAACCCTTATTCATCATGAGGTAAAACACCATATCGATATAATAAGGGACTATGGAGAATTGCCTGAGTTCGCATGTTACCCGGGAAGGATGAACCAGGTATTTCTCAATATCCTGAACAATGCCCGTCAGGCAATCAGGGAAAAGGGACGGATCGAGATCAAGACCTATTTGAAAGACGATCTTGCCCATATCGAAATTTCTGATAATGGTGTGGGAATTTCTAAACAGAACCTTAAGAAAATATTCGATCCAGGCTTCACCACAAAAGGCGTCGGAGTTGGCACCGGCCTGGGACTCTCAATCTGTTACCAGATCATAAGCGGCCATTATGGAGATATTGGGGTGCAAAGCGAGCTGGGAAAGGGAACTACATTTACTATCAAGTTGCCCCTGAATCTCGATGAAATTCTCGAAGCACGGAAGAATCAAAAATAATTGCCATCTCTATCCAGGCTGTTTCAAATTACAAATACGGGTGTGTGGAAATTTATCCCCTCGTGACTGCTGAGAGGAATACTCTATTTTTTTTGTATAAGCCGCAGGTACTGCGGACTTTTTTTGGGTACACGTTCTATTATTCCCTGATGTTCCATATGCAGCTTTATGGTTGTTGTGTACCAAGGTATTGAGCCCCTGAAGTCGTTTTCCAGCTTATTGGCAACAGCTCTGGGAAGATCCTTAAATCTTATTTCCCGCTGTTCCGATAAGATTTCCATGATTGCATTGAAGATTGTCTCATATTTGCTCCGGCTTATATTTATTCCCTCTTTGCCAGGAGTTACGGTCTGGGCGTAGATCTTATCCTTATCTGCCATATAACACTCCTTGTTATGCAGGACCTTAAAACTGGTTTTTAGTCTCAAGCAATGATTATTGCAAATTGTTGAGTTGTTTTTTCGTTACGATGTTCTGTCGATTGGCTAAAGGCTATATATAATACAGGATTATTCTTGTCAAGTATTAAATTGTAGCTTATATTTATTTAGGTCGTTATTAAAATAAATTGTATAACCATTTGACATTTGAGAATATGTTTATCAATTTGTTAAAATATAGAATGAGGAAAGTAGAATGATGTCCCGATATCTGGTTTCAGCATTTATAATTCTGACGGCCCTGATTGCCGTTACCAATTCCCAGGATGCCGAATCGTTATCGGCTGCTCAAGCATTGTCCCAGCAGTCAGGCAAGCCGATTCTGCTGGAATTTGTCCGCTCCGACTGAGAGTATTGCCAGAAGGCCGCTCGTGAAGCGGAAGAAGAAGAGATATTTGCTAATGCCTTGAAGCAGGTGGTGCACCTGCCGGTTAATGTCCTCGAAGGCGAGGGTCCCGAGCTCAAGGAAATCTACGATGTCGGTAGTACATATCCAGTTTTTATTCTCACCAACAGTGAAGGGGAGATTATCACACGCTGGACCGGATATTCGACGGCCGGCCAATTCGTTTATAAATTAAATGCCTCACTCAAAGACCTCCGAACTATCAAAGAGCGACGTGCTCAATTTGAGGCTAATCCAACATTGCAGGAAGCGCTGGCTCTCGGAAGATTTTATGCCGAAATCGGTGAACATCTTGAAGCGGTTTCGATGTTTCGTCGCGCCGAAAAGTTGAGCGGCCAGAGAAAAATCAGTCTCCACAATGACGTATTCAAGAACATGGCTGAGGCGGTCTGGAAGGAGATGGCTCCATATGATTCCATCTACCCGGCGGCGGAATATGTTCTGGCTTCAGAGGACGCCGCTGGTATTATCAAGATGGCTACCCTGATGAGCCGTCTGTCCCGCAAATTTGATCATACCGACAGCCTTGGGAAATATCTGGATGCCGGTATCCAGGCGGCATCCGCGAGCAATAATCCGAAGGATACCGAAGATCGTTATCTGCTAGTGGCCGAGCATGCTTTGCAGATAGCCCATGATACCGCCAAAGCGATAGAAATCAAAGAAATGAGTATGGGCAACGGCTGGGAGACAAATCCTAATAAATTCTATGGTTATGCCAAATGGTGCCTGGAGAGGGAAGTCAACCTTGGCGCGGCTGAGATGTATGCCGGACAGGCTGTGCAGGTGGCCGGAAATCCTGAGATGAAAGCCAGGGTATTGAACACGTTGTCGGAAATCTATGAAGCCCGCGGAAACTATGAGGGGGCGATAGAGGCCATCGAGATGGCTATCGAGAACCATCCCGAAAACCCGTACTACCAGACCAGGCTGGATGATATCGAGGACGCTATGGCGGGCGGGCAGTAAGTTTTCTCTAATCAATCACACTTATACATTCAGCCGGAACCCATCCCTGGTTGCCATGCAAATCCCGACACCAATACCACCCCGCTTCCTCGTCAATTAATTTCAGTTCATCACCTGGTTTGACAGTCAGTTCAGCAGCGTCATATCCGTTTATTGCTTCAGCGGTCTTTCCTGTAATCTTCAAATAGGAGGAAGGTACCCACCCGGCTTTACCATCATCATCAATGCACCATGTCCATCCGGGCCACTCGCTCTCTTTTTTCTCGATCCTGAGCTTTTGGCTCTGCTTGATAATTAATGGATCGGGATAGTCAGATCGACGGCTTTTTATCACTTTCGCTTTGCGCATAATATCAATCCTTAATCACGCAGTCAGCTTCTATTTCCACATACCAGTCGGGACGAACGAAAGCATGAACCTCTATCAAGGTGCTGGCTGGACGGATCTCAGAAAAGAATTCACCATGCGCCTTCGCTACCTGTTCCCATTTGGCCATGCCGGCGATATACATGCGGGTCCTGATGACATCATCGAGGCTGGCGCCCGCATCTTCGATTGCCTTCTTGATTATCTGTAGGCATCTCTGAGCCTGACCATAAGCATCGCCCGGCGCATATGTGCTGCCGTCATCAGCTAACGGTCCTGTACCCGATACGGAAACGATATTCCCGATCCTTACCGCCCTGGAAAATCCAATCGACTTCTCGTATGGTGATCCGGATGATATATTCTGGCGTTCCACTTAGTCCTCCTCTTATATTAAATTCACCTATTTGCTAGTCCTATCATCTCGATTTGCGAGAGCGATGCTGTGACAGCATGTTCTACCCTTAAGATCCAGCGGCCAAGAGTGCATTTTTGAAAACCGTGATTCTGCATCATCTCGATCTCAAACGGCACCCATCCTCCCTCCGGCCCGATAGCAAGAAGAATTCTTCCAGAGCTGCCATCATAGAGATCACCGATAATCCGATCAGATTGCGGATCAGGAAAAATCCTTAAGGCTGGATGTTGCCCGGCCTGTTCTTTTAGAGGCAGAACATCTTCAAAAAAGGGCTTGAATCTGTCATGGATTTCGACCAACGGAAGCCGTGTATGCTTTCCCTGGCTGAGGCCTTCAATTAGAAACGGAACATAATTACCCGGATGAAGCAGGGGAGAATGAAAATAGCTTTTTTCAACCCGATTGGCGCGAATCAAATAGAGTCTTCGGACCGCCATCGTTCCACAGATCAGGAGGATCTTCTTCATTGTCTGCGGACGGGGGAGGGCACAGATCAGGTCAATCTGAGGGAGTAATGACGTGTAGTCTCTTTCCTCCAATTTTTGTGCTTTTATGTACACTCGATTTGAATCAATTTCGGTTATAGTTCCACTGCCCTGCCCATCGTTCAGGATGCCGATTTCAATTGAATCGCCTTCAGAGAGTCTAAGTACGCTGCGGATATGTTCTGCCCGGTGGTCCTCCAGAACATAGTTCTCTGCGTCAACCCTGTCTTTCTCTGTGAGTATGATCAGATTCATAAAGTTGAAATAAGATCAATCATCCAGGCAAAGTCAATCAATGATTATAATCCGCTTTTGCAGCGGATCTTCCTGCCAGCCATCCTGTGGAGAATGCTTCCTGAAGGTTGTAGCCTCCTGTATCGCCGTCCAGATCAAGAACTTCACCGCAAAAATAAAGGTCTTTAATTAGACGAGATTCCATTGTGCGCGGATTTACTTCCTTCAGGCCGACACCGCCGGCAGTTATGATGGCTTCGTCGTATGACCTATGTCCGCTTATATATAGGCGAAAATCTTTCATCCACAGGCGCATGCGTTTTCTTTCTTCTGATGAAATTTGATGGGCGCTTTTTTCGGGCGGAATCTGGACCGACTCCATACAGGTTGGAATCAATTGCATGGGAAGCAGCTCTTTGAGCAGATTATTGAAATGCATCTTGCCATGCTGATCGATCTCACGCAATAGGCGTGCATCGAGCTTATTATGATCCAGTGCCGGTTTAAGATCGATGGAGATTTCCACATCCCTGCCATGATCCAGCGCATCCACAGCAATGCGGCTCAGGGTTAATATAATCGGGCCATCCAGGCCAAAATCTGTGAATTCCATCTCCCCAAATTCCTGTGCGGTTTTTCTGCCATCGATATATAGAGCGGCATTTACATTTTTAAGCCTGAGTCCCACCAGATGCTTTGGAAAATTCTCCCTGGTTTCAAGTGGTACCAGAGAAGGACGAGTGGTCACAATCGTATGTCCAACCGACTCTGCCAGGCGATATCCATCTCCGGTCGAACCTGTCAGGGGATAGGACAGCCCGCCGGTTGCAATTATGATCGCTTCTGCTTCTATTGCTCGTTTTACATCTGTGACTGCGCCCGTGATTCTTTCGTCGGAGGTTATCAATTTATTGATTGATGTTTCGGTATGCAGCCTGACATTTAATCTGCTAATCCATTTCAGGAGGGCATCGGCTACATCCTGAGCCCTGTCATTCTCGGGAAACACTCTGCCGCCTCTTTCTATCTTTGTGGCGAGTCCTATCTCATTGAAAAAACCAATCAAATCGGACGAGAAGAAACGCGCAAAGGCCTGCCGCAGGAATTTGCCATTTCTGCCGAAATGCTTGATGAATTCCGAGACCTCGGCTATATTCGTGAGGTTGCAGCGCCCCTTGCCTGTAATTCGCAGTTTCCGTCCGGGCATTTTTTTCTTTTCCAGCAGCATAACATCCGCGCCTTCAATCGCCGCCTGCCCGGCCGCCATAAGCCCTGAGGCTCCGGCTCCGATTACAATTATTCTCCTCTTGATAATTTCTCCTTATCCCATCCAATAAGCTCGCATTCAATAAGCTTGTTTATTTATGAATGTCAACAGCTATGAGTTTGGATCCCGTGAATTCAATGTTCCCGGCAATTAAACTCATCAGGCAATTCTGAAATGGAACCCATGCAAAGCGTTTTTTGTTTAACGAATGGGCAGGCATATTTTATGGATTTGTGACTATTTTATTTTGATATAAGAGCGTATCGGTTGAGGAAACTATGAGATCTAAGATTCAAAGGACAATATTTGCGATTCTGATTCTTGCACTAAGCGGACTGGTAATATATCAGTCTTCCATTAGTAGTCTGAAAGGTCAAGTTGAGGAAAGAACAGTTGATAAACAGAAAAATACCCTGAAGGAAGGAAGCAACATGGCAGATAAATCCGTAAAGTCAGATGACAAGCTAAAGGAAGTTCTGACTCCGCTGCAGTATGAGGTGACCCAGAAAAAAGGAACCGAGAGACCATTCAGCGGAGAATATAATGACTTCTATGAAGATGGTGTGTATAAATGTGTGGTCTGTGGAAATGAACTTTTCGATTCTGAGACCAAGTTCAAATCCGGCAGCGGCTGGCCCAGTTTCTTTGCGCCAGTTTCAAATGAAAATGTGGATTTAAAAACCGACAGGAGTCTGGGCATGGTCAGGGAAGAGGTTGTCTGTTCCAACTGCGGTGCGCATCTGGGACATGTATTCAATGACGGCCCCAAACCGACGGGCCTCAGGTTTTGTATAAATTCGGCGGCATTAAAATTTAAAGAGGGGGAGGATGGCGATAAATAAAGTCAGCCGGAGATAATCCCAGTGCCAGATATCTCCGGCAATACAGCCTTCCAAAAAGCCCGCCCCTCAAGGGGCGGGCTTTTCTTTTCTATATGTAATTCTCATTTCAGCGG
>JABAHP010003911.1_pt4 | contig 14524 bp, 8 predicted proteins | sample 7062081 | NCBI WGS metagenome assembly JABAHP01 (sample SAMN14534357, study PRJNA622989) | marine sediment metagenome | biome: marine biome [ENVO:00000428]; feature: marine pelagic biome [ENVO:01000023]; material: deep marine sediment [ENVO:00002113] | place: India: Gulf of Kutch | collected...
TTTTGGTATTCGCCTTCAACCTGCGACACAACGTTGTAGCCACCTTGAATAGCGGCAAATGCAACTAACCTAGACATACAGTTTCCTCCTTTTTTTTAGGATTATAAAATATTAATTGTAAGTGTTAATCGAGGAATCGAGAGATGAAGACCCATGCTTCCGAAACCCCTCAATCCCTGAATTATCATTATGCTTCGAGCCGCTGGCGATCTGCCATATCCATCAGGACCCGCTCGCGCGCTTTGTCGATACCGAGCTCTTTGCGCTTCTTGTCGATATGGGCAATCATTTTCTGGGCCATTTCGATCGGATCGGCCGCAAGATCCCACTTGCCGCCGTATATTTTCTCCAGCTCTTCAAACAGATACTGTTGAAATACCGGAGCGCCGGTGACCGGCAGATTCACGCCAAACAGGGTGTAGACACCCGAGGCCACAAAATACTGACCGATGCTGATGGCTTTCTCACTCATCCATTCCGGTGCGGCACCGGCCGCCGGCAGATCCTGGATGTCATTGCCCAGCCCGCCGGCTTTGACCACCTCGGTGGCCGCCAGCAGAATCCGGCTGTTGTCCACACAGGAGCCCAGATGCAACACCGGCGGAATACCCACGGTCTCACACACTTCGGCCAGACCCGGCCCGCAGTAAACATGCGCAGCGCCCGGTGTCAGCAGTCCTTCCATGGCGCAGGCGATACCATTGCAGCCGGTGGTCAGCACGATGACGTCATTTTTGATCAGCTCTTTGACCAGCGTCAGATGGGCTTCGTTATGACGGTTACGGGCGTTGTTGCAACCCACCACGCCGGCAACGCCCCGGATGCGACCGTTGATGATATTATCATTGAGGGTGTAATAAGAACCGCGGAAGGTGCCCCCCAGATGATATTGAATCGACTCCACACCGAAACCCGCAATCTGCGCGGCCTTCTGGCCGGGAATCATCACATCGGCGCCGCGGTTTTCGAAATTGTCGATGGCCATTTTGACGATTTTTTTGGCGTCTTCCATGGCATGGTGCTCGTCGAATTCGATGTGCATGACATTGTCCTGTTCCATGCGGGCAATCGGGTGGGTGGTGATCAATTTGGTATGGAAACATTTGGCCACATTGGCCAGGTTCTGAAAAACACACTGAACATCAACCACCATGGCATCGCAGGCACCGGTGACAATGGCCAGCTCCTGTTGCAGGAAGGTACCGGCCGGCGGCACGCCGTGACGCTGCAAAATTTCGTTGCCGGTACAGCAAATGCCGCCCAGTTGAATGCCCTTGGCGCCTTTTGATTTGGCATAGTCGATCATTTCCTTAGATTGGGCCGCCGCCACAATCATCTCGGACAGGACCGGTTCATGGCCGTGAATAATGATGTTGACCTGGTCTTCTTTCATGATGCCCAGGTTGGCCTCGGTCTGCAGCGGATAAGGCGTGCCGAACATGACATCCTGCAGGTCGGTGGCCATCATGGATCCGCCCCAGCCGTCGGCCAGCGCGGCCCGGGTGCACTGTTTGACGATGTTTTTGTAGTCCTGATCCACGCCCATATGGGTGCGGTGCATGATCTCTACGACTTCGCGGTCGATGTTGCGCGGCAGCACGCCCAGCTTCTGCCAGCGTTCATACAGGGGCTGGGGTGCGCGTTTGAGATAATCCAGCTCGCCTTCGGGTTTGCCCCATTCGGCCATGGCCTTTTCGGCCACCTCCAGGGCAATCTCATCCAGTTTGCGGTCAACTTCTTCGCCATCAACTTCGACGGTGACATCCACCCCGAAATGCGGGGCAATCGCCAGCAGTTTGTTGGGATCTTTGATTTTGTAGTCACCGGTTTCTTTGTTGGCGACCGACAGAAATACTTCGGCAACATTGCGCCCATGATCCGAATGGGCTGCACATCCGGCAGCCACCATGCGCGCAAAATTGCGGGCCGCGATGGTGTTGGCGGTGGCGCCGCAGAGCCCCTTGCGCTCGTCTTCACCTTCGATTCCGGATTTGGGAAGCGGCAGGCGGCAGGGGCCCATGGCACAATTTTTACAGCAGGTGCCCTGGATGCCGATGTTGCAGGGTTTCATGGTGACAGCGCGATCAAAGATGGTCTCGACACCCAGTTCCTGGGCGCGCAGGATCATCTGCTGACTGGCCTGGTCAATTGATGCCGCCACCGGGTCAGCAACTTTTTTGGCCTTTTCGGGTTTCACAAGTTTCTTATCAGTTGTTTCTGGCATATGTGGTTCCTCCCCACTATTAGAATTTTAGTTGGCCGTCGATGTCTGATAGCTTAAATATGATCAACGGCCGGTTATCGCTATCGTTTATGGATCCATTTTAGATTATCGATCATCTTTTCGACCATCGTTTTTTGAACTTCAGCGGGAGTCTTTTTGACCGCTTCCTTATCCGCCGCAGCGCGCTTGGCGACTATATCGGCGCGCTCTTTGGCCCGCTTCTGCCGGATCTCATCGAGCTCGGCTTCGATCTTGGCATTTTCTTCAGCAGCCTTTTTGGCTGCCGCTTCGGCTTTAGCCTTGGCCGCCGCTTCGGCTTTGGCGGCAGCTTCAGCTTCGGCCTTGGCTTTGGCCTCTTCAGCCGCTTTGGCCTGAGCTTCGGCTTCGGCTTTGGCTTTGGCTTCGGCTTCCGCTTTGGCTTTGGCGGCCGCTTCGGCCTGCGCGGCGGCATCCACCTCAGGTGCCGCTTCGGCCTTGGGCGCTTCAGCGGGTGCCGGCTCGGCCGGTGCCGCTACTTTTTTCTCCGGCTCAGGCGCAGCTTCCTTTTTAGGTGCCGGCGCGGCTTCCTTTTCAGGTTTGGGCGCCGCCTTTTTGGCCGGTGCGGCTTTCTTTTCCTCTTCGATGGTCAGATCCGGCTCCGGAGAAAGCGCCAGCAGATCGATATCGACATCAGCCAGCTGCTTTTCGATGCCGGGCACATCGGTGGCCACACCGCCTTCATACACCAGATCGATATAGGCTTTGACCAGCCGGATCGATTCGGGATGGCGCATGATCAGCACATCGGATCCGCCCATCAAGTAGGCGACGGCTCCAACGGCTTCCATCAAAATGCCCCGTTTTTCGGGATCGCCCAAGGTGGGCGCCTCATCCACAGGCTGTTTGGCCTCTTTGCATTTCCAAACCTCGTTGCCCAGATTGTTGATCAGCGGCAGCTGCAGTTTGTCATCTCCCTGGGCCAGCGCCGCCATGCGGATGCGCTCCATTACCGAATAGGAATATTCCAGCCCGTAACCCAGACCACCGGTGGTCGGATCGATGATCAGTTTGTCCATCGAGACCCCCAGGTTCTCAAGTAGAATGTTGCACTGTTTGGCCAGGTTCACATCGATGGGTGATGAAGCAATAATGGTGTGTCCAAAACCCATAGCCGCCGCGCCGATGCCTTTGTGGTTTTTGTCCTCCACAGGGCCCAGAATCAGGTTTTTACCCTGACATTCCTCGGCAATTTTCTTGAGCACTTCCTCGTCTTTTTCCGTATTGGCAGTGCCCCAGACAGCCAGCGGCACGTCGATGGCGTCGAGGACTTTCTTGACCGTGGCTGCCGCCGCATCCGCACCGGCATCCTGGCCGTTGGGGTCGGTGCTTTTCAGCTGCAGCACGATCATATCCGCTCCGTATTCATCAACGCATTTTTTGGCCCAGGCGGCCGGATCCGAGATCACATCCTTGAACGGGCTTAAAGCGGCTTCAGGCCATTCCTCCGGCTCCATATCCCATACTTCCATGGCAACCCTGGGTTTATGGGGCATTTCGCCTTCGAAACTGTAAAACGGGTAGCAGGATGAGCCACCGACGGTGACGGCCTTATCTCCCTGCCCTAAGGTAATTTCCTTTATTCCACCGGAATATTTTTCTTTTGCAAATTCAAAACCCAATGTTACCTCCTTATCTCTATCCAACAGCTATTGAGGTGATTAGTAGTAATTACTTCTCGTAACGTTCCCTTATCTTCATCAGAGCAAACCCGCACGGGTGCTCACGAATTTATCAAGCCCCCTTTCATATTTTATTTATTTTATGAATCTACAGACGGTAGATATAATATCTTTATCGCAGGAAGAGGGGAGAAAATCGCACCTAAAATCGGTGTTTCGGATGTCAGTGTCCGCGGGTGGTTTTGACGTATCCCGGGGTCCCCCCACCATAAGCTAAATGCAGAATATTGCTATTTATCTAGGGTGGATGGCTTTGTCAAGAGCGGAGCTTCACTAAATAGAAATTTCTTAATAAATCCGATTCATTATCCGTTTTTCTGGCGGGCTTCGAGACGGGCCTTTAATTTGGGAAATTGATTGATGTCGGTGTGGGGTAAAAACAGGGCGGCGATATAATTATCCATGTACGAAGGCGTGTCGGATAATTCAAAATTGGTCATCTTTTTGGTCACCTCGACCACATCCTTGCGAATCCGGTTGGTCAAACTGCTCATGCGGGCACCCATCAACGAGCCGTTACCGATAAAGGTGACCTTGGCAGGATCCATTTCAGGCAGCAAGCCGATCACCATGGCTTTTTCCAAATCCACGTAACTGCCGAAACCGCCGGCCAATATAATGTGTTCGATATCCTGTATATTCATGCCGACTTCAGTCAACAGGGTCATGCAACCGCTGTAAATGGCACCTTTGGCACGGATGAGGTTTTCGATATCGATTTCGGTCAGAACGACATCGCGATCGATTTGGGTTTCATCCTTCCACGCCAGAACATACTCGTAAACCCCTTCGTTTTCCCGGATGCGGTCGGTATTCAGATCTCGATTAAATTTGCCCAGGTTGTTGATGACACCCATCTCAAAAAGGATGGCAACCATCGTGATCAATCCGGAACCGCAGATGCCCTTGGGGCGAACGTTGCCGATGGTAATGATCATCGGTTCGTATGTAACCGGATCAATTGAAAAATCTTCGATGGCGCCCTTTTCGGCCCGCATGCCGTATTTTAAGCCACCGCCTTCAAATGCCGGCCCGGCCGAACAGGCTGCACAGGCCAGCCAGTCCTGGTTACCGATCACAATTTCCGCATTGGTGCCGACATCCATGTAGAGCGTCAGTTTCTGGGTTCGATAGATACCGGATCCCATCACACCTGCCACGATATCACCACCGACATAGCTGGAAACCGCCGGATAAACCAGAGCCGACACATGGTCACCGACTGCCATCCCCAGATCCTTGGCCCGCGTGGGGGGATAAAGCGTCGCCGCCGGCACATATGGTGAGCGCCGGATGTATCGCGGGTTAACTTTGAGCATCAACTGGGTCATGGTGGTGTTGCCGGCCAGGGTGATGGTGGATAGATCCTCATGATCGATACCGGATTTTTTGATAATCTTGTCCAGTATTTTATTGATGGTATTCATCACAACTTCATGCAGGCGCTGCAAACCACCTGCTTTTTCGGCATAAACGATCCTCGAAATGACATCCTCCCCGTAACTGATCTGGCCGTTGAAATCGCCGTGCTCGGCCAATACGTCACCGCTGATCAAATCAATAACCTGACCGTAAATGGTGGTGGTCCCGATATCCATGGCAATCGCATAACTGCGACGGGTGGTATCCCCCGGTTGCACATTGATCAGGCGGGTTTTGCCGATATCGCGGACCGGCCGCACGAGCGTGGCGGTGACTTCAAAATCCTTTTCCCGGATGACATCCGGAATTTTGCGAATAACCGACAAGGCGACATCCAGACGATGTTCATCATACTTGGCTTTTAAATGCATAATCAGACGGGTGATATCCGACAGATTGTCCTGCAGTGTCGGCTCCGGGAGCTGCAGAAACTTCTTTTCCACCGGCGCCACAAACAGGCCCTTTTCCTTTAACTCATCAAAATTCATTTCCTGTATATGAGCGGTTTTGCGCGGAGCCATCTGGGTGCGCAAGGCACTGGCATCTATGGCCGATTCAACTGGGATGCGTACGGCCAGATCGCTTTTTACAGTAGCCTGGCACGCCAATCGAAAGCCCTTGTCCTGATCTTGCGGGCTGATTTTTTCACTGATGCCGCCATCAACCGTTCCTTCTTCAATCCGGACGCGGCATTTACCGCAAACACCTTCTCCGCCGCAGGAGGCGTTAACATGTACGCCAGCCTCCATGGCGGCATGAATAATGGTTTCGCCGTCGGGCACGCTAATCTCTGTTTCATGGGGCAAAAAAATAATTTTATGATTGGACATCTTGGTTTCCTTAATTGTTGAAGTCATCATTTGCTTCTGGCTTCTGGCTTCTGGNNGCAGCCATTAAACAAAAGGGGCAATGCTGAAGCTGCTTAAACCTGACACTTTACTTATAATGGCTGGTTAAACTTGCAACTCAGCTTCAACATCTCACCGTCGAAAAAACTGTCGACTTTATAGGGTAGCGATTTAAACAGTTTAATCATCCCTCTATTTTGCGCGGATGTATAGGCCATCAAACCGGAAATGCCATTTTCTCGCGCCGCAAAGGCCAGTTTGTTTAGCAGCAGTTTGCCCAGACCCTTTTTCTGAAAGGGTTTGCTGATGGAAAAGGCGACTTCGGCTTCATTACTGGCCGGATCAAGCAGGCATTCACCGATGCCGACCACCTGACCGAAACCCACCTCTCCGACAACCGCAACGATAGTCAAATCTTTAATGTAATCGATCAAGGAGACCCCTTTGACGTCATCGTGGACAAAGCTGGATTTTTCGTGAAAAAAGCGGGAAACAACATCATCTTTGTCCAGGCTGTAAAAGTGCTCCTGGATGCGGCGCTCATCGACCGGCTTGGCGGGCCTGATGGTGACCACCTGGTTGCCGATATCAACCGTTTCTTCCAGGTGAATCGGGTAAACGCCGTGGATGGATTCGTTCAATGTGCGTTCTGAACTCAAAAGTCCCATCTTTTTGGCTGCATGAAACAATTCATCGCGAAATGCCGGATGTGCGATGCTGATCATGGCCATTGCCCGCTCCTGCAGACTTTTACCAAATAAATTTACCACGCCATATTCGGTGACGACATGTTGAACATCACCTCTGGGGACTACCACGGCCTCATCATCCAATTGGGGCACAATGCGGCTCTTTGTTCCCTTTATGGCCGTGGCCGGCAGCATCATAATGGATTTACCCCCCGGAGATTGAACCGCACCGCGTAAAAAATCGAGCATCCCGGTAACCCCCGAGAAATGATTGTATGGCAGTGCATCGGCTGCCACCTGGCCGGTTAAATCGATGCTCATAGCAACATTCATCGACACCATTTTATTGTGGCGGGCAATAATGGCCGGATCATTGACATAATCGGATGGGTAAAATTCAATCGCGGGGTTGTCATTTAAAAATTCATACAATTCTTCGTTGCCGATGGCACCGGCGGCCACCAGTTTACCGTCATTCAATCCCTTCTTGCGATTGGTAATGACCCCCCGGGAGAACAGATGCATGATATCTCTGGTGATATACTGGGTATGGATGCCCAGATCATTTTTATCCGCCAGCGCCAGCAGGGTGGCCTGATGGGTGGAGCCCAGTCCAATTTCCAATGTGGAACCGTCTTCGATCAGGCGCGCAATCAGCCGCCCGATGTCATTGGCGGCTTTCAGCTCCGGCGCTTCCCCGATGGTCAGCAACGGTTCGTCATATTCTACAAATACATCGACCTCATTAACATGCAAAAAGCTGCGCCCCAGGACTCTGGGCATGTGCGCATTCACTTGAGCAATGACCAAATCCGCCGACAGGGCCGCCGCTAGGGTAATATCCACCGAAACACCCAAACTCATCCAGCCAAAATCATCCGGCGGCGAGACCTGAATTAGGGCGACATGAATCGGCAACAGTCGGCTTTTAAATAACCGCGGGACCGCTGAAAGATTGATCGGCGTGATAAAGCGCTTGTTGCGGGCAATGGCCTGGGGTTTTGCCGAGCCCAGATAAAAAGACCGGATGTTGAGGCTTTGATCACGGGTTTTATCGGCAATCAGCGTCAAGGGCGTGGTTTCCATGGTCATCAGCCGGTTGATTTCAATGTCTCTGAAATAATTAGATGCTTCGGAAAGTTCCCGCACCAGATGTTGGGGCTCGCCGCAGGATGAGCCGATGAATACCCGTTGCGCGGGTTTAATCAGCGCAATCGCTTGGGCGGCCGTTTTTTTGTTTTCAACATATTTGTCGGCCCAGTTGCCGGTTAACGTCATGATGTTCTCCTGAAATGACGATCAATTCAATTGAACCACCATAGGCACGAAGTTCACAAAGGGTTTTAATTTATTTGATCTTCTTTGCGCACTTTGTGTCTTTGTGGTTATATATCAAAATGTTGCTTACATCCGATTGACCGGATTTACGCTTTAGAAGAAGGAACGTGAGCGTCTGACGCAATTCGCCCTTCGCATGCATCGCTTTTAGCACATGTAGCGATCAGCCAGCCGATGAACCCTAAAGCTAAGGCGGCAGTACCGGCCAGGCAAATAAAAACCGTTTCGATGTCATAGTCGGCTTCAATGGCAGCAACGCCCTTAACGGCCAAAGCACCTACTCCAAAGGTCAACACGAATTTGGCGCCGAAAGCAGAATGATGGAAACGTTTGGGAGCGAAACGGGCTACCAGCGTGTTTTCAATCGGCTGCATCCCGAGTAAAAAAAAGAAAAAAATGACTGCCAGGCCGACCAGCAGCACATCCCGCGCCAGGGCCATCCAGAAAGCCGCCAGGCCGGCAATCCCAAAAAAAATCAGGTATGATATGCCCGGGTCATACCGATCGGCACACTGTCCGCCACTAAATTGTCCGCCGACGCCGATCAGGAAAATAACCGACGTAATTGTTGTGGCTACCAGGTTTTGCGAAAAGGCACCCTGGGTGACACCGGTCAGCCATTGGTAAAGCATCGGCGTCTTTAATTCAAAATAGGCGGGCAAGATAACCGTAGCCCCCCGGTAAACGATACCGCCCAGCATCATGGCCGCCAGCAGGATCAGAAAGGCCCCCAGAATACCGTTGCCTTCACTCTTTTCTTTTGCGAAGGTGGCGCCTGACACATCCATCGGATACGCCATCATGAGCACCGCACCGCCCAGGTTCAGTCCGCCCAGACACAGATAAGCGGCCTGAGGTCCCCATATCCAGTTCATGATGCCGGTTAGCAGCGGCGCCATAGCCAGGCCTAAATTGCCAAACATCCCATTATACCCCATCCCGATGCTGACGCGCGACATCTCTTTGGATATCAGCCCTAATCCGGCCGGATGGTAAATTCCGGAAAAGAATCCCAAAGCGGCCAACGCTAGACTCAGAATAAGCGGCGTATCCAGCCATAGCGCGGCAGCGACACTGGCAAAGCCGGATCCGACGAAGTAAATAAACAGTAACGGCCGGGCGCCGAAGCGGTCCGCCAGAAGGCCCCAGAACAGGGCAGTCAGTCCGAAAAGGAGATACATCCAGAAGCTAAGCGATAGGACCTGTGCCATCGGCATCTCAAGGCGCGACATCAAGGGCAGCACCAGTGCCGGGAAAACCAGCATATTAAAATGGCTCATGAAATGGCCATAGCAGGTATTCAACAGGATGCGACGGTCACGGGGGTCGAGCTTTCTATTTGGATTCGATTTCATCAATTACCGTTAATAGATCAAAATCCCAATTTTCAGAATAAATCGGTTCCTAGAAGCAGCTGCTGGCTACTGGTCACTGGCTGCTGGCTCGTTCAGCGGCAGAAAGCTACCCCAAAGCGGGCACCTCAGGGGGGCGTCGTTTCTGTATTGAGGCCTAACCGCCAAAAACCGAGGACGAGTACGAGTAGGAGGACGAGTACGATAAAGCAACTAACGATCGTCCTCGTCGTCGTCCTCGTGATCGTCCTCGAAAATTCAAATCACCAATCACACGCAACCCGCAACATGAAATCTTTAGGAATCACCCTCAATGGTTTCATCCTCATCGATGCTGACCGGCTCCATCAATTTAGCCGAATCCGCGTTGGGCAGCTCCTGTACTTTGTCGAGCTTGCGGGTGATAACCCGTGTGCGCACTTCAGCCTGATCGATGGTATTGCTGGCTTCCTGCAGTTTCTTTTTGGTCTTGGCCAGCACCTCACCAAATTTGCCAAACTGGGTTTTCACCACCCCCAGCAGTTCCCAGACCTCGCTGGATCGTTTCTCGATCGCCAGGGTACGAAATCCCATCTGCAAGCTGTTTAAAAGCGCCGCCAGGGTTGTCGGTCCGGTCACCACGATGCGATACTCCCTTTGCAGGTTATCGCACAGGCCTGGTCGTTTTAAAACCTCGGCATACAGGCCCTCCACCGGCAAAAACATGATCCCGAAATCGGTGGTCTGTGGCGGATCGATGTATTTTTCCCGGATCGCCCTGGCCTCGGCTTTAACTCGAATCTCCAGGTTTTTGACCGATTTTTCGGCCAGGGTCTTATCGGCTGCTTCCTGGGCATCCAGCAGGCGTTGATAATCCTCCTGGGGAAATTTGGAATCAATGGGCAACCAGACGACTTTGTCCGGATGTGAATCCGGACCCGGCAGTTTAATGGCAAATTCCACCCGCTCATTGCTGGATTTTTTGGTGGCCACATTGACGGCGTATTGGTCCGGTGTCAGGATCTGCTCTAAAATGTGGCTAAGCCGAATTTCACCCCAGGTCCCCCGTGTTTTGACATTGGTCAGTACTTTTTTCAGATCGCCCACGCCGGTGGCCAGGCTTCTCATTTCACCGAGTCCCTTATAAACCTGCTCGAGACGCTCGCTGACCTGCTTAAACGAATCAGCCAACCGCCGTTCCAACGTTGTCTGCAATTTTTCATCCACCACCGCGCGCATCTGCTCAAGTTTGCGGCTATTGTCTTCCTGCAGGGTTCGCAGCTGGGTTTCGATTGAATTTCGCATGGCCTCAAATTTTTTTTCATTCAGCTGGGTCATCTCTAAAAGCTGCCTGGAGAAGCTATCCAACTGATCTTTTTGCATGCCGGCGACCTCGCGCATCTGTTTGAGCTGGGAGTCACTGGCAAATTTCAAAGCACTGCCGATTTCCTCCCGCGCCTGTCGGGCGCTGCCGGCTGCTTCCTGGCGATTGCGCGCAAATTCATCCCTGACCATTCGCTCGCTATGCTCTTGCTGTTTTTCAAGATTCGCAAAAAAATCCTGGGCTTTAATCTCGCGGCGTCGGACTAAAACAATCAGCAAGATCAGGACGACGATTAAAATCAGCCCCACGACGATCAGAAGCAAATTGGTCGTTCCGATTTCAGCGATGAGGGTGTCAAAAAAGGACATCTGTCGTTGGGTTCTTTCTGTTTTAGGCTAAAAGGACTGGAACCAATAGGTACAAATACCCAAAGATCGATTCCCTGCCAGGACTATCGATCTTTGAAAAAGAGGGTATATCCTTGCTCTTCAGAAAGCAACATGCTATCGCTTGCATTCACCACAGGAACATACCGCCGGATTGTTTGCAACTGTTGGGCAGCCAATCAGAATATTCCTTAATTTATTGAATTTCAAATATTTATAATAATTATTAGCTCGATCCGGATTCTGGGGATTATAGAGAAAACACGATTAAGCGTCAAGCGTTCCACCTGCAAATCGGCGATATTTAAATGAAGCGCTCCCATAAAATAATGTTTATGAGCTTAGTGCTGGTGGTGCTGTTGCTGGCAGGCGGTTTTATTTATCTGCGGCAATTGAAACCGCAATATTCAGGCGAGGTGGTTCTAGAAGGCCTCCACCAGAAAGTAAACGTTTTTTTTGATCCCTGGGCCGTGCCGCACATCGTTGCCCAAAACGAGATCGATGCCTACTTTGCGCTGGGATATCTCCATGCACAGGAACGCCTGTTCCAGATGGAGATCCTGCGACGCATCGCCGCCGGGCGGATGGCAGAGATATTCGGCAAGAAGCTGGTTAAAACTGATCGATTTTTCCGGACCATTGGTATTGGTCAGAGTGCCAGGCAGTCAGCCGAAAAATTCTTCGGCGAAAGCAGTCAGCCTTACCAGAAAGCCGGCCGAGCCTACCTAGCCGGGATCAACCAGTATCTCGAAAAAGGAAAAACACCGATTGAATTTAGCATCCTGAGAATTCCCAAGGAGAAATTTACGCCGCAGGATTTTTACCTGGTGGCCGGCTTTCTGGCATTTGGTTTTTCCCAGGGATTTCGGACCGATCCGCTGGTCGCCAAAGTCCACAAAGAAATCGGTTGGCCCTACCTAAAAGATTGGGTGCTGGGCTGGCCTGCCGGTGCTCGGAAAATCCCGGTTCATCGATCCAATTTTAGTACATCAGCAGCAGCATTATCAGCGACAATCATGTCCATCATTGATGGGCTGCCCGCCGTAGCATGGACCGGCAGCAATGGCTGGGTGATCTCCGGTAAAAAAACCACATCGGGAAACGTTCTGCTGGCCAATGACACGCACATCCTATTTACCCAGCCCTCGGTCTGGTACGAAGCCCACATCGCATATCCCGGGGCCAGTTTCCATGGATTCCATGCGGCTGGGATACCCTTTGGCCTTGTCGGTCGCAACCGCTCACTGGCATGGGGACTGACCATGCTCCACAATGACGATGTGGATTTTTTCAGGGAAAAGGCCAACCCGCACAATCCCGATCAAGTCTGGGTTGATGATCACTGGGAGAATCTGGAGATTCGGACAGAGACGATTCGAGTTCGATTTGCGGAAGATGTGACCTTTAAGATTCGCATTTCCCGACATGGGCCCCTCTTGAACTCGGTTGACGACACCGTGGCCGGAGCAGCAACTGATCCGATTTCACTCTGGTGGACCCTGAATCAATTCCCGACTACGTCCATGCAGGCGGCTTACCTTTTTTCCCGTGCCCAAAATATCAACGATATGCGCCGGGCAGCCGCACTCATCGATGCCCCTGGGCTCAATATCATGTATGGCGACAAAGAAGGCAATATCGCCTGGTGGGCAGCCGCCCGTCTAGTCAAACGTCCGGCACACGTGAATTCCAAACTGTTTCTGGATGGGGCCAGCGGAAAAGATGAGCCCTTGGGATATTACGATTTCTCCGATAACCCGCAAGCGGAAAACCCACCCAGCGGCTTTGTGTATTCGGCCAACAATCAACCCGAATCGGCTAGGGACAAGTTGTACCCCGGTTACTATGTCCCGGACCATCGTGCCAGACGTATCGTGGATTTGCTGGAATCGGATACCGCCTGGTCGGCTGAGGCTGTCCGAAAAATGGGAACTGATTGCATATCACCGGCAACCCCTGAAATGACGCGAGAGATTATAGATACCCTTTATGGTGAAGAACCGCTCACGCCAACGCCACTGATGGACGAGGCCAAGCGCATCCTCATGCACTGGAATGGTGATCATCAAATCGATGATGTGGCTCCCACTATTTTTTATAAACTTTTGGCTCATATTGCAGAAGCCACGCTGGCGGACGAATTAGGGGCCGATGATTACCAGACCTTTATGAGCACGCATTTGATGAAACGCACCCTGCCGGTGCTATTGCAAAATGATTCATCCTTGTGGTGGGATAACATCCACACCAGAGACATCAAAGAGACCCGCAAAATGATCTTTGCTCAATCATTTGAACGGACTTTGCAGGATTTGAAGAAACAACTGGGTCCAGCCATTTCTGACTGGCACTGGGGCAAGGTTCACACCCTGGAGCATCAACATCTGCTCGGCCGCAAAAAACCCCTGCATAAACTGTTTAATGTCGGTCCGTTTTCCGTTCCGGGTGGAGATGAGGTCATCGCCAACATGGCCTTTCGACTTACCACTGAAGGCCGTTATCCGGTGCTCTACGGACCGGCCATGCGGTTTATTGTCGATTTTTCCGGCGGCGGCGCCACGCGGGCGGTCAACCCCACCGGCCAGTCCGGATTTTTTCTCAGCCGCCACTACGATGACCAGACGGCCTTATTCAACAGCGGAAAATTACGGCCCCCGGAGATGAACGCTGCCAGAATCCGGGAAAATCATATGGGAAGGTTGATCTTGAGACCTAATTAAGCTAATGGCGACAGAGCATACCGAAAGCAGATATAAAAGGGTAAAAGAATGCAGCCGTTGTTCTCAACTTTTAGGCTCAAAGACATTCAACTGAAAAATAGGATCATCATGCCCGGCCTGGCGTCTTTTTTAATCGGCGACGACGGTTCTATCTCAGATGCCACAATCGAGCATTATCGCCGGCGGGCGGCCGGCGGACCGGCAATGATTATCACGGAAGCCTGTGCGGTCTCACCTGAAGGGGTGGTGTCCAATCATCAGGCCCGAATCTATGATGACCGTTTTATCGAAGGCCTGCATAAAATTGCCGCAGTGATGAAATCAGAGGGATCGGTGCCGGCCGTTCAAATTCATCACGGCGGACGACAGACGTCGATCAAGGTTATCAAACGCAAACCTCTGGCACCTTCTGCGATTCCCTGCCCGACGATCCGGGGGGAAGTCGAGCCTTTGACAATCGAAGGAATCCACCAAATAGTTCAAAAATTCGGCGATGCCGCCCAAAGGGCAAAACAGGCCGGTTT
>JABAHP010000793.1_pt6 | contig 14509 bp, 12 predicted proteins | sample 7062081 | NCBI WGS metagenome assembly JABAHP01 (sample SAMN14534357, study PRJNA622989) | marine sediment metagenome | biome: marine biome [ENVO:00000428]; feature: marine pelagic biome [ENVO:01000023]; material: deep marine sediment [ENVO:00002113] | place: India: Gulf of Kutch | collected...
ACCGACCTCTCGCAAATGATGCAGGGCGACTTTGACCCATCAATGTTCGAAGGCTTTGGCGAATAAAAAATTTCTAAAAATAGGTTCGGGTTTACATACCCGAACCTATTTTTATTAAAAACACCCCCAGATGGGGTGACCAGAGGGAATCGAACCCTCGTAGCTGGCGCCACAAGCCAGTGTTCTACCATTGAACTATGGTCACCCAACTAAGGGTGTTCTATTTTTTTAAAGATTTCCTGAATGCACCCTGTCTTGATTTTGTTCAACAATATTCTTTATCACCTCTTCGGAGTCAACGCCAAGCATCTCGCAGAGCCCCAAACAATAAATCATTAAATCTCCGACCGCATCAACAATTTCATCCTTATTACTAATTTCTTCGGCATCTTTATGATCACTCTTTTTATATGCTTTTGCCAGTTCACCCAACTCTTCGGTCATTAACACAATCTCTTTACCAACATCCGTAATATTAAAACCCTTATCTACTTTATTCTGATAAATTCCTTTTTGCAGTTTATGCAAACCATTCATACGGATTATTCCTTTTTACCGAGCTTTTCATTAAAAGTCTCGAACGCACGTAAAACTTCAAGCGGGATGGCAAAAATCACTGTATTTGACTGGTCAGAAGACAAATCATTAATTGATGCCAAGGTTCGAAGATGCAAGGCACCCGGAGTTTTACCAAGCTTTTCTGCAGCAAGCTTTAAATTATCTGAAGCAATTACTTCACCCTCGGCTTTAATCACTACTGATCTTTTTTCACGCTCGGCCTCAGCCTGTTTAGCAATCACTCGCTGCATTTCTTCTGGAAGAGTAATGTCTTTTAAATCAACTGACTGAACATGAATTCCCCATGGATCAGTGAGCTTATCCACGATTTCCCTGATTCGCTCTGACGCCTGGTCACGCTTTGAAAGAAGCTCGTCCAATTCCATTTCACCGCAAACATTTCTCATTGTGGTCTGGGCAAGCTGTGAAATTGCATAGCGATAGCTTTCAACCTCAATAATTGCTTTTGCCGCATCGCTCACTTTATAATAAATAACTGCGTTGATCCGGGTAGAAACATTATCTCTGGTAATAGCTTCTTGATGGGGAACATCAACCGCTTTAACACGGATGTCCACCTTGGTCATGCTTTGGATAATTGGCCATACCAATCTCCAGCCTGGTTTTTGCACGGTTTTGAATTTTCCAAACTGGAATTTAACCCCGCGCTGGTATTCTTTAATCTGCCGAATGGAAATCAAAAGTATAAACAATGCAATACCAATGATCGTGTAAATAACTTCCATATATTTATATTAATAATTAATCTTTGGTTTTTAACATTTAATTTTCATGGTACCCCCGGCAGGAATCGAACCTACATATCCGGCTTAGAAGGCCGGTGTTCTATCCATTGAACTACGGGGGCCTGGTGCCCCCGAGAGGAATCGAACCTCTAACCAGGGCTTAGGAGTCCCTTGTTATATCCATTTAACTACAGGGGCGAAAAACCGTAAAAAGTAGTCTAAATATAGCACAAAAATCGTAATTTGTCAATCATTTTTCTTATTATCATTGTCCCGCCTCTTTCCATGGAATGCCTTATGAACATCTCTGAGCTGTTTATTGGTAATATGCGTATAAATCTGAGTGGTGGTAATTGATGAATGACCAAGCATTGACTGCACTGATCTGAGATCAGCCCCTCCCATTAAAAGATCTGTGGCAAATGAGTGGCGGAGTGTATGTGGCGTAACTTTTTTGGTAATGCCGGCCACTTTGGCATAACGCTCCACCATACGCTGAATGCTCCGGGGCGTCAGCCTTACCTTATCAACGTCTTTATCTCTTGAGGTCTTTTTTGCCCGGTCGTGGCGAATAAACATTGCCGGATAAATATCATTTCTCTTTTTTAAATACTCCTTAAGCCAATACCGCGCCTGATTTGAAATAAACACTACCCGCGTTTTGCCGCCTTTGCCGCGGATCGTAAACTCATCACGATCTATATTGATATCCTCAATATTTAACGCTACAAGTTCGGAAACGCGCATGCCGGTTGAAAAAAGCATCTCCAATATGGCCCGGTCCCGCAAGCGAATAATCTCAGGCTGTTTAATTTTTGACGGCGCTTCAAAAAACTTATCCAAGTCATGAGTCTCCAAAAAATCAACTTGCCGGTCCGGCATCTTAGCTAATTCAATCTTTTCCGCCGGCATGGTCTTGATGTCGCGCTTTGCCAGATATTTTAACCAGACGCGCAGGGCAATTAAATGATAGTTTTGCGTTGATTTTGAAAGCGGCTTTTTAAATCTGTCTTCCAGCCGGTTAAGCCACAGCCTAAATTGCCTGACTTTATTTAATGTAATATCCTCAGGCTTGGAAATTTTTGCCCATTCTAAAAATCTTTTTAAGTAAAATTCATAATTCTCCCGAGTTTTTCTACTTCGGTTTTTTTCAATCTCAAGATGATCTAAAAAATCTTCTAACAATTGTTCGATTTTTGATTTAGATTTTACCATAGATAACTTGACAAAATCGCTAATTTATGCTATAATTCACTGTTATAGTCAAGATGAGGAGAGAGTGCCTAACACCATTTTTAAGGTAAATTTTGGCTAAAAATGGGCGAATTAAGGGTATTTTCTCCTACTCTTGATTCGCTCTTTTTTAAACCCAATCCCTGAAAATACAAGGAGAACAAAGTGAACAACCGCAGTTCAAACACCGGAGGAACCATTGGCTTCATCTTCGGCTTTCTGACCGTCTTCTCCATACTCGGACTCGGCGTGGTGACCGGTTGCTCCCAGATCCGTCAGTGGACCGTGAAACAGCGCTACACGAGCGGTGGCGGCGTGGCCGATTTTGTCTGGGACAAGCACTGTGAAAAAAATCCCAACATCTGCCGCAAGCTTGCCGCCAAGAAGAAGAGACCCGCCGTAACCTGGAACGCCACCAGCCTACCAGTGACCACCGACCGCAAGGGCAAGGTCAGCTCAAAGAACAATCGCTGCATCGGTAATCCCTATGCCGAGCCGGCCTCAGAGACCTTTGGCGTACCGCTCGCTCTGATCGAGTGCGTGCACTATGCCGAGAGTCGCTGCCGCAGTGACTCGAATGTCCGCGGCAAATACGTTGCCTGGAACGCGGTTCTGAATCTCAAGAAGCCGACCAAGCAGCGCCATGCCTTGCGTGCGATTGCCGATCACCTTGGCATCCCGGAAACCGAACTCAGAAGCAATCGCGTCGGTGCCATGGGCCCGTTCCAGTTCCTGCCTTCGGGCTGGGTTGGAAGCGGCGTGGATGCTGACGGCGATGGCAAAGTCAACCCTTACGCACTGGGTGATTCCACCTTTGCCGCGGCCAATCATCTCATGAAAGCCAAGGCTAAAACCGGCTCATGGGAAGGCGCGGTCTGGAAGCGCAACCCCAAGCAATCCTACGTGGACCGCATCATGGCCTGCGCCGGACTCTGAATCCCACCAATTCTCCTGCCTTATCGGGCGCATCTCAATCGAGATGCGCTCTTCTATTTTACGACACTTTTCTTTTTTTGACCATAGTCTTGACTTTTTGCGTAAAATATGCTATAATTCTGTGTTGTGTTAGCTATGCTTATCTCCCAGGAGATAGGCTCAACAGCTTACACAAAAGGTGTCTCCCAGGAGACATTACTTCAGAGATCTTCTCAAGCCAAAGGAGGAAAAAATGGAAGAGAAGAAAGTGCCTGAAGAGCAAATCGAGTTCCTTCGCAAGAAACTGACAGGCAACGAGGCGTTCGGCCGAGTGCGCGGCCAGCTCACCGAGAAGCAAAGTCTGCTCGAGTCGGTTCTGGAGGAGGCTGAATCCCCCACGGATTTCTGCCGCCGCTGGGACCAGCTCAGCTCAGACATGCGCATTTTCGGCAATCAGCTCGCGCAGTTCAAGCGCGATGGCTGGGATACGGCTTACGAGGAGCTTACCCGTGCCCTCAAGGACAAGACGTACCGCCTGCCCGGCGAGACCGTTCCCCTGCACCAAACCGAACCCATCACCATAGTCATGTTCGACTTCCCCCGGACCCTCACCCTGATCCGCTGGATCCGCTGCGCCCACTGGATGGACCTGGACAACTACCTTGAGGAGCTCAACCAGAGCTGGACTGATGGGCTCAGTAAAAAGTACTGGTTCAGCTCAGGCAACCCGAGCCGAACACTCACCCACGAGCTGTTCAAGGCCTTCCCCAGTCTGAAAGAGTACACTCTCACGCGACGTCAGTATCGCGAGTACGAAGGCTGGGAACTGGTAAAGTCGTACTACGAGCACGTTCTCGGCAAGTTCGACCATGCCAAACTGCGCGACATTGGCCAGCCGCTGACCTTAGCTCGCGATACCTACAACGACCATCTCGAGCTGTACCGAGGCGTTGGAGAGAGGATGTGCCTTGGCTACATCTGCCGCGCTGACCAGGCTGAGGTGCTTTCGCGGTTCAGCCGTGAAGAGCAGAAACAGATCGCGACCTGGACCATCCGTATGCCCAAGGTGAACGCGGAGAACGATTTCCGCGGAATGTTCATCGGCTTCCATCCTGAAGAGGGTCACGATGAGTGGGAAGCTGAGTCCAGCAATCTCGTGAGCATCGGCTGCCACCAGGACTACGGCGTTGTGGCCATGTCACGCCCCTACAGCGACCCGCTGCGTGACCACACCGGCCGCTACCACGAGCAGTACAGCATCAGCCAGGTTTATCTCAAGGACCTGGACGAGCAGCTGGCATTCGAACTCGACGTGGCCTAGCCCACCCCAAAACCTCCTAACACCTTCCTACCTGAAGCGCCAATCACTTCTGATCTGGCGCTTTTTCCTTTGTCTTGACACGCGCAAAGATTTATGATATAATAGCCCATTGATGATTGCGCCAGCAGTCATCAACCAACAAGACCTGGTGGAGTAACGCGTGCGTGAAAAACCAGGCATCAGGTGGTGGGGTGGCCTACCAGAGTGTCAAGGCGAGCCGCGTTCCGCGGGCGCGGACTCCTGAAATAGGCCCTCCACCCTGGGCTGTTGAGATCAGGAGTCAAGAAAAAGGGTGAGTTACACTCGCACTTGACGCTCTGCTGCCGGCCCCAATGGGCTGGTGCTACTAGCTGCTTCATCGTGGGGCTGCCGGTTGTGGCTCCCAGAGGCGGCCTTTCAACCGCCCCACTACCTGAACATCTTCCCCGTGTACGTACAGTTTTCTCCTCCCCGAGACCCCTCTGTGCGTACACGGGTTCTTTTTTTCTTGACTGTATTTACCAACAATAATATAGTGGAATTGTCCGGGGAAGTAGCAGCACCCCGGATGCAGATTCTTCATTGCCCTGCGTCGGCCTCCTCTCAACCTTCCGGCGCAGGGTTTTTTTGTCCAAGACTTGCCAAAAAACAAGCCTTGTGCTATACTCAAACTACTCTTTAAAAATTAATGCGCTTGAGTGCGGCTTCGGCTCACTCTTGTCGTGAAGCGAGCTGGTTTAAAAGCTTCACAAAAACAATGCGTTTTTGGGGCCTATAAACCTGCTCGAGAAAACTATGTTAAATAAAAAGAAGAAGGAGAGGTTGATTGAGAAATTTAAAACTCATGAAACTGACACCGGTTCTCCGCAGGTGCAAATTGCTATCCTCTCTGAGGAAATCAAAGAACTAACAGGTCACCTTCAAAGTCATAAAAAAGATTTTTCGTCACGCCGCGGTTTAATCCGCAAAGTCAGTGAACGAAGAAGGCTTTTAAAATATCTGCACCGCGAAGATCCAAAAGCTTACGACAAATTAGTTGAAGCATTAAAATTATAAAATAGGCCCCCGCTTTGGGGGCTTTTGATTTTTAAAACGTGTTTATTTTATGATAAAACATCCAGAACAAAGGGTCGGCATCTTTATTGATGTACAGAATATGTATTATTCGGCCCGTAATCTTTATAACGCTAAGGTTAATTTTGCAAACATCGTAAAGGAAGCCACCGGCAGCCGAAAACTGGTCCGGGCAATCGCCTACGTGGTTCGCACCGCGACCGGTGAAGAAAAACCTTTTCACGAAGCCCTGACCCACGCCGGCATTGAGCTTCGGGAAAAAGATCTGCAGGAATTCTTTGGTGGTGAGAAAAAAGCAGACTGGGACGTCGGTTTAGCAGTTGACGCAATCAGAATTTCGGCTCTCCTAGATACGATTGTAATTGTTTCCGGCGACGGTGACTACTGCCCCTTGGTTGAATATTTAAAAAACCAGGGCCGCCAGGTTGAAATTGTTGCTTTTCGTGAGACTGCCTCATCAAAGCTTGTTGAAATGGCTGATGAATTTACCGACATGAGCCAGGACAAGGCAAAATTTTTAATCGGCAGCCGTCGGGCCCCAGCCAGACGTACCACCCGTAAAACCCCGACACGCCGTACACCAACAAAGAGATAAAAAACTAACAAATTAATTAATGGCTTGCCATTAAACAGGTATTCGCCAGAACATTCGGCGGATAAAGTTTAATGGCAATCCAGAAAAGGAAAATATGATCAAACAATTTGATATGGAATGGGCCGGGAAAAAGCTCGAGATCGAGACCGGCCGCTTAGCCGGACAGGCAAACGGTAGCTGTACTGTCCGCTACGGTGACACCGTGGTGCTTGCCACCTGCGTGATGTCAAAAGAACCACGCGAAGGCATTGATTTTTTGCCGCTTTCCGTGGAATACGAAGAAAAATTATACGCTGCCGGCAAAATTAAAGGGTCACGTTTTATCAAACGCGAAGGCCGGCCGTCTGACGAAGCGGTTTTAACCGGACGCTTTGTTGACCGCGCCATCCGCCCGCTTTTTGATAAAAGCATTCATAATGATATCCAGGTCGTGCTAACGGTTCTCTCGGTTGACCAGGAAAACGATCCTGATATTCCGGCCATGATTGCCGCTTCATGCGCCCTCATGATCTCCGACATCCCTTGGGCCGGTCCGATTGCCGGTGTACGCGTTGGCCAAATTGAAGGCGAATGGGTACTTAATCCAAGTTATGAAGCGCGCGAGAAAAGTATTATTGATGTGGCAGTTGCCGGAACTCCAGACCGCGTCATCATGCTTGAGGCTGGTGCCAAAGAAGTTAGTGAAGATATTGTGGCCGACGCAATTGAGTTTGGACAAAAGCATCTTGGCTCAGTAATTAGTTTAGTTGATGAGGTTGCCAAAACCGTTGGTGAAAGCAAGATTGAATTCAAAGAAGAAGAGGCTGACGAAGAGGAAGAAAAACCAAGCAAAGAAGAAAAAGAAAAAATCTTGGCGATCACCAAGGAATTCCTCGATAAGAACCTTGAAAAAGCTTTGTTTGATATTCCCAAAGCCACCAAAGTGGAAAGAAAAGAAGCCATTGGCAAATTAAAAGAACAGCTTGACGATCACTTAAAAGAGCAGCAGATTGGCAAAGATAAGCGTAAAATAGGCTTAAATTGGGTTTATGAGTATGTTGAAGAAGTGGTTGGTAATGCCATATTAAAAGACGAACGCCGCGTGGACGGCCGCAGCTTGACCGACATCCGCGAACTCAATGCCGAAGTCGGCACTCTGCCACGCACGCACGGTTCAGCCCTTTTTGCCCGGGGCGCTACCCAGGCACTCTCAGTAGTAACCCTAGGTTCACCGTCTGATGAACAGACTTTGGAAGGTATGGAAATCGAAGGCAAAAAGCGTTACATGCATCATTATAACTTTCCACCATACTGTGTTGGTGAAACCGGCCGCTTAGGCGGGCCAGGCCGCCGAGAAATCGGCCACGGTTCATTGGCAGAAAAAGCCCTTCTCCCGGTTCTGCCGTCAAAAGAAGAATTCCCTTACACCATTCGCGTGGTATCAGAAATCTTAAGTTCAAATGGTTCAAGCTCAATGGCTTCAACCTGCGGTTCTAGTCTGGCCCTAATGGACGCTGGCGTACCAATCAAAGCTACTGTTGCGGGTATTGCCATGGGCATGGCCTCTGACAAAGATAATAAATTTAAAATTGTCACCGACCTTCAGGACCTTGAAGACTCGCCCGGCGGTATGGACTTTAAAATTGCTGGTACACGAACCGGGATTACCGCAATTCAGATGGACACCAAGACCCACGGTATGACCAAAGATATGGTCCGAGCCACCTTAGAGCAAGGTAAAGATGCACGTATCAGAATTATTGACGTGATGGAAAAAGCAATCCCTGAGCCGCGCAAAGAACTATCACCATATGCTCCGCGCATCATTACCATGCAGATAAATCCTGATAAGATACGCGACGTAATCGGCCCGGGCGGTAAAATGATTAATGAAATCATTGAAAAAACCGGCGTGGCAATTGATATTGAGCAAGACGGCAACGTCTTTATCACCTCAACTGATGGCGAGGGTGCCAAACGCGCCATTGAATGGATTGAATCATTAACCGAAGAAATTGAAATTGGCAAAACGTACAAAGGTAAAGTTGTTCGCTTAATGGATTTTGGTGCTTTTGTTGAGGTCCTACCAAACCAAGACGGCTTGGTGCATATTTCTGAAATGGCACCATGGCGCGTTGATAAAGTAACTGATATGGTTAACATTGGCGACGAAGTATTAGTTAAAGTTGTTGAAATCGATGATCAAGGTCGCGTTAACCTCTCAATGACCAAAGCCGAAGGCTACGTTCCACCAGCTCGACCAGCTGGCGCGCAAGATCGCGGCAACGGCCGGGGCTTTGATCGGCCGAGAGGCCGAGGGGGGCCAGGACGTGGTGACCGAAAACCACGCCGCGGCTTCTTTAAGAAGAACTAAATGCAAATGAAAAACTCCCTAAAAACTTTCCTTGGATATCTAAAAAACCATTATCCACGGCAAAAGTTTGCCATAGGGAGTTTTTTAATTGTTATTCTTTTGGGTTTCTTGTCAGTCCGTGCCTTAGCTACCTCTGACAATCTGATTGCCTGGGCGCCCCAGGACACCAGCTTTTATCTGCATTTAAAAATCCAAAAAGCTGATCCGGTTTGGCAAAAAATAAAATCAATCAAGCCATTTCCTGAAATTGATTATGCATTAAATGACATTGTTCCTCCAAAGTCAAGCGAGCTAGCAATTTTTAAGCAAAATGACCAGCTCGGCATCCTTGTTCTAAGTGGAAAAGCACCGTCCTACTTTGAAGAAATTGAAATTAACAAGCTGGAAAAAGAGATATATCTAATCAGTGCACCGGAAATGACCAAGCCTAAAAAAAGTGACATTATAAATATTGCCGTTACGCACGGCCTTGGCCAAGAGCCACTCGCTGCTGCCGGATATTTGTACATTGATGGCGCGGCAAACCCCGGCCATATTCCAGAAATCATTCAACCATGGAAAGCCACAATTCAAACCAAACCCCAGGCCTGGTCACTGGAAATAAATGATGAAATCATTATTTGGAAAAACCAAAAACAATCTTCTGCTACCTCCATCGAGCTCCGAAGTCCGGCTATCCCTCAAAATACCCTGGTTTGGGCCCACGGCAGCAATTGGCAGCAAGCCTGGCAAGCCAGCCTTATTCAAATGCCTCAAAATCCAACCCAATTATCAGTTGCCGCCACACACTATGAACAAAGTTTGGATGAAATCAACAACCCAGAGACCAGTTTTCAACCACTTTTTAATAGCCCATTTGACCTTTTTATAATGGGTGACCAGGAAAATCCAACGTTTACTCTTAAAATCAAACAAAATCAAGACAATAATCCGATCTGGCTGCATAATTTTCGCGAATATTGGCTAAATCAAGTCAAAAAAGGCCTTCCCTCCTATACTCTAATCACCCTTCCAGACGGCTCAAGAGCCGTTGAAATGACCTCAAATGAAATGCTCTCATGGCAAGAGCAAAGCATTACAAACTCAACCATACACTGGCTAAAAGGCCCTGAAGATGAATTTATTGTCGGCTATCTCAATATTCACGACTCTTTGATTATTAGCAATAATTACGGAAACCTAGTAGATTTTCTTTATAGCGAAGACCAAAAAGGCTGGATAGATCTTGAAAATTTAGCTAAAACATGCGATTTTAACCCAAATCATCTTGAACTATACTTGCAGAACAGTAATATTTCTACTAATTTAAGCCAAATTATCAATATTTTAGGGCCATATATCATTAGTACTGATGGTGACATTTGTCATATTTAAGCTAAATTTTGCCAAATGTGGATAAATGTGTGAATAATCACTATTTTTATCCACATTTTAATTTTTTGCCAATATTTTGACAACCACCAAAATGCCATTTTTTGGCTAAAATAAGGGATTGACAAGTGAACAAATTTGTGATACAATATAAGTACAGAATAGCTCTTTAACCAAATACTCTTCTCTGAATGAGGGGTATTCTGTCTCGAGACAGGATAGTCTCCCCTCTACTACTCGTCTAAATACCTATTTAAAACAAAAACAAAAGAAAGCAATCGTGTGGCAACCCCTAATGGGGCCCTGCCTCTAGATAGGTAGTAGAGCTCTTTCTAGATGCCAGTTGAGGATTCTCCTATTGGAAGCCCCGACCTTTGCCTTAGGCTTAGGGCCAAGATCGCGGCTTCCAAACCGGAGATATACTGTCATCTCCGGAGCACGGAGCCACATAAGTCACAACTATATGGGCCAAACCGTGCTCCGTTTTCATTTTGCCAAAATTACCCTAATAGTCTTGACGACCTGGCCCTTTTCTAGTATACTTTTCCTATATATAATGGATACATAGGCTAAATATATGGAGCAAGCAATACTTGATAAAATCAAAGAAAAGCTACTCAATGACAAAGAAAGGCTTGAGGCTGATTTAAAGCAGTTCACCACCAAAAACAAGAACAACCCCGATGATTATGATGCAAATTTTCCCAACCTTGGTGACAAAGAAGATGAAAATGCAAATGAAGTAGCCCAATACAGTGACAATCTTACCCTGGAGCGCACTCTGGAAAAACAGCTCCGGGATGTTAACAATGCCTTACAAAGAATTGATGATGGCAAGTACGGCGTGTGCAAATACTGCAAAAAAGAAATTAGTGTAGAACGTCTGGAGGCAAGGCCAACATCTAGCGCCTGCGTCGAATGCAAGAAAGTATTAACCCAAGAAATGTAAAAAATTTTAAAACCCGGGTCATATTATTTATTATACTGATTGGTCTGGGTTTTTTACTCGATAGATTATTAAAATATATAATTGAAACAAGGCTCCCAACAGAGGAGCTTTTTATTATCCCAAGACTCCTGAGTGTTTTTCTCCACCAAAACCATGGCATGGCTTTTGGCATTAGTATTCCGATGTGGCTGATTATTTCTCTCGGCATTATCATCCTCGGCTTGCTCGGCTTTTGTATGATATATTCTTTAATTGCTAAACGTACCGACTGGTTTTATCCAATGGCCTTAATTTTTACTGGCGGCCTGAGTAATCTTGCCGATAGAATTCTTTACAGCTACACCGTTGACTACTTTTACCTCCATCCCTATTCATTCTTTAACCTAGCTGACCTAATGATATTTTGCGGCTGTATTATTGCCTTAACTCATTATTGGCGTAAAAAGCAACATGGCGACTAAAATATTCACCATGGCCATCATCGGCCTGGATTCAGAACTAGTTGAAGTAGAAGCTGACACCTCCGGTGGCACTCATTTTTTAATTGTCGGATTACCAGATGCCGCAGTCATGGAAGCAAAGGAGCGCGTCCGCTCAGCCATTAAAAATTCCAGTCTTTATTTTCCCCGCGGCAAAACCGTAGTTAATCTGGCACCGGCTGATCTTAAAAAACAAGGACCAAGCTTTGATTTGCCAATCGCGGTCAGCATCTTAAAACGCACTAATCAGATTCCTGATACATTTGCCGAGCGCCCAAAAGAACTATTTGCCGGCGAACTATCCTTAGACGGCAGCCTCAGGCCAATAAGCGGCATCTTGGCCATGGCCATGGCTGCCAAAAAGCTCGGGGTAGAATCATTTTATGTGCCCGCAAGCAATGCCCCTGAAGCAAGCCTGGTACCCGGACCAAATGTTTTTCCAGTTAATAACCTTGAACAGCTGGTAAATCATTTGAGCGGAAAAGAAATTATTGAACCATTTACTAGCTCGGACATCAACTTAAAAAATCAGACAAGTCAAACCGAATATGATTTTGCCTATATCAAAGGCCAAGAGCATGCAAAGCGCGCCCTGGAGATTGCTGCAGCCGGCGCTCATAACATGCTCATGTCAGGCCCGCCGGGAAGCGGCAAAACCCTACTTAGCCGGGCATTGCCAAGCATCCTGCCTGACCTGACTTTGGATGAAGCCCTGGAAATCACAAAAATATATTCTGTGGCTGACCAGCTTCCGGCTGACCAACCCCTGATGACCGAGCGCCCGTTTCGCAGCCCGCATCATACTGCAAGCGGCGTCTCGCTCGTAGGCGGCGGTACCTGGCCGCGGCCCGGTGAAATCAGTCTGGCCCACCGCGGCGTACTATTTTTAGATGAATTCCCAGAATTTGAACGCCAGGTTTTGGAAAACCTGCGCCAGCCAATGGAAGACGGCCTGGTCACTGTCTCGCGCGTTGCCGGTACTATTCCCTTTCCTGCCAAATTTATGCTTATTGCCGCAAGAAATCCATGTCCGTGCGGCTACAGCAATGATCCCTACACCAATTGCTCCTGCTCACCCGTACAAATAATAAATTATAATAAAAAAATATCCGGCCCGCTTTTAGACCGTATTGATCTACATGCTGATGTGCCTAAAATTAAATTTGAAAAACTACAGTCAGATGAACTTGGCGAGTCATCAAAAGATATCCGAGCGCGCGTGCAAGCCAGCCGCACAATTCAGGAAAACCGATTTAAAAACACTGGTATTTTTACCAATTCAGAAATGTCTAACCAGCAGATCAAACACTTTTGCTCTACTGACAAAGAATCGCAAGCCATCCTGCGCCAGGCAGTGGAGCAGCTCCACCTCTCAGCCCGCGCCTATTTCCGTATTTTAAAACTAAGCCGCACAATTGCTGATCTTGAGGCGGCTGACGAGATATTAAGCAAGCACGTGGCCGAAGCATTACAATACCGGCCTCGGGTAGAATAAACAATAAAACCAAAAACGACCCCGTCTCCAGGGTCGTTTTTTATTTGTTTATCGAATATAGCTAAGCGGGTTGTACTTGGCGCCGCCAATAATTACCTCAAAGTGAATGTGCGGACCAGTTGACCAGCCGGTTGAACCAATCATTGCCATGGTCTGGCCGCGGGACACGCGCTCACCCACGCGCACAAAAAGTTTTGATGCATGAGCATAGCGGGTCACCATGCCATTGCCATGGTTAACTTCAACCATTAGGCCGTAGCCGCCCCACCAACCGGCGCGGGTAACCACACCGCCCTCTGATGCATAAATGCGGTCACTGTAAGTTCCGGCAATATCCAAGCCATGATGGCGCCAATGATAATACTGGGTAATGCGGTAGCCAGAGGTTGGCCACAAAAGTCTGGTGCCAGAACCGGGTGAGCGTCCAGGCGGCGGATTGCTTGAAAAAATACTTGAAACCGGCGCAGTATAGCGAGTTGTTGTAACCGGTTTTGGCGCCGGCTTCACGCCACCGGGCACGACCAACTTCTCACCGATCCTAATATCACTGCCGTCAGCCAACTTGTTGAATTCAATCACTTCAGATGCTTCTGCCTGATACTTTTTAGCAATGCCTGCCACGGTTTCACCTTTAGATACTTTATGCAAAACACCTGACACCGGCATAATTACTAGCTTATCACCAACATGGATATAGCTCGAAGATGACAAATTATTTGCCCAAAGCAGGGTACTTAAGCTAATCCCAAATTTTGAAGCAATAATATTGAGCGTATCACCTTCTTCAACAACATAGTCTTCAATCTTGTCACGCGGTGCTACTGAGTCACCGCCCTCAGAAATAGTTGGCACTGCCAAGGCACTACCTTCGGCCACAGTCTGCACCAGCTCACCCCGCGCAACTTCTGAATAATCAACCTGCGGCAAAACCGCAAGCGCGTCTTTACCATTGTATTCCTTTACTTGCTTTAATGAATCAAGATCCAAAGTTTCTTCATAAAGCTCGAGCTCCTGATTGCCAACAATGGAATAAAGAAGACTTCCTTCACCAAATCTTTCTGTTCTTACTTCGTGCGCACTCAAGCTTGAAGCACCGGTAAACACGGCAATACCCACGATCACCGCATGAATTGTATAGCGGTTGGTAAAAAGATACATAAATGTATTCTTGGCCGGCATGATTACATGGCCCAGCCGGTTGCGCAATAAATTATACATTCTGTATCCAAGCAAAATAAAAACCCTGAGAATTCTTTCTCCGATCCACCTAAACGGCGTGAGCGCAGTTATGACAATCGCGCCAGCACCTTTCAGAATAACACCAAGTATCTTATATACTCCCAGGAATGCTTGTAAACTAAATTTTTTAATTGTGATTTTTATATAAACTCCATTGTTCTCCCGCCCCGGCAAAATTTACCTAAATTCAGCCAAAAATCAT
>JABAHP010003814.1_pt2 | contig 14509 bp, 13 predicted proteins | sample 7062081 | NCBI WGS metagenome assembly JABAHP01 (sample SAMN14534357, study PRJNA622989) | marine sediment metagenome | biome: marine biome [ENVO:00000428]; feature: marine pelagic biome [ENVO:01000023]; material: deep marine sediment [ENVO:00002113] | place: India: Gulf of Kutch | collected...
CGACGGGGCGACAGGATGACAAATCCCGTTTTCTCCTGTAGCGTCCCCATAATCCCCTTGGGCGCCACCAGAATGATCGTGATGGCGATGATTCCCAGCAGAAGCAAACTTATGTGAGCATATTCAGCCAAATACTGGGAGAATAAGACGTAAAGAAAGGCACCTACTATGGGTCCTTCAATGGTCCCGATGCCACCAATAATAACGATAAAGACCAGGACAACCGTCCAGTCAATGGCAAATGCCTTGTAAGGCTGGATGAATATCTGAAAGACGTACAAGACCCCAGCCGTTAGCCCAGTCACAAATGCGGCCACCAGAAAACAGAACAGTTTGGATCGAAAGATTTCCACCCCCATGGTCTCAGACACTTCCTCATCATCTCGCATGGCCATGAGCCCCAGCCCTATCCTGGAACGCAGAATCGTGTAAACCACTGCCAGCGCTCCGGCCCCCATGATAAATGCGGCGTAATAGATGGCCGTCATGGATGGGGGGTGGGCCGGTTTGATGAACAATCCTGTGCCGTATTTGACGTATGGCCAATTGCTAAACCATAGCAAGAGCATCTCCGCAAAAATCCAGGTACCAATGGCAAAGTAGATGCCCTTCATTCTGAAGATGAAAAGAGACATGAACAGGGCAAGCAAAACAGAGAACAGCCCGCCAAGAAATACGCTCAGCCAGATATATACCCCATAATAATTGGTTAGCACGGCCACACTATAACCACTGAAGCCGACGAATGCCTGCTGGCCGAGAGATAACAAGCCAGAGTATCCGACCAACAGATTCCACATCTGGGCCATGCCCAAATAGAGGCAGTAGAGGAGACAGAAGAGGAGGACATAATCTGAACCCCAGATGGGAACCGTGGCAAAGGCCACAAAAAGCAGTCCTAAAAAAGTCCATCTGTATTTGCGTCTTCTTTTTTCCATATTCCCTAGATCTTCCCGAACAAACCCTGGGGTCTCATGCCCAGCACGATGAGCAAGACCGCGTAACCGAAAAGCAGCTGATACCCAGGGCCCGTAAAGTGGGCGCCTAAAAGTTGTGCCAGGGCGAGAATGAGGCCTCCCACGAGACATCCCTTCATACTTCCCAGACCACCAATGATGACGACGCCGAATGCAATGATCAGATACTGGGGGCCGGTATGGGGGTAAAAGGTGAATGTCATCCCCACAAGAACGCCGGCCACGGCAGCTGTCATCATGGCGATGCCCATGGCATAGGCGTAGATTAGTTTGGTGTTCACCCCCATTATCCGTGCGCCTACCTCATCGTCCGATGCTGCCCGTATGGCCCTCCCCAAGTAGGTGTTTCTGAAAAAGAGATAAACGGCGAAAATCACCACGACGCCGATCAGAAAATCCGCTAAATAAAGAACCGGCAAGTTTAAATTTGCCCCTAATGGAATCGTTTTGACGGCCAAATCTGTCATCAGGCTGCGCGCATCAGGTGTAAAGACCAAAAGCAAAAAGTTCTGCACGATGATGGACAACCCGAAAGCGACCAGCAGGGGAGGTTCCATTTCTTTGCCCAAAACCCGGTTTAAGAGAAACCCCTGGACAAAGACGCCCACAAAGAACATGATCGGTACGACCAGAAGCAAGCTCACGATCGGGCTTATACCCAGCCAGGTGATCAGGACCAGGCTCAGATAACCACTCAGAATCATCAGATCGCCATGGGCCAGGTTCACCAGCTTGACAATCCCAAATATGGTGGACATCCCAATGGCGATAACGGCATAGAGACCGCCGAGCAGAATACCGTTCAAAATGGGCTGCATCAAACCTTCCATGAAAACTCCTGAGGGGACCTATAGTTATTAGCTGGCAGCAATATGGCCTAGCGTAACCGCCCGACAATTTCAAGCAATTTGGAGTAATGGAGTATTGGAGTGTTGGTATATTTTTAGATGAATGAATTTCTTGATTCCATTACCCCACCGCTCCAGCACTCCACCACTCCATGTATCTAGATTCCAAAATAGGCTTTCTTTACCTCTTCCTCGGAGAGAGACGAGGGATCTCCCTCCAGGACCATTTTTCCTTCCAGCATAATGTAGGCCCGGTTGGCCGCTTTTAGGCTTCGTTTAACGTCCTGCTCCACCAATACGATGGTGATGCCGTTTTGATTGATTTGGTCCAGTTTTTTGTAGATGCTCTTTATGACCACCGGTGCCAGACCCAGAGAAATCTCGTCGCAGAGAATAAGTCTTGGATCGGACATCAATGCCCGACCAAGAGCCAGCATCTGCTGTTCACCACCGCTCAGGGTATTTCCCATCTGATTGCGACGTGCCTTGAGGACCGGAAACAGCTCATAGAGCTTACTCATGGCCTCATCTCTTTTGGGCCGTGTTCTTGGTGTATAGGACCCCATAAAGAGATTCTCGTACACGGTTAAGCGGGGAAATATGCGTCTCCCTTCAGGGACCAGGGTGATTCCCCTGGGCACCGTCTTATGGGGAGGTTCACCGTCAATCCTTTCCCCAAAGAACTCGACCGTTCCGCGACTTGGTGTCAAGAGTCCTGAAATAGTGTTTAACAGGGTGGATTTGCCGGCCCCGTTTGCGCCAATGACCGAGACAATCTCCCTTTCCTTAACCTCTACGGAAACATTCCACAGGGCCTGGAAGTCTTTATAATGGACGTCTAATTCTGAGACCTTAAGGGCTAGATTATTCTCCACTAATCCTCCTCCGCTCCCATGTAGCACTCAAGGACCTCCTCTGAGCTCATGACTTCTTCCGGGTTCCCGCAATTCAGCCAGCGGCCTTCAGAAATCACCAACAGACGATCCACCCCTTCGGACATCATGGCCAGAATATGTTCTATCCAGACGATGGTAACACCCCTCTTCTGCGTCTCTTTTACAATCTTCAAAACCTGCTCTGTCTCGCCTTCGGTCAACCCACCGGCCACCTCATCCAGTAGAATGACGCTTGGCTGTGTAGCCAGGGCCCTTCCCAATTCCAGGCGCTTCCGGTCGAGTAGGGGCAGTCCTCCTGCCAACCTGTGTTTCACTGAGAAAAGCCCGATCAAATCCAAAATATCCCTAATCTGTCCCCGAGCCTTCTTCTCCTTCAATCCTCCGCCGTGTACCGCCGCGACCAGAAGATTCTCAAAGACGCTCATCTTGTCAAAGGGCCGCGGAATTTGATAGGTCCGTCCCATTCCCTGATGACATCGTTTGGAAGGGGATTCATGCGTAATATCCTCCCCATTGAAGGTGATCGCACCCGCATCGGGTTTGAGAATTCCCGTGAGGAGGTTGAACACGGTCGTTTTCCCCGCGCCGTTGGGCCCCATCATTCCGAGAATCTCCCTCTCCCTTACCTCGAAAGATAGCTCATGGACGGCCACGAGATTGCCAAAGCTCTTCTGTAAATGATTTGCCACCAGAATATCTGACACAGCACATAACCCCTTAAAAGGCTTTATCTGTTTCTTTTCAGAGCAAAACAACCCTGGGCGGCCAACTCACACGGCCCTGGATTCCCTTTGCTCTCTTACCTCTGGACGCTCTCTTTTGTAATACAATTGCGCTGAAATCTTGGCTGCTGTCTCCTTAAGTACAGATACCATCTCTGAATCTTTTTTCCAGGCAACTCTCTGCGAAGGCCCTGCCACCACCACTGCTGCCACGGGTATCTGCTCGTGGTTGAAAATGGGTGCGCCGAGGGCGCTTGTGCCTTCGTCGATCTCCTCCTGATCAAAGGCGACGCCCAACTCTCTAACGTCTTCCAACTGACGGCTGAGTGTCATTGGGTTTGTGATGGTGTACTTGGTAAAACCCTGAAGTTTCACATCAAGAAGGCTCTTCACGATCTCCGGTGCAGAAAAGGCGAGAATGGCTTTGGCCCCAGCGGCTGCGTGGATGGGCAGTCTGTCTCCGATGCTCCCGGCGAGCCTGACCAGTTGTGGTCCCTCAGCGATATAGGCCATGAACGTGCTTTTACCCGTAAGGACTTCTAAAATAACCGTTTCTTTGAGCTTGTCTCTGAGATCATCGATGAATGGCTTTGCTATGGGGACCAGATTCGTCCTGAGTGATTGATTTACGGCCCGTGCCAGATCCATGACAGAGGGGCCCAATGTGAATTTTTTTGTCTGGGAATTTTGACTCAGAAAACCATGTCTGGTGAGGGTTTGAAGGATTCGAGAGACGGTCGCCTTGTGAAAACCAAGCTTCTGGCCGATTTCCACTGTGCCCATCTCTTGGTTGTAGGGGACAAAGCAGGAAAGGATGGTCAGGGCCTTATCGATGGAGTTGACTTTTGGGGTTAGTTGTCTCATATCACAAGACCCGTTATCATATTATGAAATGTTAACTATATTCTTTGCGCAGCGCTGTCAAACACTTTTTTTCATAAAATCCCGTTTTTTCCATAGGGAGTCCGTTCGGGTATGGGCACACGCCTTTGATTATGCTTTGCCTTATCCCTTAGTCAATACAAATCCCCAAATCTGATCCTTTCACACCTATTTTGAAGAAATCATCTGAATAGTAGATTGGGCAGGTAGAGAGCGATTTGTGGGAAAACAACCAGAAGAACAACGCATGCGATCATGCATAAAAAGAATGGGAAGATGCCTCGAAAAATGTCCTGCATGGGGACGTCTTTGGCAACGCTGCCGATGGCGAAAACATTCACGCCAATGGGCGGTGTAATCTGTCCCATCTCCATGGTGAGAACGGTGACCACTCCGAACCAGATCGGATCAAAACCCAGTGCCGTAATCGCAGGAAAGATGGTGGNNACCGAGAACGATGAAAAAGATGATGACGCCTGCAAATATAAAATACCGGTTTATGGGCAATCCGGTCACAAAATCAGCCAAAGCAAAGGGCAACCGAGTCGCCGCAAGGAAGTAGCCAAAGACACCCACGCCGATCAGAATCAGAAGGAGCTTACATGTAATGTTCAATGAATCCTGCAAAGAGGAGATGATCATCTCTCTGTTTACCCGTCTTCTTATAAGCGCATACACAAAAGCGCCCACAGACCCGATGGCGCCCCCCTCCACAGGACTGAAAACACCGCCCAATATACCGCCCAATATGAGAAGGAACAGGATCAGCATGCCTATGACGCCCTTCAGAGAAATAAGCTTCTCTCTTAGGGTCGTAGGCTCGCCCCGGGGCGCTAACGCGGGGTTGATCCTGGCCCGAGCATAAATAACGCTGCTAAACAAGACGGCAAGGAGTATACCGGGCCCTATGCCTGCGACAAAAAGTCTTCCGATAGATTCCTCGGTGACAATGGCATAAAAGATAAATCCCACGCTGGGTGGAATAAGGATGCCCATGGTGCCGCCCGCAGCCAAACACCCAGTTGCCAGGCTCATGTTGTAATTATGTTTTCGCATTCCGGGGAGCGCCACTGTCCCCATGGTCACTGCCGTGGCCAAACTGTCACCGCATACGGCTGAAAAACCTGTACATCCTGCCACTGAAGACATGGCCAGACCTCCGGGCAGGCGCCCCAGCCACTTATTAGCGGTCTCAAAGAGATCTTCACTGATCCCTGAGTGATAGGCAAATTCTCCCATGAGGATGAACAGAGGCACCACCGTCAACATATAACTAGATGCGGTATCAAACGGGCCGATGCCGAGCATAGCAAGAGAAGGCAGTACCGCCTTGTAGGCCACAATCATACCGAACAAACCGGTCAGGGCCATACCAAACCCGATGGGCATTCCCAAAAACAGGAGCAAAAAAAGGAAACACATCCCCAGAACACCAGCGGTCGCTCCGCTCAAACCCTTGGGCGCAAGACCTGCCAGCGGTGCAGTCAATACGAAACAGGCCATGGCCAAAGCGAGGATTAACCATGGCCATCGCTTATCTTCAAGGGAACGCTGCAGGGCCCGCAAGAAATCCAGCGCCACCACAAGAGCCAGAATCATAACGCCTATAGCCCCCACAAACCAGAAGATCCATACGGGAATCTCAAGTTCGTAAGTGATGACGCTGTCCTGCATTTTCTTGATGCCTTGCATGAGTAACTGGGAAGACATCATGCCAAAGAACAGGGCGCATATGAGATAGTGGAAACAATCAAGAAGATTTTGAACCCATTTGGGAAAACGCGAAACAATGAATCCTATTCGAATATGCCCCTCATTGGACTGTATGAATGCAATACCCAGGAATACGATGATAAGCAGGATAAAGCCTTCAATCTCAATGACGCCCGGTATGGACCCCTTAAACGTAAATCGGGCAATGACATCAAAGAAAACCGGCAAGGGCATGAGTAATAGGAATCCAAGACTAATGTAATTGGCTATTTTACTTGCCGAGCCTATGAGTTTTTCTAGTCTTCTTGTTGCCAAACTTAAGCTAACTGGCATAGGATCGTGTGGCCTCCGTTCCCACGCTACTTGTCCCCCATATCCCCTTGCTAGGCGCGGGGATACAGGGTTTGGATTCCCCGTGGTAAGAAGATTTTAGAGAACGATAGGGCTATGCCCTATTATCTATACCCTCCCACGGTTGTCTCTGAATAGGCTTTCCCTGTTCGCACCACATCATCATGGATCAGAGCCGCATTCTCGTGACCCTTTTTCTGCATTCTCTTGACCCACTTATCGTGAATAATCTTGGTCTTGTCTTGAAATCTCTTTTTCTCGGCTGGTGATAACACATAGAATTTGTGACCCTTACTTTTCATCCATCTTGAATCCTCAATAGAGCCCTCGTCAAGAGTCAAACCACATCTTTGGGCCATTTTCCTGCCCGTCGTGTCTAACATAATCTTCTGTAGGTCAGGAGGCAGGCTGTTCCATTTTCTGATGTTCATGGCCCCATAGAATGGATCCACCAGGGCATCTATGATGGTATGGTATTTGGCCACATCGCTGATTTTGAAGGCTTTGAGCGGCGCTATGGGAAAAGCCATGCCTTCTGCCATGCCCCTTTCCAGGGCCAGATATGAATCCTGGGGTGGCATATCAATGGGATTGGCTCCGAATATTTTCAGGACTTCCCGAATTTGGGGGTTAATGCCGATTATCTTCATGCCTTTTAAGTCATCCAAAGTGCGGACCTGCTTTTTGACTGTGTGCAGGTTAAATGTGGCCCCTGTCCACTGCCACAACACTTTGATGTCCTTAAACTCGGCTCTCCACTCCGGGTACTTATTATACATATCCCAGACAGTAAGGCTGCCAGCCTCAGCACCGTTAAAAATGAGGGGTGTCTGGATGACCGTATTCAAGGGGAATTTACCGTGAACCCAATGACACGGAGAACCGGTCATGTCAATGGAACCGGCCACCAGAGCGTCATAGACCTTTCTTGCGGGAGCAATAGCATTTGGATTAAAGAAATGGATCACCAACCGGCCGCCGCTGAGTTTCTTGACCTCATCCATCCAGGGCAGGATAGCATTTCTCACCGTGGGATGTTTGTCCGGATATTCACTGGCGTATCTCAGCTCGTATTTATCTGCTGACCAGGCACACACGCCAAAGGTTACTATCATTAAAGAAGAAATGAATAACCCGACCATGATTTTTGAAAACATTTTTTCCATCTTTGACCTCCTTGTCTTATTAAGGTTAACGCTATCCAGACGAGCCTCCTGCATCCAAGAAGGCTTATGACCTCCATCCACTTAAAGACACATGACCAACCCGTCAGCTTCTTAATCTATTCTTCAGCATCTGTGACCACACACAGGGCCGAATCACCTCTGTATGGAATCACACCTTCCACCTCTGTGACTGCCTGTGGGCCAATCCCTCCGGCACCTGGCATTCTGAACGTCGTCACATCAATAGGCTCAATGGGTATTTCCTTAGGCTCATCAAGCTGCGGGACCCATTCGTAGGGGACCCTGTAGGCCCTATAGACCATGTTTATTCGCATCAACTGGCCCCAGTAAGGGCTAATATACTCCCAAACGATTTCATGGTTATTTGTGACTTCGAAAATGCGACCACCCGATCCTTCAACGATTAGTGTGTTTCCATTGGGCAAGCGTTGGGCCGAACTGATGAAAGGGCTGTAAAACCTGTTGAGATCAACCGGTTTTATGAATCCTGCCTCAATGGGTGTGTATTGCCAGACAATCTTAAGTGTGGTCGGGTCAAACTCCAGAACGCGGGAATAATCCCTTAGGGCATTCATAAAACCAGTGGGAGACCCCGGGTTAGGGGCCCCGTATCCTGCCCACCCGCCATTATCAAAAATCAAGATGTGACCCTCGCCAGGAAGGCCCCTGGGGACCATGTGCCCGTGGTGCTGGCCGATGATCCAGCCCAACTCCATCAAGTCCGGCGTCCTATCATAATCAGGACCAATCTTCCATACGAGCTTACCCGTCTCCTTATCTGTGATAGCGGTGATATCGGTCTCTCTGCCGCACCAGATTATATTATCAGGATGAAAACGTTTATCTCCCGCATCGTACCACTTGTTGGGTCCCAGCAACGACATGGAGTTGATATGCATCCAGTCTCCCATGCCTCCTCCTGATGGCCTCCAGTTGGGATTGCGACACATGATGTTTTTTGCCTCTTCACTGAACTCCATTTCATCAAAATGATCGCTGCATATCCACTCCCAGATGACCTCCCCATCCCAGGTGACTTCGATGATTGTGTCGTCCACAAGAGGCTTGTCGCTAATCTTTGGATTCTTAAGATTCTTGTGGGAGAGTAAAAAGGTGTTTCCGCTCTCTATGAGGGGATTCATGCCCGGAACATAGTATCCCACCGGGTTCCCTTCTCTCTGATGATCGTGATGTTGTCTGGCCATCCACTGAGGTTCTTCCCCCGGATCCTCAATGTATTCATATTTGTTGAATCTCCATACGATGTTCCCTTCCCAATCCACCTGCACCAGATCTAGATGGTCCTGCATGCCGAATGCGGTATTCCTCTCCCCGGTGTTGCCAAGGACAAAGCCCCCTGGGAGGAGCTTGTTGGGCATGCCATGCAGACCTTTCCAGAGCTTCACCTCATTGCCGTTCATGTCGATGATGAGGGCACCGACTTCCTTTGCCTGGAAGATGGTGTAACCGTTCCAGCATTTGTTAGGATTGTAAATCGTTGTTCCAGTGGGATAGATACTTGGATATGTCATATCCTGTTACCTCCTTGTCATCTGTTTTCTCGCCCCTCGTCGGCATGGCTGTATTCCCCTTTGTAGTAGAGCTCAGACGATATTCTCGCTGCAGTATGCCTCAATTGCGAGACAATGGGTGAAGCGCCTTCCCATGTAATTCCCTGCGAAAGGCCGGCTACCACAACGGCGGCCACAGGTCTTCCCTCATGGTTAAAGATGGGCGCACCCACAGCATTGATACCAAGATTCACTTCCTCGTTGTCAAAAGCAAACCCCTGTCTCCGTATCTCCTCCAATTGATCAAGAAGCACTCTGACATTGGTAATGGTGTTTGGAGTTAATTGTTTCATCTCCTCTTTGAGCAATTGTTCTTTCATTTCAGGCGGGGAAAAAGCCAGGATAGCCTTGGCGCCCGCCGCTGCGTGAACGGGACGCCGATCACCCACATTACCCTTGATGCGTATCGGTCCAGAACCTTCAGCGATATAGGCTATGACAGCACTCCTTCCCGAGACCAATTCCAACACAACAGTCTCATTGAGCGCATCACGAAGTGCATCGATGTGGGGTTTGCCCAGGAGCACCATTTCACTGTCAATGGACCGATTCACTGCCAATCCCAGATTGATAGCGGATTGGCCCAGTCTGAATTTTCTGGTCTTCGCGTCCTGTTGTAGAAAACCATAATCGGTCAGCGTATGGAGGATTCTGGAGACGGTTGCTTTGTGAAAGCCCAGTTTCTGGGAAATCTCTACCGTCCCCATTTCCTGATTGTATGGTGTGAAGGAGAGGAGGATTTCTAAAGCCTTTTCTGTAGAATTGGCTTTCCCTGTAACTTGTTTCATAATATGAAACTCAAATCTTACATTATAATAACTTTATTCATATTCAGTTTTTTGAGCTCTGTCAATACCCTATCTATATTCTCACTTCTCAGATCATTTTTTAGTTGACTCACCGTAATTTTTTTTAAATATACTGAACAAAAATTCAGGATAATTAAAATATGAATCCCACACCCGGAGATATCGGAGAGGGCATCCGAAGGCGCCGTAAGGAAAAAGGGCTGACCCTGGCCCAGATGGCTGAACTGTGCGAATGCTCTTCAAGTCTTTTGAGCCAGATCGAGACAGGGGTTGTAAATCCTTCTCTTAGTGCCCTTAAGGCCATCAGTGATGCGCTGGATATCCCCATGGCTTCTCTCTTCGAAGCCTCTTCAGGCCAAGGTGATATTCTTTTCTCATTGATGGAATCCAAGGAACGAAAGAGTCTAACAACGAGATCAGGCGTCACATTTCAACTGTTGTCACGGGGCATGGATTTCCCCTGTGAATTTATCCTCAACAGGTGGCCTCCTGGCACCTCCACTGGTGAGGAACTTTACAACCATGAAGGAAAGGAATGCGGACTTCTCCTGGAAGGGGAGCTCATCGTGGAGACGAACGGGAAGAGCTTTCATATGAAGCCGGGTGACTCCATCACACTGGAGTCTTCCAGCCCTCACAGAATAACAAATCCCGGGAAAAAAGAGGCTGTGGCAGTCTGGATAAATTCTATCCCGTGGCTTTTCTCAACGAAGTAGGATGTGTTGATGAGATTGCTTCCCCCCGAGTAGATCGGGGGTCGCAATGACGCGACGAAGACAAGACTCGCCTGCCGAAACATTCTGTTCCAAACAGGGGAAAAATCTCTTTGCAAAACCTTTTGATGAAAGACATTAAATCTAAAGGAGGTTGAAAATGGAACAATTACCAGAGTGCCGATTTCCTTTTGAGGAAACGGATGTGGGCAGGATGAAAGAACGAATCTATAACATGTCGGATACCGAAATTGTAGATTTGGCCAAGGAGTACGGATTCCCCTCCCCGGGTGAATTGGAAAAACCAGGATCTTATATCCAGAATACCATAAGAAGGGAATTGGTCGAAAATCGGCGGAAAAACGACATCGTTATCGTACCCGNNTACCCGTGGGCTGTACGGAAAATCATGGCATGCACACGGTGAGCGCATTTGACACCTTTCTGGTGACCCGCATCTCTGAAGCCGTTCGTCGCCGACAGAAGAAATTGGGAAAGCCACCTGTTAATCTGGCATTCCCCATCAATTATGGTGTCCACCCGCCCTGGCATCAGGGCATGTATGGGACCGTTATGGTGAGTGATGAGGCATTCGAGCAGACCATCATGCACGTCATGTACGGACTATGGAACGATGGCTTCAGGAAACAGATCTGGATCAACAATCATGCCCAACAAAATGAGATCGAGAAGGCCGTCAAGAGATTTATGAATACTTTCCAACTACCGGGATTCTATCTCGCCCTTGAGTGGCATCGGGCGGTTCGGGAATTTTTCGAAATAAAGGCACATGGGGGGAAACTGGAAGACCGATTTATCCACGCCGATGAAGCTGAAACCTCATTAGGTCTGGAGATGTTCCCCGAGATGGTGGACATGAAGCATGCTGAGGCCACAGAGCCCATGCCCACTTTTGATTACCTGCCCGACGGACATTTTGATAAGTCTGTTGAAGATCAGCTCAGGCCCAACACCTACCGAACCGCGGCCGGCCATATTCCCCTTGAGCTGGTGGCCACGCCAGAAGCGGTTGTGGGAAAGGCGAATATCGCCCAGGCAGGGAAAACCATACGGGCTGTGGTCGCCATCTGTGAGTATATGGATTTGTTATGCGATCACATTCTTCGAACCTGGCCCGCCGGAACGGTACCCGATCCTGAGGCCACCACATTCCGGACGAGAAAGCAATTGGAACCCTGCCTTAAAGAACCGGGCAGCAAGGGATGGAAGTCAGTCTATAGCCTCCCCAAAATCGGTCCTTATTAAACTTTCCTGAGTCACTTCTTGGCTAAGGGAAGGCGTTTGGAGAAACAATGTGGCAAGGGTGTATTTTTTGGACTAACCACTGAGACACAGAGGACACAGAGATAAATATTTTTCATTGGGCGGGAGATGACGCCCAATGAAAAGTTCCTCTGCCTGCGGCGTAAATGAGTTGTGAGGTCATGCCCGAAAGCGGTGCCTGGCTAGGGGTTCATTGATGGCCCGAAGGGCTGAGCTTCTTTTGGCCAATCGCCGTCTCCCGATTGGCCAAAAAAGTAACGCCTCTGTGCTCTCTGTGCCTCAGTGGTGAATCTTTAACTCAACATTTTCGAGGCTAAAAGTATGTCACAGAAGAAGTTCCTGGATAGTATTGCAGAGATCGACAGGTTGGAACTCATTGCCACCAAGATCCGCCTGAATGCCATCGAGAATATCACAAAGTCAAAGGTGGGACATCCAGGCGGTTCTCTCTCCATTTCAGATATCCTGGCCGTTCTTTATTTCGGAAGGACCTATGATCCCGATACGGGCGTTTGGGAGAACATCATGAGGGTTGATCCTTCTGATCCCCTCTGGCCTAATCGGGATCGCTTTGTCCTGAGCAAGGGACATGCAGCGCCCGCCCTGTATGCCACTTTGTCCGAGGCCGGTTTTTTCAGCAAGGACCTGCTCAAGATCTACCGAAAGATCGATTCTCCCCTCGAGGGACATCCGGCCATGTACAGGGTCATAGATGAGAATGGCAAGACCGTTGAATATGGAACCAAGGGAATTGATTTCAGCACAGGCTCCCTGGGACATGGCCTCTCTGCGGCAGCGGGAATGGCCCTCCATGCGAAGGTGTACGGATATAATTACAATGTCTACGCCATGATGGGCGATGGGGACCTTCAAGAAGGCATGATCTGGGAGGCCTGCCTGGCCATTCCAAACAAGAAGCTGAACAATGTGTGTGGTATCATTGATTACAACCGCCTGCAGGTGGATGGTTGCACGGATGACATCAACCAGCTGGATCCTCTTGATGAGAAGTTTAAGGCTTTCAACTGGGACGTCCGGGTGATAGATGGCCATAATTTCTATGCCATTATCGATGCCCTCCATGAGTTCAAAATGACCCGCCATGAGAAAGAAAGGCCCATGATGATTGTTGCCAACACAGTCAAAGGCAAGGGTGTCGTTGACTGTGAGAACGTATGCAGTTTCCACGCCGTTCCTCTGGACATGGATGAATACAAGCGGGCCGAAAAGGAGTTTGTTTCCAAGATCAAAAGTCTGGAAGAGAAGATCACAGCGCAAAATACTGAGGAGATAAATGTCAAGCCACTCGTTAAGGACCGTGTGAAGAAAAAGGAGCAGGATTTAAAGGAAATCATTCAAAAGAATCCTGTCCAACCTTACACGGAACCCACGGCCACCCGGCTCGGCTATGGAAACGCTCTGGCCAGATTGGGGGAATACGAGAAGATCTTTGTGCTGAATGCGGACCTGGCCAATCCCTGTGGAACCACCAAATTTGTGGAACGCTACCCAGAGAACTCTCCCAATCCTTCTGAGCGCCGATCCATCAACGTGGGAGTTCAGGAGGCGAACATGATGACCATGGGAGCCGGTATGGCAAGCTGTGACAAGATTCCCATTGTGAACAGTTTCGGCATCTTCTCTACAGGTCGTGCATGGGAAATGGTTCGCCAGGATATCTCCTACCCGAAACTCAATGTGAAAATCATTGGAAGCCATACAGGAGCCGCACTGGGCGAATATGGTGTTAGCCACCAGGCCATAGAAGACGTGGGTTGCATGCGTGTACTTCCTCACCTCGTTGTTATTGAACCTTCCGACGCCCTCCAGGCCGACATCCTCTTTGAAAAAACTTTAGAATTCCAAGGTCCTGTCTATATTCGGGTGGGCAGAAATCCATCCCCTATCTTTTATGGCGAGAACAACCCCTTTGGAATTCCTCCCATCCGTGACTTCCAAATAGGCAAGGGGTATACGGTCAATGAAGGCGAAGACATCACCTTGATCTGTTCTGGCCCGATCCTGGAGGAGGCCCTCAAGGTGGCACAACTGGTCAAGGAGAGTGTGCGCGTCATTGACATGCCCACCATTCGACCTGTTGATGGAGATATTATCGAGGAGGCTGCAGTTCAGACGGGACGTATCTGTACTGTTCAAGATCATTTCGTAAATGGTGGACTCAAGGAAGAGGTACTCAGTGTGATCGGAGAGCGTCGTCTTCATGTACAATTCGACTACATCGCCCTGTCCGGTTTTGCAGAGTCTGGGAGCAAGTCGGATCTTTATGAGAAATACGGATTATCCGCGAACCGAATCATCGAAAAACTACAACTTACTTCTATTTGACAGGATTTACAGGATCAACGGGATTTCTTTTCTTTGAACCTAACTGAAGGATAGCTTGAGCGCCCCTAAGACGGGGAAGTATGGAGACTCGTATTGAAAACAAAGGAGGAAAGCCACATGACTGAGATTCCCAAAAGAATGAAGGCCCTAGTTCTCACAGGGCCAGGAGAATTTGAAATCCGGGAAGTGGAGACCCCTTTACCAGGCCCA
>JABAHP010014255.1_pt1 | contig 14504 bp, 28 predicted proteins | sample 7062081 | NCBI WGS metagenome assembly JABAHP01 (sample SAMN14534357, study PRJNA622989) | marine sediment metagenome | biome: marine biome [ENVO:00000428]; feature: marine pelagic biome [ENVO:01000023]; material: deep marine sediment [ENVO:00002113] | place: India: Gulf of Kutch | collected...
GCTGGTGTTTGCGGTGTTGCAACAGGCACAACAAAAGCATCTAATAAGGCCGTATCTGCATTAATAGAAAAGCTATTGGCATTTATGACTGTAATCTCATATTCATCTGGAGGTAATCTCATTCCGTATTCTATTGGAACATTTACCCTAACAATATCATCAGTCGAGTAGGCATGCGCCGCAGCCGTAACAACAGCTGGATTATTATTAGTAATAGCCGTGACAACTTTTCTTTCAGGCTCAAAATCCGCACTTGTCATTTCCTTCCTTCTACATATAATCGGTTGAAACAAACTGATATCTTTCAATCGGCTTGTCATCTACTATCATTTTAGTTCCGTCTTTATTTACTAAATGTTTAGATCTCTTATATTTACATTGCCTATTGATATGTTTTGCAACTCCTACCGGAATCTCATATTCATGACCGTCTATCAAATGATAAACTCTTGTAGGTTCTCCTTTATATGCATGATAGGCAAAACTTAAATCTCCACCTTGACATTCTAAATTTTTAAATATTCCTTTTACTAATTTTGAATCTGCTTTTCTTGCAGCTTCAATCATCTCTGCAGCTTTTTTCTTTTGCTCTGCTGTTCTTTTAATAGTTCCGAAATTCGTTACTTCTTTTACGTAATCAAAATTCTTTACTTTATTTGAAATATCTTCTGCTTTAATTTCTTTTTTAATTTCTTTTATTTCAGGAATTTTATTCTTTTGTTCGTTTGTTTTTTTTACTTCGTTTTTAACACTCATTTTTCATCCTTTTTCTTTTCAATTAAAGGAAGGGGACAAATGTCCCCATCCAAAATTTTATTAGTTAGCATCCTCTGAAGAGTAAGCTTCCCAATCCATAACGTTGGTATTAGCACCTACTACAGATGTGCCTAATGTAAGGCCAAACTGAGAGGTATTATCTGTTGCCGCAGTTAAGATTGTTGCAACTTCACCATATGGCACTACATGTGCAAAAGATACTCCAGCAGCAGCTACAGCTGATGTTGGGAATGCAAACGCAGTAAATGTGCTCGCATCTATATCTGTTGTTATTGTAGAGGCAGTTACAGCTGCAATGGTTCCGGAAACTCCATCTATTTCAGTCATGCCAAAATTAGCATCTGGACAATAAACAGTGATTCTGTCACCTACAGCGTAACCGTGCGCAATTGATGTAGTTATAACAGCTGGATTTGCAGCAGTAATTGCTGTAATCCATCTTCTTGTTGGAGTATATCTAGCAGCCGGTATGATTCTGTAATCTGCATTTGTAGCAGCTGCAGCAAAACCAGCAGCAGGTAAATATCCAAGTGTAAAGTCTACCCCAGCAGTGATTGCTGTTACTTCAAACTCCATTCCTGCAATCTGAAGCATACCTGTTGTGTTCATCATTCTTACGATGTCACCTACAGCAGGACTAGTAGCATCAGACACTACCGCAGGAGTTGCATTAGTTATAGCTGTACCTGTAGCAACAAGAGCTCCCGGTGTTAGAGTTGACTGATTTACAGCTGTGAAACCGTTGCCGCCAGCAGCATCTGCCGCTGCATTAAGCGCGCCTGCGCCATCTTCAAGGGTTCCAGTTGACTGTCCAGCAGCATAGTTTGAATACCATACTGATTCAACTCTAGCATTAGGACTTGTGCCCCATGTAGATCTATTTCTAACTATAAACTTCTCAATTGGTTGAGAAAATTGTATTGTACGCGCAGTTCCATCAGAAGTATAAGAACCGCTAGCAATTAATGTTTGTGGTGTTGCCATAATTCTATCCTCCTATTACGCTAAAGTACAACGTAGACTTATGATCCACGCATCGTTTGTTATTCTTGGTACTTGAGCCATTCTCCATGCAGCTGTTTGACGAAGTTCTGATGGATCATCGCCGTGTCCTGGAGGATGGTAGATGAATTTAGCAGAAACGCCGTTTTGTTCAATTTTTGCATAAGACTCTTGACCACCGATAAATACATTGTAAATATCGTTAGTAAGTAATGATGCGCCAACTGTTACTGAGCCACGAGAACTTAGATAGAATCTTACATTACCGATTGATCCCCATTCAGAAGATAAAACTCCTTGTTGGTTAGGATACTGAGCTTTGTTAATAAAACCATTAGCATTCTCAAGTTGTCCGATCATTCTAGTATCGCAAAGTCCGAAGTAAGCATCTCTTACTGGGCCAGTACCGAATTTGTCCTCACCACCAATCATATTGGTCATGAAATCAGCATCATTGTTTTGCAGTGTTGCCACTACATTGTCCACGTCTGCGCGTGTTATTTCTGTTGGATTATCGCCATTTGTACCATTAGTACAGTTAATAACTGAAGCTGTGCCTGCAAGCATGTCGCGGCATAGTTCATCTTCTGTCTCTCTCATAGATTGACCAAGACGAGCTGCTGCTTCATTGAGGACAGGATCTTCGTTTATTAATGTAACTTGTTTAGTTATAATGATATAAGTCGAATACCAATCAATTCTAGCATCGATATCCACTGCATTTAAAGTTTGCACAGGTGGGTTGTTCATCGCCGGTCCTAAAGGAACAGGCGCTGTAGCCAACCTAGTGTATCTTCTCATGCGAAGGATATCACCACTTCTCTCAGACATTTCAAAAGGCATTGCAAAAGCGCCGTGAATTAGACGGGCTTGCGGAGTGCTAAGTAACTTAGCACTAAACTTTTGTTGAACTGGGGGTGGCAATATTGTGGTTGTCGTTGTCATTTAGTCACCTTTCAAATCGATCCACCTCGACATCTCTGCATTTCATCCCAAAGAGTAGGATCTCCTTTAGCATAGTCATTTGCATACGATAACGGACGTTGCTTGCCGAATGAGTTTGAACTGACTGGCTTTTTTGAGTTTTCTTCTATCTTTTGTTTACTTTCCTTATTCTCTTGAGTTGCTTTATAAAATTGTGATCGTTTGATCTCCTTATAAACTCGTTCGTAAGGATTTTTAGCATGCATAATTAAACTATCGAGCTCGGGATCTTCCTTTGTTAGTTTGTCAATATTTTCTTGGGTAACAACCTTCTCAAAATCCGGGTACTTTTGCTTTGCAGCTAACGGCTGCTTCGCTTTTTCTTGCTTTTGAAATTCTTCTTGGAATATAACTCTTGCTTTGGCTGCGGCCCTCTTTTCGACAAGTTCGTCTACTTGGCCGTATGTGATAAGATCATCTTTCTCAAGCTTCAGTTCTTCATTCTTTTGTTCTCTTTCTTTTGCAAGTCTTTCTTTTTCTTGCTCCAGTTCCCATATTCTTCGTTGGTCTTTTTCCCTTTCCAATTTATGTTTCTCTTCCATCTGTCGCCAATTATATTCTTTAGAACCAACTGATGGTTCTTCAGGCTTCTCAGCAACTTCCGGTTGATCATTTTGTGAAGATTCTGGTTTCCCAGGTTCGACGATTTCCTGTTCAATTACGTCGTTTTTTTCATTGTTTTCCACCTTTTCTCTTCCTTTAGACGTGCGAGGTCCAATTTACGCATTTTTCGTTTTTCGGTTCCGTATTCACGGGTAATCCTATCCTCTTTATAATAAATAAAAAATATTTTATAAAGATTTTTCTTATTGACTTTATTTTTTATTTGTAATATGATAGTTATAAGGATAGTTAGATCCTAAATCCGAATGGAGAAAAAAATGGAATTATCAAAATATTATTCCCTTGAAAAAATAAATGAGCTTGGCTATATTTTGCAAATTTACAAAGAAAGAATTAACGGAGAATATTCAGATATTGCAAAAATGTTAGCTATTTCCACAAATGTATATGCAGAACTTGGGAATGTCTCTCCTCATGAATTAAAAGATATTTTTTCAGAAGCTCTTCGGATGTATTACGAATCTTATGGAAAAAAAAATAATTAGATGTTAATATCCCCTATATGAATATCTATAGGAATCCCGCAAGCTTCGACTTGCGGGACACTTCTATTGTGATATAATATGTCAAGGTTTGATGGGGGACAGTAAGGAGAAAATCATGGTTGATAAAATAAAAAAGCATGTAGAAAATAAATTTAAGCCATTGTAATTATTTTTAGATGCTTTTCTTTCTTAGATTTTTTCATGAATTTTTCATAAATTTTAATCCACTCAATTAATTTCTTGCTATATTTTTCCGGATTTGATAAATAAATTTGAAATTCATTTAAATGAGGGAGGGACCATAAGAGTTCTAATTTATCTATGGCATTATTTACATACCAAACATCCATATTATGTTCCATTGGCGGTAGAGATTCTACTGCTTCATAAGTTACATTTAATGCTCTTTCGGGAAATAATGGATTTCTTTGGATTTTAACGCGTATGTAATATTTTGCGATGGTATTTCTATGAAGCTCAACACAATCTATTAAGCCATTCATATATCCTTTTCCCAATTCATGGGATAAATCACCTATTTCAACAGCAGAAGATTTATCATGTTCTTCTTGTGTTTCTAGGATTTGTGCTCCTAGAGTTTTTCTATCACCATATTCTGACTTCATAATTTCCTTCCATTTTAAAAAAGGTCGGATATATTAATAGCAAAAAGAAAAAATATGAAAAAAAAAGATAATACACCCGACCGACATTTAAATTGACCAGCTAATGAACAAGATAACAATATAAGAGTATGTCTGAGATAAGATAGCTGGTCAATAATTCTTTACTTGTATCGGTTATCTTTAAAAGTCACAGATCCTTTCTGAGGCTTTCCTCTTGCTGCTAAATATGCAGAAGGCTCTCCACCAGTATAGGATTTTCTTCCAGTCTCTGGCACTCCTCGTGGAGCAAGATAAGGAGATTGTCCTTTAGGATAACTTCTTTTGCCTTTCACTATAAATTTTGAATCGTTCTTCATTTTTCGTTCCTTTATTTCATTTAAAATAAGGAAGACGAAGGTGCTAGCCATCCCTCTACCCTCGCGAGTTTCCTCTTGATGGGATTCTTCCAAGTTATTTTTTCTTCTTTCTTATTTTTTTTAATGTCATAGCTGTTTTTGCTCTTTTTTCAGTTAATTTTGAAACTCCCTTTCCAGCCGCGGCCTTTTTAAGCGTCTTCACAGGAATTTTCTTACCTTTTTTAGTTCCTAGTGTTTTTCTTAAAGCTCCTTTTTTCAAATTTGCTTTCTGGATCCATTTCGTCTTTCCCATTTCTATTCCTCTATCAAATATTCCTCTATATCAAAGTCTATTTTTTCATCTCCTGTTAAAGGAGTAAGATCTAAATCATGTCCATATTTTTCTTCGATAATTTTTTCTATCATTTCTTCTAAAACATTATCTGCGTAATCTATTTGCCAACTTTTCACGCCAGTGCAGCCTACAATTAAAAAACTTAATAAAATCAAAAATTTAGTCATTTTACTCTCCTTTCTTTTGCTTATAAATGCAATTTCTTCTAAAGTCAAATTTATTTTATCATGCAGCTGTAAAATTAGTTATAAAATAAGCCAATTCATTTATTAAAGAATCGAATTCATATTCTTTACTTGCAAAAAAAGCTTTATTAAAAAGATTTTCATCAGAAATCCATATCATTCTAGGATATCCGGGAGTGAAATAATATTTATTCATATTTAATCTAAATCTTTTAATCTTTCTTCATAAATAAATTCATCGTAATCAGAAAGAAAATTACTCAAATAATGAGAAATGAATTCTAATCTTTCAGTCGCCTCTTCTACATTTTGATATTTTAAATATTCTATAGCTCTTCTAACATATTGTCTGGCTAAATCCATATCTTTATAAAAAGATAACTTCCAACGATTTATTTCTTTATTCACTTCTTTTTTTTCTTTGCTTTTTTCTTTCTAGCTTTTCCAGCTTTACTGTATGCAATTGCTGTTGCCTGCTTTTGAGATTTTCCAGAGTGCATTTCTGTTCTTATATTCTCAGATATAACCTTTTTACTTGTTCCTTTTTTAAGTGGCATCTTTTTCTCCTTCTTTATAGGTTTTTTCTTCTTTACTACTAATTTAGTAGATTTTGGTAGTAAATTAGTAGTTTTAGTAGTTGTACGTTTTCTTCGTATAACTCTTTTCTTTGGTGGCATTCTTGTAGAAACCGGAATTCTTCCAATAATTACATTACTTTCTTTTGGAGGAAGCCAAAATAAAAGTTTTATAAAATTTAAAAGCATATTTATTAATCTTTTCATGTTTTCTCCTTTATATATTTCCATAGATTTTGAATTACTTTTGGAAAATTTGATACATCAGTTCTTTCAATTACTTCAACTTGTCTATCAACTAAAGCTTTTAATGGCATCTTATTATCTTCAAAATGAAAACAAATAGCACATTTTCTAATTGTTTTACCTTCTTGAGGATTTTTCATAACTTTATACCAATTAAGAAAACATGTTGGACATTTATAGCGATGTTCAAATTCAATCTTTTTTTCTTCCATTTTTTCTCCTTTTTGACGCAAAAGTGCGTCATTTAATTGTTGACGCATTATTGCATCATTCTATTTCATAAAATCCTGATTCAGAAATCATATTAGAAATCCTTTCTTCTAAATCATCTATAGTTAATTCTTCCCATCCTTTTCTAATAGCTCTCATCACATTTGAGATTTCTTCCAACGCTTTATGCATCTTTGGAGCTCTTTGATAAATGGTCCATTCATATTCATCATTACTATCAGGATGACAATCAAATTGATAGGTTACTCTCATATTTCTTTTCCTATTTTATTTTTCTTACTTTCATTAATTACATTTAGCATTACTTCGGCAGTCATTCTTATAGGATCTATTGCAACGCTATTCCCCAATTGCTTAAGAGCTTGAGTTTCAGAAACCGGAAAGAAAAAATCTTCCGGAAAACCCATCATTAGTTTTGCTTCATCTGAAGTAATACGATGAATTTTGCCATTTACTAAGTAAGTATCCCAATTTCTTCTATCACATAACCCCGATCCACGTCCACCAACCCGTAAAGTATATCCTATTTCCTTGGAACATTCTCCTTTAAATATTTCTTTCATAGTAATTTTTAATGGAATAGGATTAGGATATTTAAAAAATTTAATATTTAAATCTTTTCTAAAACCGATAATATAAATACGAGGTCTATATGTAGGAAGTCCATAATCCGAAGCTTTCATAATTTTATAAAAAATCGAATAATTCAATTCATTCTCTAAAATATTGCAGATAATCTCAAACGTTTTTCCATTATTATGATTGAAAAGATGTCGAACATTTTCTAAAAAAATAGCTTTGGGTTGTTTATTTTTTATTATTTTAGCAATTTCAAAAAAGAGAGTCCCTCTAGTTTCTGAAAACCCTTTTTTAAAACCTGCTTGACTAAATGACTGACAAGGAAAGCCTGCGCATAAAATATCAACGTCTTCCGGGATAACTTCTTGATTTTCTTCTAAAGTTATATCTCCTCGAAATAGCCCGTTTTGAAAAAGCAACGGTGATTTTTTTTTGAAATTATATTCATAAGTTTTTCGTGCATTTTTATCCCATTCACTTGCATATACACATTCTCCACCCAGTTGATGCAAAGCAAGATGAAAACCTCCTATGCCTGCAAAAAGATCAATAAATGTAAAAGATTCATAGTATTTATTTTGAGTGTTAAAATCCATTGGCTTCCTATTCTATTTCATTCTTTTTCCATAAGATGACATCTTCAGTAGACTTTAAACGAAGACCATACCATTCATCTCCTGTATACCATCCTTCAACTATTCTTTTTCCGGTATCAAGTTTTACTAAATCAAAGTTATCAGGAGTATATTTTTTGGCATCGGCCCATCCATCGCGATTATATGGAATATCATCATACCAAAGAGGAGATATCCCTATTTTTTTAAGTCCTCGCTTAGCTTTTTTCGCTCTTCTCTTTCTTTTAAGGCAAATTTTTAAAGCTACGAATTTATTCTTTTCATTTATTACCCATTTTTCCTCATCTAATACAAGTGATTTTGGAAATTTTTTCATGAAAAATATCTTCCATAATTTAAGATATCTTTTAGCAGCTCTTTTCTCCCACTGCGTTTCATAATAACAGTATTCATTGTACCAAGATTTTAATGGATTTTTCTTTTTCTTTTTTTTAGGTTTTTTTTTCATATTTTTATGCTACCTTTCTTTGAATCGGCGGTTTTTCTGCTGTACCCAGTCCTTTAATCTTCTGTAAATCTTGCAATTGAAGAGCATTTAAAATATCAATAGTTTTTTGCAGATTATCTATGTCAATTCCTTGAAGTTCTTTAGCTGCTCTTATTTTATCGAGGGTTGCAAGATCCATATCTTTAATAGCTTCAGCTCTTCTTTCCTCTGCAAGAGCCTTATTTTCTTCTATTCTAGAAATTCTTTCTACTCCAAGTCCATGATCTGCAACGGTTCTTGCTTGAGCTAGATCTATTTGAGCTTTTATCTGAGCCATTTCAAGCTCTTGTTGTCTTTGCTGTTGTTGAGCAAGTTGTTGTTGTTGATTTCTAATAGCTTCTACCAGATCCTTCTTCTCAGGAATCGGAGATTTCTCGATCAGTATATCAGGTGGAATTGCAATACCTAGTTTCTGCATCTCCATCATTGCAATAAATGCTCCTTTTCTCTGAGTCTCAGTAAGAGCACCTTCTGCAACTGCGCAATCATATTTTTGGAAGGATTTATTAAAGAATTGTTCAGATGGCTGCTCTCCTAAAATACGTTGAACTTTTCCACCGGAGAAATTTGCTTGCACCAATTGCATCGTGATTTCGCCGAGAAGCTTCTGTGACCTATCTAAATTGTCGAATAATGTTTGCAGTGTGGTAAGACCGGCCCCTTGTCGTAGCATGCTCAAAATACCCGCTTTATCGTCATCAGCGGACCCTAATAATTCCTCGTTAACACCGGATATTTCCGGCATTTCTTTTGCCATCAATTCTGATATTTGAAAAGTAGAAGGAGGAATTTGAGGAGGGGGCACCGTTTGAACTGCATCCAATGGGTTTGCTCCGGGAAGTGCATCTTTTTTTATGAATAGAGCTCTTCCTTGACCTGACATAAAAGCATCGTGATCATCTACAAGAGCCCCTTCCAATACTTTCATTCCTGAATTGATTTGAGATTCAAGCATATCTAATTCTATGACTTTTCTTCGATTATATAAGAATTGAGCGTCTCTTAAAGATCTCACAACTCCTTGTATTTTCCATTCGAAATAAGGAACATCGGGCTCAAAATATCCCAAAACTGGTATAAAAGGATATCTATCTATACCATAAGGATTCGGTCCTAGATACATAACCCTATTTTGTACGACTACAGCCAATTTCACTGTCTGTTTTTGAATTTTTCGAGAACTAATTTGAGGAAACTGTGTTAAAAATTCATTTAGGTTTTCCTTCGAGCCCGTCCATTCCTGTGTTTCTCCGCTTTGATTATCAATAAGTATTGTGGCAGGTCTATAATCTAAATGCCAATATTCGTCGTAAGATAATAAATTTGTATTGTTTATATTAAAATTCTCAGGTTGAAACGTAAACTTATCATCTCTTCTAGACCCTCTCATTTCCATTATCTCTTTTTTACGCTCAGGCATTAAAGAAATGACTTGAGGATGAGAAAGATATTTTCTAATCCATACAAAATTAGCATCTGATAGATCATGTTTTCTGAAAAATTGATCTAACATGAAACTATTATATGAAAGATTATCCAATCTTATATTTCCATTGATCGGATCTTCTCTGTAATCCATCCAGATAGAAAGAAGATTCAAGCCTGTTGTAACAGCTCCTTCAAATGCTTCGGATATTATATGGTAAAAATCAGAGGAAGAATTGATCCAGTGTAGAATTCTACTGAATTGATCAGCTGTGAGTTCGTCTGATCCTTCAATAGGCAGGACGCTTGTCGCTTTTCTATTTCTGCGTTGAAATCCACATATCATATTTACTATTCTTCGAATTCGATTGAAATTGAATCTTTTCCTTTGAATTGCTGGGTAATTGGTGTATAGTTCATTCCACAAGTTCTGATCGCCGGCTTTAAAACGAACGTCCCTTGTACCTTCCAGCCAATAAGACTGGTTGGCTTGCGCGTTTACGTTGAATGCTTCTTGCATCACTTTCAGTATTGATTGATCGCCATCAATGTAATTTTCTTCTGGTAATCTCATTGTCATTGTCGTTTTCCTTCCTCTATGCTTACACTAGGTGATTTAGATTAAATTGTAAAAGTATTTTTATATATCTCTTTTATTTTTCTTCTTTTTTATAAAATAAAATCCACCATATCCCATACATATTAATAAACTCGATACCATTAACACTGTTCCGATAATTGCTCCTAATGAAAATATCACATCCATTATTTTATCTCTTTCTGTTTTGGATATTTCATCCAATGAGTTACTTCTACCGGTACATGAAAACATTCCAATGAAAAAAAACAATTAGTCTCTTCTTCATAATAAGCTCTATGAATCATGTCTTCTATTTTTTTATTGGTAACCAAAACACTTTCATCATCTTTTGGTAATCTATCTTCAACATTAATCCATTTCATTTTTTTCTCCTACATTGAATTCAATAATTTCTTTTATGCATATACACTAAATCCAATAGTATTTCCTTTCTCTGTTCTCATTGGAATAAGTACCTTTCCAACAAAACGCTTTGCTTGTTCTATTAAATCATCACAAACTTCCATATTTTTTAAACCTTTTTCAATTAGAGATATTTCTTTAGGGCAATATCCTAATTTAATCATCATAATTCCCTCCATATCAATATAATCCTGAAGCACTTTTTTAGAAGCTTCTTGCCCTTCTTCAGTATGTAACAACATAAAATGGAAAAAATCTACGATATTTCCAATTTGTTTTTCTTCTTTACTTGTCATCGATAATCTCCTTTAAAAAATTTTCTTTTCATCTCTCTTAACTTCTCTTTTGTTAGCCTATCTTCCTCACCTAGATTTGTACCGAAATGAGTAAATAGAGCATATCTAAGGCTATCTAAGCAATGATCATGAGCTTTCAAAGGTTTATCGATTCCTTTCTCTAAGCTCTTAGAATCCCATATATAACTCTGGAATTCTTTTCTAAGATTAACACACCTCTTTATGATTTTAAGAGTACCATTTGTTAAAAGAGATGATACGAATCTAATGCCATCTAATACATCATTCTTAGCATCCAAAATATTTCTTATACTTTGCCTTCTACATTCTGTTTTAAAACTCTCAGCTGACGGGTCTATATAAATTCCTTTAATCAGTCTATCTCCAATAAATTCTTTCAAATCCTCTGCAAATTCAGTATCCGTCTTTTGCCTGCTATGATCAGCTGCATTGTAATAATATTCCTGTTCAACCCAGATATTGGGATAAATCGTTGGATTATAACCGATCAAAGTAAAAGCCGTTGGATTGCTTGTACCATAATCCACTCCAACTATATAATAAGTAGCTGCATTATAGACATCATCTACGCAATGGATCTCTTCTGTAAAAAAATCATAAATCGTACCTTCTGCAAGACACCATTCTCCATTGATATATCTTCGATACCATAAGCCTTGATATTCTGTTTTTAAACTATTCTTAAAATCTTCAGTTAAAGAAGGATTGTCTTCAAGATTAAATTTCCATAACTTTAAATCAAGCTCATCTTTTCTATCCAAGTAATTCTTTTTAAGCCAATGAAATGGACTATCCGGATTTGTGGTTGCAAATAATTGAGCTCCTTCCTTGGACAGCCTGGACAGAAGCATCACCCAAAAGCTTTCGGGTATCAATGTAACCTCATCAATATAAGCTCCTGAATATGTAGCTCCTCTTATAATTCTCTCTGATCTTTCATCAGATGCTCCTACAAGATTGATCTGTCTTCCCCATAAAGTGAGCTCACGCTTGCCAATGTAATACTTTGCATTGCCTCCAACTAGCTCTAAAATCGGCTCTACGATATTGTATTTGATTGTGGTTGCAGTTCTTCCAACAGCTATTAAATTTCCAGGAGGTGCATCTTGAATGAATTTTAGAAATCTTAAAAGTGATGAATAAGATTTACCTGATCTAACAGCTCCTTCCCAGATGTTAATCCTTGCAGTTGATTCGCTTAGAGTTTTTATCTGTTTAGGACTGAGAGTTAGGTTTATATCAAGATTTAAGTCTTTCATTATTTTTTAATTTTTTGCTTTTGCATATATTTATTTTTCTCTTCTTTTATACATTCAAAACAAATTGCTCCTTCTCCATATTCTCCATCCGAACTATCAATACATATACATTCTTTTTTTTGATTGCATACATTGCAAACGATTTTCTCTATCCATATTTGCCCAGACGTATTGCACCCAGCTTTAAAAGAACATATTTCATTAGGAACTTTCATCATTTTTCTCCTTTCTATTTCAAAAATTATAGTAACTGTGCTTAATTTCAACCGTCCCCATTCGATAGGATTATATTTTTCTATTCCATATCTATTAAAGTACTGAGGATAAATCTCATAATTAGGAAGCTCAATAAGTTTATCTATATCTTCTATTTGTACTTTAACTCTTATTTCTTTCATTTTCCTTTTTAAGTCTTTGTTGTTTCATCATACCACTTATTAAATACTCCTTTTGCATCATCTCTTGTAATTTCAATGGCTTGTGGTTCTCTCATGTCTAATATTTGCTTTGAAAGCCATATCATCATGGTTACATTTCCTTTAGCTGCTGCTTGCCACATCCATCTCCTAAGTGAACTTCTGCCTGCTTGCTGTGCTTCTTTTATTATTTCCGCAAATCTTCTCTCTAAAGTATCTACGGAGCACTTCATCACAGCTGCTATTTCTTTCATAGTACATTGTATTTTGGCAAGCTCATATATTTGTTCTTTATCTAGTTTTAATGGCGGCCGACCGCCTTTATTTTTTACTGTTGTTGGTTTCCCGTCGCTTCTTCTTTTTGGTGTTTTATCCATTCTTCATTATCCTTTTTCATGTGTCTTTCTAACTTCATCATATCTTTTTCACTGGGATGCTTTGTTATATAGTCTTCCCAAAAAAAATGACTATAATAGTAAATTAAATTAACATCTTTAAACTCTTTTAATAAAGGAAATACATTACCTATTTTTGCAAAATCTTCCTTAAATTTAGAAAATAATTCGGGAGTTGCGATGCCTATTTCCCATGCAGTAGCACAAGGGATTAAATATACTCCTATTCCTTCTAATAATTCATCAAAATTACTATATTCATCATAAATATAATCAAACACATCTGTATACCCGACAGTATCCTTATCTTCTGCTATTAAGATAGTTCTGCTCATTTTAACTCCTTTGATTAAATCATCCTAATTTCATAATATGATAAAGATATTTATTTGCAAGAATGAAACCATATTTTTTATTTGACAGAAAATATAATGAGATGAGAATTTCATGAAATGGATAGTCACCCTTTTGAAAAAATAGAAGAGATTATTAAGGAATTAACTTCTACCACAGAGAAAAGTTCACTTGCTGAATTTGTTAAAAAAGAAGAAGTTAAGAAAGAAAACAAGTCTGAATAGAATTAAATTAATTTTTAGTATTGACAGGTATATTAATGTTGTGTAAAATAAGCGCAATTCTAGAATAAATCTAGAGAGAAAAATAGGAGAAAAAAAATGACTGAAAGAGTAAGAGATGCTTATTTTAAAATAGTAGAAATGATCCAAGATAATAAGCCACGAACATTTGAAGATGATATAAGAATAACACAAGCAGCAAAAGTTTTAAGGAAAGATGGAAGAAGAAATCCAAAACAAGAAGGAAGAATCAATAAAATAAAAAAACTTCCAACAATTGGAAAAGGAGGGTTTTAAAATGTACATAGTAGTATGCGTTATAATTGGAATTCTTATATATAGATTACTGTTTGGTTTTAGATAGGAGAAATAAAATAGGTACTTTATATTACAATAATGCAAAATATATAAAAAAACGGTGGCGTATTCAAATACGACATAAAGGATTTAGATCCATTTCTAAATCTTTCAAAACAAAAAAAGAAGCACAAATATTTTTAAGAAAAGCAGAAAAGATAATGCAAAAAAGAATAGAAGAGCGTATTTTAGATAAAATAAAAAACATTTGACATTTTTTTTTAATTTCTTTTAGGCTGGAGTTTTTTAAGTATTAGGAGAAATACATGAAAAACAAAATAACTGCTCTACAAGAATATTATGTAGATATTTTAAATTACCTGAAGATTAAAAAACCTCCATTAGATGATAGGTTACATTTTTTAGGAGCATTAATTAATTCGATGTTGGATGATGTCAAATTAACATGTCATGAAAAAGATATATACTTGGATATTTATACCATTTTAACAAAGAAAAAAATAAATGAAATCCGAACAATAGAAGATGAACCAAAATTTCTCCTAGATGTAGAACAACCGGAAGGTCTTACTGTATAAATCTTCCATACTTTTTTTTTATATAAACTCTCTTTTTTCTAGTTCTGAGAGTATATAGGATTTAACTTCAAGTGAAAGGGAAGGTGTTTGCT
>JABAHP010001599.1_pt4 | contig 14502 bp, 20 predicted proteins | sample 7062081 | NCBI WGS metagenome assembly JABAHP01 (sample SAMN14534357, study PRJNA622989) | marine sediment metagenome | biome: marine biome [ENVO:00000428]; feature: marine pelagic biome [ENVO:01000023]; material: deep marine sediment [ENVO:00002113] | place: India: Gulf of Kutch | collected...
ACCAAGCAGTACACCATCGGCTTCGCCGTCCGGTTCACCAAGCGGGAGCCCGTCAGGGTCGCCATCGGCATCGCCTTGTTCGAGTCCATCATAGGGGGAAACAATGATTGGAGTAATTATCACGGCACACAATGAGGGCAAAGAGGTTGGCAACACGATACATTCTGTCGTTGCTAATACGGATGATTGCAAGGTCATTTTAGTAGACGAAGCATCGACGGATGGCTCGTGCGATGGCCATCCTGTGGATTTTCTCATCAGACACAAAGAGCGGATCGGCATTGCATACAGCCGCAATATTGGCGTCGCTAAAGCCAAAGAGATTGGTTGTGATACGTTCGCGTTTTTGGATGCACACCAACGTGTCAGCCCGCGATGTCTCAATCAGTGTGCCGATGTCGCTAAGGACATGCACGCGGTGGTGTGGCCGTGTCTAACCGGCCTGGTCGATAAGGACCGCAACTGGCGAGGACACGGAGCCAATATGAGATTGATTGAGGAGGATAAGACGAAGCGTTGGCTGTTTTCGCTGCAGTGGAAGAAGCGTCGCGGCTTGATGTATCCCGCAGAGGCTGGGGACGTGTGTGCATCCCCAAATGGGCGTGAATACGAAGTCTCAGCCGATGACATTCCAATAGCACATCGCTTATCGCCGTCGAGCACAATGGTGGTTCCCGGCTATGTTATGGACGAGGTTGCGTATTCTAAAGTAAGATGGATAAGCCAGTTACGAGGCTGGGGAGCATCAGAGCCAGCCGTAACTGTGAAGTGCTTCTTTACCGAGACACCATGCCTACATTTGTGCGGTCCGCTGGCGCGGCATTATTTCCGGCCGGGCAAGCGAATACCGTATCCCACCGCATGGAAGTCCGTCGCCCGCAACCACGCATTGGTTGCAAGGATATGCTTTTCCGACAGGACGTGGCGGAAGTTTTGGAGGCCGAAAGCGTTCAAGAGGTGGCTACATCAGGATATCGCGGAGTTTGATAGGGATCCGATTGTTTCGGAGCATGAAGCTTTTCAGTCGATCAAGCGGCGGTCGGATGATCAGTTTTTCCGAGAAGTGTTACATATGGAGCCGCCAGAGGGGGTATCGTCGTGAGTGAACTGACAAGCATTATCATGTGTGCTCTGAATCAGGGCGACTGGGTTCGGCAAACTGTTCCACGAGCCATGGAGGCCATGGGGGTCTCGCAGCACGAGGTGATCGTAATTGACGATCAATCTGTGGATGGTTGCTGCAACGGGTTGCCTGGCGAGACTCGCATATACCGTACCGAGACTCGGCACGGCGTATCTGGTGGCAGGCGGTTTGCCACGACATTTGCGAAGGGTGACGTATTGGTTTTCTCCGATCCGCACTGTCACTATCCTGAGAATGCCCTGGAGCACATTGCAGATTTGGCGCGGCGGACGCCGGCTATCATCGTTCCCAAGACGACATCACACCCGAGCAAACAAGTTCGGTATGGTGGCAAATTGGTGATCTCGGAGCGTGGTTTGCGTGTGGAGCGGTGCACGAAAGGGACATATCGCTGGCCGGCTCTGGTGGGTGCCATTTATGCTGTGCGGCGAGACGTGTACGACTTCCTCGATGGTTGGCCGCATTTGCCGGGTGTCTGGGGCTACAGCGAGCAGGCGCTGAGCCTTATGGCGTGGGTGGCTGGCGTGCCGATCATTGTTGACGAGAAATTCACGTGCAATCATGAGAACTACCACCCGACGGACGATAAGGGCAATCAGCGTTTCAATTATCACGTCAAACTGGTAGATCAGGCCAGGAACGGCGCACATATTCATGGGGCCTTCTTCCCCGAGACGTACAAGACGTTTTGGCGGCCGATGCTGTTGCAGCGATTTGGCCGGGCTGGCAAATTTGAGGACACGTTCAAGACGGACCGGTTCAAGGCGTTCCGTGATCATGTAGCGGCAAAGCGATTTCGGTCGGAGCGGGATTTCTTCCACATGGTCCTGGACCATCCCTATCCTGACAGTCGCAAGAAGACCAATTCGCCTGGCAGCACCAGAAACTACATTGTGAATCCGAAGACGCCGGAGGAGTACATCGAGCAGCAGGAGCCGCGGGCACAGGCCAGCGAATATCGCAGCACTCGCGATCGGCTCCGCCGCAGCATCCGCAGGTTCTTTCAGCATACCGGGCTCATTCCTGCGGACGTATCGGTAATCGACTTGGGGACACGGGACGGGTTTGCGTTGGATTACCTGAAGAAGCTGGGCGTCGGAGACCGGAAGGGATACGAGTTGGTTCCGAGGGCGGTGGATTACGCGAGCGGTGAACGACAGCGGCCAGTCCACCAAGGGGATATCCGCGATTTGCCAGACGAATCTCCCGACTCTTGGGACGCTGCACTGTGCGTGCACGTCCTGGAACACGTTCCGGAGCCAGAGCGAGCAGTGGCGGAAATGTGCCGCATTGTGAAGCCAGGGGGGCATCTGCTGTTTGTGGTCCCGAAAGAGGGCAAGCCTGCTGTCAAGTACGCACACAACGTGTGTTGGGACGAGCTGGCCGATTTCGCCAGATTTGTGTGCGACCAGCCAGGTGTGGAGGATGCACCGATACATGCAGAGGTGTTGTCGTTGCACCGCAACAACAAGGAGTTGGCTGTCATTGCCAAGGTCAAATGACGACGGTGATGCAACAAGCGTGGGATGGCGTAACGGTTGAGCACTACGCCAAGAAGCGGTCCGCACATCCAGAGCTTTGGCGGTATGTCCATCGATTGATTGAGGCGTACCACATCAATAGCGTCCTTGAAGTGGGTGGCGGGATCCCGCATCTTTCGCCATTTGTCCGTGATTACACTGGCGTTGAGGCAAACGCGACGATCTGCGATGAGGCACGTGATATGTACCCGCGGGCTACCATGATTCATGCGGATTGGCTAAGCATGGACATGGATAGCATCCGAGGGCTCGGGGCATTTGACATGTCGATTGCGGCCAACGTGATCGAATACGTCGATTCTCCCTACGAGTTCCTTTGGCGACTATTTCATAGTGGCAGTAAATTGGTGGTGTGTTCGTTTTACTCTGGCACCAATCGACGTCGCAACAAATGGCGAGTGTTAAGGCGGGCTATGAATGCTAGTACAAGTCGCCTTGCCAGGAGTCACCGCCATCATGGCAATCGGTATTGTGTGCAATCTCTTCATAGATGGCTGCGGATGATCGGGTGCCGGCGAGATCAATACGATGTGTTTCAACTGGGCACAGCTCGCGTAAAAAATCGGCTGTTTCGAGAAGGGATTGTGGTGATATACAAGCATGTTATACAACCAACGTGATCAGTGGATTTTTGTGGCTGCCGGCCGATGTGCGTGTCGGTCGATCCACAAAGCCTTGCGATCGGCATGCAAAAAAGACGTCCGCGACATAATGCTAAATACGACGGACTGGGACCGTTTCAGCAGGCATGCCCCAGCGTATTTTATCCGAAACCGCATTGGCCGGAACGTGTGGTCATCGTGTTACAGCTTTGGCGTTGTTCGGAATCCATATCATTGGTTTGCTTCGCGGTTCTGGCATGGCGTGCGTTGCGGTAGTCAACCAGACCCCAATAATGGACGGATGTCGATCTACGACTTCGAGCGAGTCATGAAATCCGAAAAGGATCGAGGGAATGTGATTCGCGGCATGACGTGGCTTCCGTATCGTACGCAATATGGATTCATGGCCGATGAGCACGGTCGTCAGCTTGTGACAGAAATAATCAAGCTGGAGAACATTGCGGCAGCTTGGCCTAAGTTGTGTGCTAAATTGCAGATCCCATTCAAGCCGTTGCCTCAGTTCAACGTTTCACGGAGATCGGCACGCGGTCGGGCCTCGGCGATGGATTATCGGGACAAGGAATGTCGTGAGTTTGTGTATTCCCATTTCCGCGACGATTTCGAGCGGTTTGGCTACAGCAAGGACAGTGTATGAGATACCTGGATTCATTGCTAGATTTGTGTGTGGTGACGTCTCCAGCGAGCTGGCAGCCTTCCGCACGAGTAGCGCTGCGGGCCATTCACAGTGCATGGTCCGTATGCGGCTCCCAGTTGCCATGCCGCATTTACGCTGACCGCCCACAGCCTTGGCTGGACGATGAGGCGGTGACGCACTATTGGCAATATGTCAAGGAATTGCGAGCTTTGCGTCTAGGGCCTTTGACCATGCCCAAGCGGTGGCACGGGTACAGCGGCCAGTTGCGTCGAATTGCCGGCAACTGCCACAGACCGACAGTAATGCTGATGGAGCACGACTGGGAATTTATTCAACCGCGTCGTGTCGACATTGACGCAATTATGTCTTGTCTACTAAACTGTAAATACCGCATTAGGGTTGTCCGATTTGCGAAGCTTCGGGGGGAGTACAGGCAGTTTGCTTGCAAAGGATGGCAGCCTTCCCCGAATATGCCCTTGCCCAAGCCATTGACGCCGTCTGGCATTTGGGCCAGTGCCCCGCATTTTGCAACTGCTGAATTCTACGAAACTGAGTTGTTTCCGCGTCTGAAGAAGTGGCGGGACAAACGCGATGGGCGATTGAAGCGGTTCCAACGTCATGCATGGGAAAAGTATAAGCGACGTGCGAAGCGCATTGGTCGTGTTGCTGCGGCGGTCGAATCAGGAATCTACTACTATGGCAAGCCCGGTGACAAACGTTATCTGCGGCATGATGGCCGGCGTTATGCATTTGGTCCAGGAGAAAAGGGATTTCTAGGCGATGCGCATCTCCGTGATAATGGCGGCGTGCAATCAGGGGAAGTACCTGGCGGAGACAATTGAATCGGCGATTGACGGGCTTCGCGGTGCACGGGATTGGGAGTTTGTTGTTGTCGATGACTGTTCGGAAGACGGGTCGTGTAACACAATAGAGGAACGATACTCCCGCACACAGGTTATCAAAACCTCCAAGCGTAGTGGGTGCTCCGCCTCGCGTCATCTCGCCGGTCGCTCTGCTACCGGTGACATCATCATATCTGTCGACCCGCATTGCTTCTTCGAGCCGAAGTGTCTCTTCGAAATGGCTCAAATGGCCAAGGAATTGCCAGGGATCGTAATGCCGCGGGTCTACTGGGAAGCTAGATCGGCGTACGTCTGTGGTGGCTCTCTCGGCATTCAGTCGCGCGGCATCCGCAATCAGCGGCCGTCGTCCAGGCCAGCCAAATATCCCACATTGCATGGCACCGTCTACGTCATGACGCGGGACGTGTACAACAAACTGCGTGGCTGGCCAGTGCTTCCTGGCAGGTGGGGTCGGTGGGAGCAAATGACGTCCTGCTGGCTGTACCGCATGGGGCTCAAGGCATTTGTCGCCATGGACTACACATGCGTCCATCGCCAATACCGTACGAATAACGTGTATCCGTTCGAGCTGCCCAAGAGCGAGATAATGGAAAACGCACACTGGTTCCATGCCATGTGCTTTAGCGAGACGTATGAATCGACGTGGCGGCCATTACTACTGAAAGCGTATGGCCGGTACAATGGGATGGGTCGGTCGATCAAGAGCCGCCGATTTGCCAAGGAGCTGAAGTGGCTGCATGAGAAGTGCGTTCGGTCGGAATCCTGGATGTTGCGGAAGGTGCTGGGCGTGGACGACCTGGAGCGGTCTAAGATTGTCCGCAGCGTGAGACAATGGCAGGCGAAGCATGAGCAAGACAGCACTGTATTGTAGCGACTGTGCGAGGGTGCCAGGTGACATTCTGGACATGTGTGCACGGCAGATGTCTCGCATCCCGATACCGATCATTGCTGTTGTCCAAGACGTGTCCCCAATGCGACACATTGCCGAAGAGTACATCCACGTAGGGGATATCGGGTCGTCGCGTCATTCATATCTGCTGCAGTTGATGATTGGGCTGACGCGAGCGGATGACGGATTGGTTTTCATCACTGAGCACGATGTTCTGTATCATCCGTCGCATTTTGCGTTTGCCCCGCCGGCTGGCGGTGTGTGGGCTAACACTAATTGTTGGATGTGGCTGGCACACAAGAAGATTTACTACAAGCGTCTCCCGTCTCGGCAGCCACTATCGATGATGGTTGCCCCTCGGGCGTTTTGGATGCTGTGGGTGGCTAGGCTTCTCAAGGAGCACATGAAGTCGCCGGGCCGATTCAATCTAGAGCCACCGGAACCGCGGGTATTTTCTTCTGAGTACCCGGCGATCGACATACAACACAGGGCGAATCGTCGCCATCGGAAGTGGGTCAGATACTGTGAAAAGCAACATGCGAAGGCGGTGGAGCCATGGGGGAAAGTGGAGCTGATGCGCTGACGACTGGCGTATTGTATCAGTTACTTTGGATGCGGCCGGATCGAGAGGAGCAGCTTTCGTTTCGTAATGGCCAATCCTATTCGACGGAGCCGAGCGCTGCGGCGGAGCTGCTTGTCGCGTCGATATTATCGCTGCGACTCCACTATTCTGGGCCGGTGGCCATTCTGGCGACGGAGCCATGCTACGAGGTGGCACGTCAAATTGGTAGCGACGACAGATTGTCAGCGGACGTGTATGGCGTCCACATTGATACGAGCGACGCCAACCCATGCTATACCGCCAAGATTGCCGGCTTGTTGATGTCGCCGTTTGATCAGACGATCGCCGTGGATATCGACGTGGCCTGTTGCGGTGTCATTGATTGGCTGTTTGGAGATTCGATCGCCGTTGCTGAAAGCTGCCACGTCAACGACGATTTGCCAATGGCGAGGGGGGTGCGTTATGCACTGCGACAATATGCGAAGCTGGGTGCACCAGTCGCACAAATAGTCCAGGAAATGCGATCCAATGACGCACCGTTGACAAACAGCGGTGTTATTTCCTATCCAAACACCCATCCGTTGCTATGGTCCACCTATTGGCAGACCATGGCGACACGCAAGCACCCGAAGCTAACTGGGGAGATGGCGCTGCAGATGAATCTGTGGCGATATCGCGATTCTGTCACCTGGCTGTCTCCCAGCTTGCAATGCCTATTGCGATATTCGGACTCGGCAAAGGGGTCAGTGTTTGTACATGGCCATGGCCGCAGGTGGTGCAGGACGGAGGCGGGCCGCAAGGTATGGCATCCGCTGTTTTACTACGCCTTCGAGAATAACTTAGGCGGGATTGAGTCGTGGGGCAGTCAAGAAGTTCTCACATGCGAGGAATAGCTATTATGCGGTATTATCATGTGTTGTGCGAATTGTTGAAGACGCACCGCGGGTCGGCGGATCGCATTGACGCAGCGGAGATCGGCGTTGCCCATGGAAGGACGAGCCGCATCTTGTTGAAGACGTTTCCGACCTTACGGTTGGTCATGGTCGATCCGTGGGACGCGGCACGTACTCGTCGATATGACGAGACGTTTCACAGCTCGAAGCCGCGGACGAAGGAAAAGCTGGAAGCTGCGTACAAGATTACGTTGCGACGTACGCAGCGTTTTGCCGATCGGCGCCAGATTCTGCGATACACTTCTCTGGAAGCGGCCAAGCTATTTGAGCCCATGAGCTTTGACATGGTCTTTCTTGACGACGATCATACGTATGAAGGCGTCCGTGAGGGCTTGGCAGCGTGGGGGCCGAAGCTTAGACCTGGCGGCATTTTCTGCGGACACGACTACGGCGGGCCGAATACCGGTGTTTCTGAGGCGGTAACGGATTGGGCTGGGACGACGCATCGACTGATTCATCTAGAGGATGGCATGGTATGGTGGACGCGGATGTAAATTTGCCAGACATTCTTTTTGTCTGGATTCCGAAGACGGCTGGCACCTCGGTGTGGACGCACTTGCAGGCGTTGGGCGGATATCGCGTTGGTTGCCAGTACAACGTGGAGCCGTATCGGAAGAAATTTACGTCTGGACGCATCCATTCCCAATTGACAAAGTCGTGGGCGTACGCTCATGAATTCCCCGGCCGCGGCATCGTCACTTACGGCCACATGTCGTTGTTTCGCCTTCTCCAGCGTCAAGAGGTCAGTCAGGATTTTCTGAAGCTGGCTTACACGTTCACGATCGTTCGTCATCCGGTCCATCGTCTGGTCTCACTGGCTGCGGACAAGACGGCTGGGCGTGTTCGGAAGAATGCGCCGAATGCAACTGTAGAAAACGTGCTTGGCGAGATTATAGAAAACATGCGACGTGGCACCATCGGTCAGATTGGACGGTTTAATTCGCGTGCTCATTCGCAAGCGAATCGGCAGATAACGTGGATCCGCGACGTGCGTCGGGCTGGTGGCAGGCTTGACAAGATAGTCCGTTATGAGGCTTTGCAAGAAGGCATGGATGAAGTTGCTACCTATGCCGGCATCCAACCATTTTCCGTGACGCGGCTGAACGCCACGCCACACCGCGATCCGTATGATTACTTCACTCCCAAGACATTGTCGATAGTCAAGAGATTTTACCGCGAGGACTTCGAATTGCTGGGGTACAACGATGAATCCCGATAGGTTCCTAAAGCAGACAGGGTGGCGAAAGAGCGTCGTTGGCAATCAATCTGTTGACCGTCATGGCGATCCCATACCGTGGCTGCCCTATTGCGTGACGCGACTATTGGATGAGCGGTTGCACGATGGCATTGACGTGTGGGAGTGGGGTTGTGGCAGTTCCACGGAGTGGCTTGCGTCGAGGTGCCGCAACGTATCGTCAATCGAGCATGACAAAGAGTGGTATAAGCGGATGCAGAAGAAATTACGCAGCGTGCGTAATGTTGAGCTAGGTTGGTTCCCGCGAGACACCGACAAATATAAAGCATTGTATTGTTCAGCGATTTCAACTGTACGCAGGAGCTATCACTGTGTCGTTATTGACGGCCGGGACCGCAACGAGTGTGCACGGTTGGCACTGTATCACATGCAATTCGATGGCGTGATCATCTGGGACAACACGGATCGTGCACGATATGCCACGGGAATACAACACGTGTTGGATAAAGGGTGGCGGCGGCTTGCATTGTACGGCCTCGGGCCAATCCAAAAGCGTGGTTGGGAGTGTTCCATCTTCTATCGGCCCGGCAACTGTCTTGGCATCTGATGTCCGTACTTCGCAGCATTAAGCGCCGGGCAAATCAAGGCCGGGAGTTCTTCACGGTGCTCTATGACACTATGGTCCGTGAGGGCGGCGAAATGGCTTCCCACGAGACTATACGGAAGCGGTGGCTAACATGCACCGATTGTCGGTACTTCGTGGCCAGAAAGAATAGTTGTGCCGTATGTGGGTGTAAACTGCGGGGGGTCATGAAGGGCTTCCGCTACAACCTCGCCAACAAATTAGCACATAAGGCGTCGCGGTGCCCTAAAGGGAAGTGGGGCAAAGAGCGTTAGTTGTCCCCCTCGTCCCCGCCGCCGGGTTCCTCCCCGTGTATACGATCACTCGCCAAATACCGTCTTAGCATTCGACGGAAGTCTGGTTGGTCATCGAGCCAGAGTAAGTAATCCATCGGCACTTCGTCAACACGTTTGCCCTTGTGCTGGCCAAACGGGATCGTTGTTCTACCGAAGCACCGTGCTTCGGTATCGGTCAGCGGCGGATCGACTGTCTCGACTAAGCGCTGCGGATGGTACTGTGGCGGCAGCACGGCGCAGACATTCACAAGCATCCGGCGCCAGAATCGCAACGCAGCATCGCCTGTGTGGGACCGCACTTCTTGTGACGCTAGATTGTGCACTGCATCAGCAGCGTTTCGCGCCTCAATATTGGCCATGATTGTCATTCTATCCATGTTCACTCACCCCTCGTCCCCGCCGGGCTGGGCGGGGAGTTTGTCAGGTTGCCGATATCTCACGGGGATCCCGAAGTAGAGCGGGCTCTGGCAGTTCAGTTATCAGGCTCTTGTCTTCAGGCATCTGCCACGAGAAAACACCGGATGAGTTGCGCTGACGAAACGCACGGTACGCTCGAAGCATTCGTTCTTCGTCGTCGCTTAGCTCGATGGCCGTCCCCTTGTCAACCATCTCATCAACGGCTTGTACTGCGAAGTGTTCAGCATGTTCTCGCAGTGTGCCCAGTTGTTCACGTAGGCTGCCTTCGATTTCGCCGCGTAATGATTTCACTGCGTCTGGGTTCATCTGTGGTCCATTCACGCCTGGGTCAATTATCGTCGCTTAGTGTCGCGCTGGATTCAAACCGTTGCCGGGCTGGGCTGGCTACGTATTAGACTCCACACATGAGTGATTCAGACCGTTACGATGGCTCTGTCACCGCCATATGCTGGGCAACTTGGAGTGCATTCCTCTGGCCGAATCCACCACCAGCCCCTTGCATGCCAAAATTCATGTATCTCCCTGCGGCAATTAGCACAAGGCTCGCAACCGTCGTCTTGACATTCGCAATATGTGTCACCAGTTATCATTGTTCCTTTCAACACCGGCACCAAGCGACAGGACCTCTAGCATTTTGCGTTCTCCGGCAGCGACGCGCTGGATTCAAAATCCAGCGCTACTGTTTCTTTCGCCGTTTTAGGATTTTGTGTGCGACCGCATTAGCAGCGTCGCGCACTAAAGAAGACCGCGTTTGATCTGATCGGGCCGCGGCCTTCCCCCACAACGACCAATCCGCTTCTGTCACCCGCATCGCCCGAATCGGCGTCTTCCCCGTCGGCGGCGGCCCCGGCTTACGTCCTTGTTTTCGTTTGGCATTCATGCGTAAAGTATACGCCAATGCCTTCAGTCTGTCTATACGCTAAAATTTTTTCTGGCCTGTATTGACAGGGTTGTGGACACTGCGTATACTGCTGTCAGTCGGATGAAGGGACTGGCGCCACGGTTGGCAACTGAGGATGATGGGCCAGATGGACTGGGATGGACAACAGAGACGACGGATCGACGTGGGCAGGGAAGCCCAGTTTTAACTAACCACCTACAGGCGGCGTGTGTAGCGTCGTCACCCCCGCCTTGGTTTTTCGGGATCTCGAAGAACGGGTTTACCAAGGCGGGGTATTTTATCGAATAGAGGCGTACCGATGGCAGTGAAGTGTCCTCACCGCGACGACGAGCCGTGCGACATTTGCAAGGAGTTGCATGCATTCAGGAGTGTGATTGCACCGAATATCAAGGTGTTGGCCGATGCGTGCCGCGATCTACATGAAGCCGTGCATGGCGACGGCAAGGCGATCAGCCACAAGTACATGATGGAGCAGTTGAATATCGCCAACGAGCGGATGGACAAGCACATCGATGAGCTGGTCGCACTCGTGCTCCGCGTGGACAAGGTTGAAGACCGGCTGACCAAACTAATCAAACGACTAGCGGAAAGGCTAGGGGGAAATGGCAACAAAGCAAAACCTAGTAGTTCTGACCGACAAGGAGTCGAAGGCGCTGGGGAGGGAGATCGTCGAACTGCACAAGAAGGCGGTTGATGTTGCGGAGGATGCGATCGGCGCCGCGGTTCAGTGCGGCGACGCGCTGGTGAAAGCAAAAGAGGGTGTGCCCCATGGAAAATGGGAAGCCTGGTTGGAGATGTGGTGCCCCCGTGTGTCCATCCGCACGGCACAGCGGTGGATGGAGCTGTCACGCGAGTGGAACGCGGTCAGCGTCCTGGAAGTAGACACCATCGACGTATCTGTGGCCGGTCTGCTAAGCGAGGTGAAGAAAAAGCCGCGGGAGCAGCCGGTGGAGACACAGGCGACTCTTCCCGACCCCCCAAGTGAACCCCCACCAACGGGGCAAAAACGACACGATGTCGTTTTTGAGGATGGGGACGCTGAGGTGGAAACTCTTCCGCCGGAAGAAGATACGGACGACGACGGTCCTGTAACGGCGGAGATGGTCAAGGGTAAGCTAACCGCATTTCAGCGGTCCTTGGCCAAGATGCTGTCTGACCTTCAGGAGATGTCGTCTTTCTTTGGCACTCAGGATGCGAGTGCTGCGTTCCAGGTATTCAACCGTGCTCATGAGACGTTGGCGCGGCTAGAGCGGAATTTGAAAAATTTGAGGGTGACCAAATGCAGATACGGATCCGTGGTGCGACACGAGAGGTCTCGTTGACGACGCCGGAGAAGCGGAAGCTTGCTGACGTCTCGATTATCTTGCAGGCGTTGGCTGACAACGGCGACAAGACGGCGGGCACGTGCGTGGAGGGGCTCAAGGCGTTGGTGGAGCATTATTGCCGGGAGGGGGACAAGAGCGACGCATAACCGGCCCGGCCGCGTGGGGCTCGGCGGAATAACATGCCACGCCTTGGGAACCGCCTGAATGGGCCTGATACAAAACGAACTAACCCCTGGAGCGGGGCAACTATAGATTGGAGGTCACTATGACCAGTGACACCAAAGTGGATTTGGTTGACGCCCAGTCCATCGTTTCTGAGTCGTTAGAACAGTTGAACGCTACTTGGGATTCGGTGAACGAATTCTTTCGGTCGCTTCAGCTACCAGTCGAGGCTTGGGTGCATATGTATAGCGACTATGACACCGAACCGCCTTGTGACCATTTTATGGTCTGGAAAAAATGGGCGAAGGAATGGCAAGTCTGCTATTTTGTGTGCCCCGGCGCAGGCGGAGAAGTGTGGCACTCATCGCCCATGACATCCGAAACTGCGAATACTAGACTGCGTTGTCTTCATGAGCTCCCCAAGTTTCGCGACGGCCTATTGGAGAAGGCGGTTGAGTTTGCCAAGGAAGCCAGGAAGAAGGCGGAGGAAGTTGACGAGCGTCTTGAACGGTTCAAGGCGCAATTGACCGGCTAGTTTTACTCTCCCGCTCCAGGGGATTTTGAATAACACGAGGGCATGGGATGGAAGTCAAGGGTGGTTCTCTTGCACTAATCAGTCAATCTGCCAAGTTACTTGCTGAAGCCAAAAGCCTGGGCGATCTGAACAACGTCCGTATGGTTGGCGAGGCAGCCATCCGTGTTGCCAAACAACATCGGGACGTCGGGCAGGATGCAATCATTGACGCCCAAGTCATCGTCCGCACTGCTGAACGCAAGATCGGCACGGAATTGGCGGCGATGGAGAAGAACAAGGGTGTGCGCGCCGGTGGTAACACAATGTTACCGCCGGGAGATGAACCTACCCTTTCCGACCTCGGCATCACCAAGAGTCAATCCAGCCGTTTTCAGGCCGTGGCCCGGATGCCGGACACGGAATTTGCGGAATTAGAGGAGACATGCCGAGAAAAAGAGAAGGATTTCACGCAGTCTTCGGTCGTGTCCAGGGTGAAGAAACGAGAGAAGGATCTGGCCGACAAGAAGGCTGCGCGTCGAGCCGCCAAAGCGCTTGCGGCAACCGAAGAAAACGGCATATATCATGGCGATTCGTTCGAGATTGCCGACGCGATACCCGATGCATCGTGTGCGCTGATCTTCACCGACCCGCCATATGACAAGAAATCTCTTCCTCTCTACGACAGCCTTGGGGAGTTAGCCAGCCGAATTCTCGTCGATGGCGGATCGTTGATTACCTACTGCGGGCAATACTCCATGCCGCAGGTTATGGAATCCGTTGGAAATCACCTGACATTTTTTTGGCCACTCTGCTGTCTGCACACCGGGAAAACGGCGCAAATGAAACTGCGAGGACTAAAGGTCAAATGGAAACCTATGCTGTGGTTTGTTAAAGGCACGGGCCGGCGAGATACCCATACGTGGGTAGAAGACTTAATCGTTTCGCAACAGGAGAAGGACGCCCATCCCTGGCAGCAGTCTGTCATCGAGGCCAGCTACTACATCAAACGGTTGACCCGGAAAGGTGAATTGGTAGTCGATCCGTTCTGTGGAGGTGGCACCACAGCTATGGCAGCGAAATCATTAGATCGCCAATGGTGGACTGCAGATGTGAACGCCAAATACGTATTGACAGCGAGGAATCGCCTAAATGACTCCTGATCACGAAAGACTCCTGGAAGATATGTCGCAGTATCTTCACTCGGCTGGCTACAGAACGATGTCGGCAACATATGCGGATGTCTGTGACGCTGAGTCGAAGCGACTGCTGTCTAAAATGTACTCAGTGCCGGCAACCTATGTCCGTACGCGATCTGATCGAATTGCTTTCAATCCCCAGACTGAGACAATTTTTGAGTTCGATGCGAAAACTAATCTCACGAAACACGAAGACGTTTTCATCGAATTAATTCCTGTGGTTGCACATTATGTCATCAGCAACTTGTTTGGGTTAAAGACCATCTACGGCTTTCGTTGGCCTAACATTGATCGAGAGGACATTGGATTCGAGATCAACGACACATTTGCTGAGATGGTAACCGCGATTTTTATTTTTGATCGGGATTGCCAAGTAGAAGTCAACCAATGGGTCGAACATGGCGCCACTAGCATTTTTAAGAATGCTAAAATTGTTAAATGCAATCGCGGACGCGGTAGTGGTGACCCGGCCATTAAGATGGAACCCGAAGCACTGCAAGGATTGCCACATTGGAAACACTTGTTCAACGCGATTACGGAATGTGACTAACATTCGACACTGTTAATTCAAATGATAACCCTACGCCCAAACCAAGAGACATTTGACGCGGCGATCCGCACGTCGATGCGTCAATATCGTCGTCCCCTTGGAGTTGCCCCCACGG
>JABAHP010011371.1_pt1 | contig 14502 bp, 18 predicted proteins | sample 7062081 | NCBI WGS metagenome assembly JABAHP01 (sample SAMN14534357, study PRJNA622989) | marine sediment metagenome | biome: marine biome [ENVO:00000428]; feature: marine pelagic biome [ENVO:01000023]; material: deep marine sediment [ENVO:00002113] | place: India: Gulf of Kutch | collected...
GGGTTCAACTAATCTATATAACAATGATAGTTTAGACCAAAACATAACAGCTTATGATTGTTCAGGAACAGATAAGGTTATTGGACATCATCCTAATGGAACTGTGAATTGTGGAGTTGATTTAAACACAGGGGGAGTGGATGGTTCTTTCAATTCAACCTCGTGGAATCGTTCAGGGACTATTGTTATATTAGCAAACCCTACTGATAATGTTGAGATAGGAAACATCTCTCTTAATAGTGCTGGAACAAGTAACTTTACAGGAGTAATGACGCACACATATGATGTAACAAACGTAACATCAAACTCAACCTGCATGATAATTAAAGGTGCTACAAGCACATTGGAGATTTGTTGATGATGAAAAAAAAAATTTTGTTTGCTATTGGAGTGATTGTTTTGATAGCTGGAGGATTAATAATAATGTATCCAACATCATCTGAGGAGCAAGTCTTAACCATCTCCCCAACAAGTGGTCAAATTTCTAAAGCACTCACTACAGAATACATAGAATGCCTTGTTAAGACAGGGGATAATAATGGAACAAGTAATCCAATAGAAGAGAGGAGGGGAAATTACAAGAGTGGATATATAGTTATGTGTAAAAATTCTCCTAACGACTGGGCTAGATTAGAAAGAGACCCAAAAAGATTTGCAATCATAAGATTTCTAAGAACAGAATTTAATGAATCATGGTTAGAGCCAGAATATGATGGAGGAAATGTAACAACAAGAAGGAAGTATAAACTACCCTTAGATAGTTTTATGACTGAAAGAGAATTAAGTGACTTAAGAGATATTGGATATAACGAGGAAGTTAATTGGAGCATTTATAAGAATATAACAGACGTGGCATCTAACATTGAATTGGTTGATTGGGAGAATAAATCAGATGATTTAATCCTGCATGGAAGTGGGGGGGTTTTTGAGATTTGTGTGACTAATGCTTCTGGACAATGTGATTATAGTTCTCTTTCTGCATGGGAATCTGGAGAACAAGCTGATTTGACAGGAGATGCTCCTTGCGTAGCAAACATAACAGAAGGATTCGAAGACACAACCGCCACCTCAATAGATGGGTGGACAACAGATGCAGATAATTATATTTATATTGTAGCTGATAATGCTTCAGGAGCAAGGCATAATGGTTCATGGGATGGTACTGCTTATATTTTAAATACAAGTTCTGCTGGGGCAAATCTTGCTATAAAAGAGGAAAATGTGAGGGTTGAAGGAATACAAACAACAACATCAGCATCAAATTCAGGTAATCTTGTTACTGATAATGATGTAACTGGTTATAGGGATATTCGTTATTCTCATATCATTAGTTTTATGGGACAGAGAGCAATTTATGATTTGGCTACAAGTTCTACAGGGACTACAAGGATATGGAATTGCATTGCATATAATGCTACTGGTGAAGCATTTTACTTAAGGTCAGCTAATATAACCTATTTTTATAATAACTTAGCTTATAATTCACCAACTGGAGTTAGAGCACGGGCTGGTGTTGCTGTTCATGCAAAGAATGTTATTTCAACTAACTCAAGTTCAGCAGATTTTGTATTAACATCTGGAGCATTGCATTGCTTTAATTGCCTTTCTTCTGACAGCACAGCAGACAATTTTGATGGTTCTGGGAATATTGTTGATGCCTCTGTTATATTTGNNTACTGGAACAGGTTGTGGTGCTTTTCATACAAACGATGCAGACATCACAGTTCATTTTTATAGTAATACAATTGTGAATTGCACAAGAGGGCTTGTTTTAACTGCGGTTGCTCAGGAATATGTTAAAAATAATATAATAGACTCTGCTGATGCTTTTGTTAATGCTTTTACAAATGATGATGCTTATAATGATTATAATTCAATTTCTCAGAATGAAGAGAATGATGCTATAGGTTCAAATGGAAGATATAATCAGGCATTTACATATGTTGATTCTGCAAATGCTGATTTTCATTTAGATTCTGGAGATGGGGGGGCGTTGGATTTTGGAACTGATTTATCTTCTAATGGAAATGCAAGTTTTACTGATGACATAGATGGAGAAACACGTTCAGGAACATGGGATATAGGTGCTGATGAGTTCATTACTGCGGCTGAAGATAGTTGTACATATTCATCAGGAACATGGGAAGTAGATTGCTCAGATGATTGCACAATAAGTTCAGGTGTTGATTTAGACGGAGAAGATATAATCCTAACAGGCAGTGGGACTTTTAAGATTCAGGCAGACATAGTTGATTTTGGTTTGGCTCATGTTTCTCAATCATGTGATATAATATGTCATGGAGGGTGTTTTAGAGTATGAATAAAAAAATATTTATTTTGATGATGTTAGTGGTTTTGATTAGCCTCGTGAATGCCCAAGAACCTGATTTCTTTGTTGAGGAAGCAAGGGAGTATCAACTAAAAGTAAGTTGTGAAAATGCTGGGGCTATCTGCTCCTCAACAACAGACTGCAACATCACAATAAGTTATGAAAATTCTACAATCATGATAGACAATGCAAACCTAACAAATCTTCAAAATGGCTTTTTCTCTATAACTCTTGGAACTAATGAAACAACTCCAACAGGAATCTTTTCAGGCAGAGCCAATTGTGTTGATGGGGAAAGGAATGCTACTACAACATTCAATTATAAAGTAACAACTACAGGAACAGACATATCAATTGCAGAAGCTATCCTTTATGTTCTTGCTATACTTCTTATGAGTGTAGTCTTATTCTTTACAATAATGGGTTCAATAAACATTCCTTTTAGAAATCCAAAGTCAGATGATGGGAGGGTTATTGATTTGAATAAGCTAAAGTACCTCAAGGTGTTCTTTATAGTTATCTCATACCTCCTACTAATGTTTATCTTCGGAACAGCTAGGTCAATAACAGCAAACTTCTTAGATTATGATAATGCAAGTGCTTTCTTTAATTTCGCTTACTGGTTTATGCTTTCTTTCCTTTACCCAACTATAGTTGTTTCACTAATAGTAACTGTTGTTGTTTTCCTCACAGACAGAAAATGGAGGAAAGCTATGCAGAGGAGGTTGCCATTAAGATGAGTAAGTCAACAAACCAGATGAGAGTTGATGAAAAGTTTGATAGGATAATAAAAGAGATAGCAACGCTTAGAGTTAAGAGAGACAAAGATTCAAGAACCAAGAGCTCTCAAAGGCTTACAAGAGCCATGGCAAGGCATCCAAGAATGCCTGAGATTGCAAGAGATATAATAGAAGCAGACTTAGAGGAGGAAAGAAGATGAATCTAAAAGATAAAAAAGGCTCAGTCATAGATATAATAATCTTCATAGTAGTTGCTTTCGTGGCAATCATGTTCATTGCAGTCTGGATTTATGGTTTTGATTTAGTAAGCGACACCCTTACAGGCTTTGATGACCCTAATGTTCTTGTAAATGTTTCAGATGCAGCAGACAGAACCTTCGCACAGGTGAATGCAGCCCAACAAACTTGGGGTCCAATACTAGCTTATGCAATAATATTTGGAATGATACTCACTATCTTAGTTAGCAACTTCCTTGTAAAAGCTCATCCTGTGTTTTTTGTAGTTTATTTCTTAGTTGTTATAGGGGCAATAGTTGTATCAGTTGAAGTTAGTAATGCCTATGAAGATCTTTTATTGCAAGATCCACTAGACATAGCCCTCCAACCATTTGGGGCTGGGACATTTATTATGTTAAATCTTCCTGTATGGGTTACAGTCATAGGCTTGATGGGTGCATTGTTTCTTTTCATAGGAGTAATCAGAGATAGAGGAATGGGGGGGGCAATTTCATAAAATGTTAAAAATTAGCAAAAAACCTACACATAACTTCAATTGTAAGCGATTCTGGTGCGTTTTTTTAGCCTTAGCTATACTCAGTATCAGCTCAATTTCACTGGTTTCTGCATGGGATTTTGATAATGGATTGGATTATGAAAAAGATGATATGGTTGTAGTCATTGAGAATGCTTGGGGGCTTCCTTTAATTGGAGAAGTTTTAGGTAAAGCTGAATTAAAATCTCATAAAAATGTTAATGAGGAGAGATATGTTATACCTGGTAAAGATAGAGTTGTAATGTATTATGAGTTTACAAATTGGGGGGAGGTCTATAGAGATGGGCTTGGAGAAGTTGAATTCATAGATATGAGGGATGGTGAGACAATCACAAGGGATTATCATTTTGCAAGAGCAATCTATGAAGAAAAAGTTCATAATGTTTATGAAGAGCAATGTGAATTGAGAGATGTTGAGGGGAAGGGCGTGATAAATGTCTGCAGGAATGTTATTGTAGGAACAGATGTTAAGCAGGAGATAGTCGGATGGGAGAGGCTAGAAACAAATGACATCCCCCAAACTGGATCAGAGATGGTGACAATAGGTTTAGTTACAAATGTTAGGCACAATGATTATATAGATGGAATTTGGACAATCGCAGGTAAAAAGATTAGTAGACATGCAGTTTGGACTGCTTCATTAAATGTAAATCTAGTAGTCTATTATAATTTTGAAAATGAAACAGCAAGCTCAACCAATTTGGTTGAAAATGTTCAGGGAGTTTATAATGGAACATTGCAGAATACAAACTCATCTAATTGGGTAGCTGGAAGAGTTGGGAACAATTCACTTCAAATTAACAACTTCTCAGCGAATCAGTGGGTAGATATTGACGGAATTAATGATACCCAAACAGCTAACTACACTTTCAATATGTGGGCTAGAGGGGGAGAGCCTTCAGACGTGGCTGATATATACTTATTTGATTCTGAAGTTGGAAGGCTTGTTTTAGAATGGTACACAAGCAGTCCAAATGAAATCGGTTGGTTTAGCGGAGCTACAGATTCAGCAGTAGCAGATACTCCTGATAGTAATACATGGCAGATGCTTACTTTTGTTTTTAATGATACAAATGGAGTCTTGTACATAAATGGAACAAGAGTTGGACAAGGAGCATATACCCCAGTTAATCTGAGTGATGGAGCAGGAGATATAGCTTTGATGCAGAAGTATGATGGAGACAACGCAAGGAGTTACAATGGAACAATGGATGAGCTAGGAATATGGAATAGGACATTAACAGCGTCGGAGATTACTGATTTGTATAATGATGGGAATGGGCTTACTTATGACCCTGACCCAACAGAAGGACCAACAGTAGATTTAAATAACCCAGCAGATTCACAAACATTCACTTTAGTCAATGTTAGTTTTGATTGTAATGCCTCTGATAATGTTGAAGTAGCTAATATGAGCTTATATATAGACGGGGCAATCAACACAACAGTAACAGGCAATTCAACAACAACTGCTGGCTTGACAACTGATTTAAACTTTAATGATGGTTCTTATGAATGGACTTGTGGGGCATTTGATGATGAGGCAAACGTTGGTTTTGCCTCTGCCAATAGGACTTTTGTGATTAATACAACTCCTGCAGCAACATTTGAAACCCCAACACCTGCTGACTTTACCAACCTGACTGTTCCGTTCTTTGATGTTAATGCATCTACAACTGAAACTTATTTCAGGAATCAGACTTTCTTAGTCTATAGCTCTGGAGGAGTTTTATACTCTCAAAGAACCCATACTAATTCAACGAGGAATGTCAACTATACCAATGTCCCTGATGGGGACTATAACATAAGTGTTGAGTTCTGCACAACAACTCACCAATGTAATGTGACAAACAGAACATTAAGTATAGACTTAACCCCAGCTATTAGCCTTGTTGATCCAACTCCAACCAGCTTTACAAATACAAGTGGTTCTAACATAACAATGAATGTTACTCTAACTGAAGGCTTCTTCCAGAATCTAACTTTCTTTATTTATGATTCAACTGGATTATTTGATTCCAGAACCCATACTAATTCAACAAGAATTGCAAGCTTCCAAAATATTGCTGCTGGTGATTACAATATAAGTGCCCAGACCTGTACAACCACTTCATCATGCAATTCGACAGAGAATCGTTCAATCACTATCTTTGATTTCAGGGAGAACTCTCAAACTTTTAATCCAACAACAATTGAGGGTTCAACAGAAACCTTTACAATCAACTTCACATTTGCAAGTGATAGGTTCACTAATCTGGTTGGAAACCTTGTTTATAATAACACAAACTATACAGGAACTTTAAGCCAGGATGGTGATGAAGCAGAATTCACAGCAAGTGTTGCCATACCAAATGTTATAGCTGAAACAAATCTCTCTTTTAACTGGAGTATAGCATTGATTAATGGGACATATAACTTCTTCACTTCAACCCTTCAGAGCCAGGTAATATCAAACGTTAGTATTGATGACTGTTCCAGCTTTGGAACTTTACTAATAAACATGACATTGTTTGATGAAGAGGACCAGACCCTTCTAAATAATTTAACTGATAATTCAACTGTTGAGATTGATTTACAATTAGATACCTCAGATGGGACAAGCCAAGTAGTTAACTTCTCAACTAACTTTACAGATGATAACAACCCACAGGTTTGTTTAGAGGTTGACCTAAATGATTCAAATTACTTGATGGATGTTCAGATAAGATATGCTGCGAGAGACTATGCAGAAGAACTATACCATATAATTGATTTTAATCTAAGCAACAGCTCTCTCCCACAGAATATTAATCTTTACGATTTGCTCTCCACTGATGCAACCCAATTCTTGATAACTTTCAAGAATGAAGATTTCCTTGCTGTTTCAGATGCCTTGATAAATATCCAGAGGAAATACATATCAGATGGAGTATTCAGAACAGTTGAAATTCCACAGACAGACGAGAATGGGCAAGCAGTTGGACACTTTGACACAGAAAGCGTAATCTATACAATCATAGTTACAAAAGATGGAGAAGTCTTAGGCACATTTAACAATGTTGCAGTTGTCTGCCAGTCACAGGTTATTGAAACATGTGAACTTAATCTAAATGCTCTAGGAACATCAAGTGGATTTACAGAGTATGAAACCTCTGGTGACTTAAGTAGGGTATGGACTTTTAGTCCAAGTGCCAGAGAGATTGAGAATGTGTTTGTTACTACTGATGGTTCAACAGCAACCGTTAACTTAACATCCCTTCGGTATGATAGGTTTGGAAACGAGACAGTTTGCTCAGACCAACTTATTAGCTCTGGTGGGACATTGACTTGCACCATTCCAGATAGTTTTGGAAATGTTACTGTGATTACAACGCTTTCAAAAGATGGAACAACCCTTGAAACAAGAACCTTCACTATATCACAGGATGCGAGGGATTACTTTGGACAGGATGTGGCAGTATTCCTAATAATAATGTTAATTACAATCCCCCTAATGCTCGTATCTTCCCTAATTGGAGTTGTCTTCGGTGTTTCAATTGGTTTTATTATGTCTATTGGATTAATGATTAGTACACAAGCATCAATATTGGGGACAACATCAAGTTTAATCTGGTTAATGCTAGCAGGAGGAATAATTATATGGAAAATATCAAAGAGATGAACAGGAAGGGGCAGATAAGCTTTAGGACTTTAGCTATAAGTGCCTTACTGGTTGGAATATTTGCTTTATCTATAGTCAGCTTTGGGGTTCAATTCCAATCAGAGAATAGTGTCAATGAATCATCCCTACTTTCTAATGAACCTATAAACAGGAGTTACACAAACATCCAAACTGAATTAAATGATTCGGTTTCTTCAATTGATCTCCAAAGAGATAGTTTTTTCTCGGATGTTCCAATAATTGGGGAAATAACTCTGATACTTGGTGCAATAACTGGTGTTGGTAGGGTTGTATTTGGTTCTCTAACTTCCCTCTATGATATAACCTTTGTTCTTGTAGCTGAAACAATAGGAGTAAGTCCTCTAGCCTTAAGCGTTATCACAGCAATAATAATCCTAAGTGGAATAATCTTAACATGGAGGTTGTTAAGATCAGGAAATTAAAATGTTATTCAAAGCATATCAAACCTTAACAGAATATAATCAGACAGGGCTACAAGCTCCAATAACTTACGTAGCAACAGTTGTTCCGCTTTTTATCCCCCTTACCCTCTTTGTATTCTTTATGATAATAGCTTTATCTACATACTTCTCAAGAACAAGATTTACAGGAAGGTCAAACATATTTGAATCTGCGGCTGTTGCAGGTTATGCAACAACAATTCTTGCGTTCTCAATGACTTTGCTTCCCAATCTGATAAATACATTAACACTTGTTGTTTGTGTTGTTGTTTCAATTGTCTTTACAATTCTTCTTTACTTTTCAAAGGAGTAAAAAAGATGCCCTAATTCTTGTTAACAGTGTAAACATACATTTATAAGGAAAAAAACCCCAAATTCTTAGTAGTTTATATAGTTGAAAGGGGGTCTTGATAGAAATGAAGATTAAGCAACTAGAAATGTTAAAAAAGGATAAGAAAGGGGTTCTTGGATTGAAAACAGTTGAAGAAGTTTTTGTCTTTTTCCTTATATTGGCAGTTCTTGGTGTGGCTATCATCCTAGCACTTGTTAGTTTGAGAGATTCTAACATCTTTACAGCAGGGTCTCAAGAGCTAAACGATACTACTAACATTGTTAACAATGTGACTGGTGGGGTAACAGATTTCTTTACTAACACTAGCACAATCTTATCAATACTAGCAGTTGTTGTGATCATCTTGGCTATTAGTATAATTATATTTGTAGTTAAGAGATTCAGTGGTGGGGGAGATGTTTCAGCTGAATTGTAAACTCTTCCATTTTTTAATTAAGAATGGATAAAAAAGGAGTTATCGGACTGAAAACAATTGAGATGGTGTTCTTAGGATTCATGATTGTTGCGATAATTGGCGTAGCAATCGTCCTATCAACCTCTTCGCTGATAGACGTTGAAGAAAGGCTTAATAGACAGAGCAATACTGTCTTAGGAGAAGATGGTGGGTACATAAATGAAACAGGTTATGACCTAGACGATTCGTCAGCCACAGGATTTACAAATCCCTCAATTACTAGTGCCTTTAATACAACTAGCGGAGCAGTTATCCAATCAGGAAATTGGACGCTCCTTACCAACGGAACTGTTCTAAATGCAACATCTCAAACTTGGGGAAACGTTACCTTTAATTACACTTATCAGATAATTAGTGGTGATGCAAGAGCCATCTCTGGAAATACTTCAGGGGGACTTGTTGACTTCTTTGAAAACACAAGCACTATACTAAGTATCTTAGCTGTAGTAGTGATAATCCTTGCAATAGCAATTATTATCTTTGTGATAAAGAGGTTCAGTGGCGGAAGCCCAGGAGGGAAGTTGTAAATTTTTTATTTTTTTATTTTTTTATTTTATATTCAGGAGGTAATTAAATGCCAAAGAGAAAGAAAAGAAAAACAAGCAGAAAAAAACCAGGAAGAAAAAAGAAAAGAAGGTAGTAGAGGAAACCAAAAGATGAAAAAGAAAATTGTAATAGTCTTATCAATAATAGGATTGTTAACCTTCGTAACTGCTGCATGGTATTTCTCCATAACAGGAGATTTAGATGCAACAGTAAATAGTGTTGGTGGTTACTATTCAGTTAACCTCATCCTTCCAGAGATAACATTGAATACAACAGAGGGTCCTGATTCACAAAATAGTTCTGCTGATTTTGTTTATAACAAAGAAGGAAATTTTAGTGTTAGTATAACAGAGACATTTGTAGATCAGAGTGCGGGAGAATGTTCTGGTGGTCAGGGCGATTGCACCATTGATGTATGGATAATATATTTCTTAACAGACACCCTCTATGAACAGGAGATTATAAACCATGGAGATTACATCTACTTCCCAGAGAACTCAAACACAAAAACAATGATAGCTGAATTGAGATGTGAGGCATATTCATGCCCACAGACAAGGACAGTCAGGGTAAATCTTGAGGAGATATAAGATGGAAATAAATAAAATGATAGAGAGAGACAAAAGGAGGTAAATAAGGATGGTTGTAAAAAACTCACGTACAAAGAAGATGGCTTCAATGAAAGCTGCTAAAGCTCGTAAGAGAGGTTTGGAAGCATCAGTTTTCAAGAAGAAGAAAGGCTATGGCACTTCTATAACGAGAAAATAATAAAATGGTATCAACAGCAGACTTGAGAAAACAATTAGAAAGAGAGAAGAAGATTGCAAAGAAAGAGGCTGAAAGAAGAGAGATTAAAAGAGAATTAAAAACCCTTAAAAGGAGGAAAATAATCAGTTTCGGTAGGGCTGTTGGAAGAGGCGGAAGGGTGGCTGGTAAAGCTGCAGGGGCTTTTGGTAAAGGAGTATCTAAAGTTATCCAGGCAATCCCAGATCCTCAGCAAGTTCCGAGTGATAGAAGGCTTGGAAACAGAGTCCATAAAAAATCTAAAAAAGCTAGCGGGAGGATTAGAAACAAAGCTAGAAGGAGAATCCCTATGCAAAGAAGAACTCTCCCTGTGCAAGGGGAAAGAGTTCAATCAACAGGATTGCCAGATTTCCTTCAGGACCTTTAATAATCAGCTGACATATCTAGGCTCTTTTCAATTTTTTCATACCCCCAAAACTCCTATCTAAACTTGGGCACGGATTGGGGGCACTGCTTCTTTGAGAATAGCTTGTTTTTCGCATTTTAAGGCATTCTGAGGGGTTTTTAGAGTGTTATTGTAGTTTCATCTGTTCTAAGTGTGGTTTGAGTCTTTTTTTGGCTATTTCTATGTATTCTGGATTTAATTCAATTCCTATGAATTTCTTGTTTTGTTTTAAAGCGACTAATCCTGTTGTTCCTGCTCCAAAGAAGGGATCTAAGACAATTCCACTTGTGAATTCTGCATTACAGGAGCAGGTTGGTTTGTATCCATGATTAATCTTTTCTGATTTTCTATCTCTTCCTTCAAACACCATTCCATCAGGTCTGTTTCCATCATAATGCTTCCCAACTCCCTTTCCACTTTTTATTTCCAAATCCAAAACTTTAGGATTCCCACACTTAACACAAACAAATTCATGGCATCCTGCTTTAATTGGGGTTTCACATAATTCTTCTGGATATACTGCAAAATGAGCTTCTTTGAATGGTTTTGGGGAGATTGTCCATACACAGCGTTTGTTCCGCATATCTGGACACAACCTTTCTCCAACCTTTTCTAATTTTGGGGGCACATTAGCATTATCAGGATAATCTTTAGACCCCTTCCACCCATATTTTCTCCTTTCAAATCTTCCCTCATACTGGCTTGGTTCATACTGCGTCTCAAAATAATATTTCTTCTTCTTGCTGAAGAAAAAAATATATTCAAAATCAACTGTGAATCTGTCTTTAACACTTGAAGGCATACAATTTGGTTTATGCCATATGATTACATTTCTTAATATCCAACCACGATTTACCATTTCTATTGCAAAACGGAAAGGGATTAATGTTAGGCATTTGTCTGGAAGTCCTGTAATCTTCTCTGGATTTATATCCCTATGCCCGTCTTTCATCTTATTCATTGGTTGTCCTTTTCCTTCTCCTGTCCATCTTGTTGCAGAATAAGTATCTCCTAAATTAACCCAGATTGTTCCATCATCTCTTAAAACTCTTTTAACTTCGTCAAAGATGTCGCAGAGACGTTTTATGTATAAATCAAAGGTTGGTTCTAAACCCAACTGCCCTTCTATTCCATAATCCCTCAATGCCCAATAAGGCGGAGAAGTCATACACATATTTATTGATTTATCTGGAAGTTCTTTCAACTTTGTTAAAGCATCTCCTTGTAGGATTGTGTTTGGCTTCATTCCAATGTCTCCTGTTTATCTCTGAAGGCACATTTGAATATATGCAATGCTAATGGGGGGTAAACCATATTTCTTATAATAGTCCTATAATGCTTAAGATTTGGTTTTTCCATACCATGAAAGTTTAATAGTTCTTCAGGGGTGCATCTACTTATATCTATCATTGGGAATTCCTTTTTCTGAACATTAAAGTTACACCAAAAATAGTGTCTTCCCAACTCAAAACTAGGTTTCACTAATGGTTCATAATATGGCTTAACATTTTCTACAATCCATTTCCCCTTGAACCATGTTTTTAATAAAATAATTTCTTGGTACATTTGCATACTTGGGTATTGTTTTATTTGTTGGCTAAAACACATTTTACTATGAGTTGGACATGGGGGGGAGCTCCAGATAAAATCAAATTCTTTATAATGATCCAAGAGAAATTGGTGTGCATCCCCAACTATTACTTCATCTTTAGGAAAAAATGATTTATAAACTCCTGCGATACCCTCATCAATCTCAACAGCAGTAATTTCATGTTCATCTCCCCAGAGTTTTCTGTTTCCTCCTATTCCCGCATATAAGTTAAGTATTTTCATTTTTGCTTGTTTTTCTTGGGATAATCCCAAATTTCTTCTTTATTTTATCATACTGGTAAACCTTAATACACTCATGGTTGAAAAAATCATCATGCCCAGGAATCATGTGATTTTCAAGATCCCTGAATATCATCCTAACTAAAGCTTTCTCTTCTTTGGTTGTGAGTATTACTCTACCCAATTTTCTTTCAAATACCTTTTTCATCTTCTGTGAATCAAACCCCTTAATTTACTTAAACAAGACTTGCAAATCCTTGTTTTTACTTGTATCCACTCTGTGTAGTATTTAGAACAATATTTACATCTTCTTGTTGTTAATACTTTCTTTATCACTTCTTTTGGTGGTTCTTGTATTTGTTTCATTTTATTTGAATATCTTAATCTTTTCCTGTGCTTTTTTAACATCTAGTATAACATAATTGCCTCTTGCCACCCTCCTTTTTTCTTTTACAAGTAACAATCTCCTAAGAGCCCTCCCCATCCATTTTGAATTAATCCAGGCATCCTCTGATTGTAAAAATTCCCTAAATTCATTAGTAACTACATTTACTGAAATAAACCCCCTATCCTCTGGTTGTTGGGATACAAAATCGTATAATGAAATGTCGGTATTTTCGTTAAATTCCTCTTCTTTTCTTGCCTGAAACAGCGATTTAAGAGTTAGTGTAGTTTTTTTTAGAACTTCATCAGAAATGTCACTTGCAATCAAACATAGGGGGTATGATAATTCAAGCTCTCTACCATTCAAATCCATTGATTTTATTGTTTTAAAGAGCTCTGTGTAGTTTGTGTTGTTTGTGTTGTTAGTGTAATTAGTGTATATAGTGTAGTTACTCTTAATAAAGGAATTCCACTCTTTATAGGTTTCCAGGGAGAAACTACATCTACACAAACTACACTGATTTAGCATTTCTTTGGTTTTTTTAACAATTTCAGATGTCGCAAAAATCTCCAACAAATTTATTTTTTTTTGTTCACTACTTTTTTCTAAAGTTAATTGGATGCACCGGTCCCCAAGCACACTTTCCATACCCCAAATGTTCGCCATTGCCACTGGTCTATAAACCACAAATTCCTCTGGAACTTGCTGCACTCCTTCAGGTGTTTTCACCTGTTTCATCCTTTTAACCTTCCCCCCCTTTTTGTAGCATGTATTTAAAAGCTCCCTAAGATTCTCATTACCTTTTCTCTGAATCCCTTCAAATTCATCAATGCACAGAGTTCCCCTTGTTCTAAAGAGAACTGCCTCTGTAAGGCTTGATAGCATCTCTCCATCCTTACTTAGACATTCTATTATCCTGAGTAGCCTAGTCTTACCAGAGCCCTTCATAGCATTAAAGAATAGGAAAGGATAGCTTGGGAAGTTATTATGGAAATATGTCCCAATTATCCATAAGGATAGTAGGTTTGGGTAATCTCCATCAATATCAATATATTCATTTATAACGTCAAGAATGTTGAGATATGCTTCCTTGAGGTTCTCTTTATACTGCTCCTTCTCAATTTCAAGATCTTCAAGGGTTTTTCCTTTCATCACCCCATCAAATTCTTCTTCTGTAAGAAGCCCATCACCTTTGATTGGTTCTTCCCTAATTCTCCCTATATCTGCTACCCCATATTTCTTAACACTCCCTACAAGCGATTTTGCAATCTTTTCATCTCCCATATTCTTTCCCTCCAATCTTCTTTATCTTCAAAACTCTATGAAAAGGAACAGTGATGGTTTCACCCTGATAGGTGAATGTAACATAAGAACTAGTCTGCTCAACTATATTGCACCAAACTTCTTTCTTCTTTCCATCATCATCCAAGTATGCTATGAACTCATTTTTCTTCTCTTCCATCTTCAATCTCCTTTGCTTAGGGGAAGGGAAGGTTGCTTTTAAAGATTTATAACTACTGGTGTATTACAACAACATACCGAAACATTTATAAACTATGTATTACTCTGTATATCATGGAAAATAAAACACAAAAAGATGAGTTGAACGAAAAAAGAATCTCTTGTGGAACAGAACACTGGAGATACAAGTCTAACTACATCTTAACAGAAGAGGATTAATCATACTTCAGAAATGAAGAGGAGGAACAAAATGGAAGTAAATCAAACAGGGAGAAAATGTTTGACCTGTGGTGCAGAATTCAATATTGAGTTCACAGGTTGCACAAAGGAAATGATTGAAAAG
>JABAHP010000562.1_pt4 | contig 14489 bp, 8 predicted proteins | sample 7062081 | NCBI WGS metagenome assembly JABAHP01 (sample SAMN14534357, study PRJNA622989) | marine sediment metagenome | biome: marine biome [ENVO:00000428]; feature: marine pelagic biome [ENVO:01000023]; material: deep marine sediment [ENVO:00002113] | place: India: Gulf of Kutch | collected...
TGTATGCCACCAATCTCGGAAGCTGTGACCCGGTACTCGATGCGGGAACCTCAGTGGTTGTTGAACTGACCGTCGATATTGGCTGCACCGAAGGTACATTTAACATAACCCCTACCGGTATTGATTGGGATATTGATGCCTTTACCACAGCAACCACAACCTTTGTAGGGACCGATTGTGCTGCTGAGCCGGTTCAGGGCGTTATGGGAACTTATACCGTCAAGTCAAATGCACCCTTCTTCACCAATTGCCCAACGGATGACCTTATATTTGCCTGTACAGAAACAGCCAATTACGATTTTGATGCAGATGACATTGACTTAGGTTATTGCGGTGAAGAACTTACTTACGACGTTGTTTCCGGGCCAGGCTCAATTAATGCTAATGGTGAGTGGACCTGGGATTCATTTGGTCAAGTAGGTGCACACAACATAACGGTGAGTGTCACTGATATTTATGGTAATGAGGACGTTTGCGACTTTCAGGTTATTATTACAAACCTGCCACCGGTTGTGGACTATTGCCCTCCGGGTCCCAATGTCCCATTTGATGGTATCAGTCTTTGCCGTATAGCATTCGGCGATCTGGCTTACGGTGAGTTCACCGGTCATGATCAAGATATTCCTGATTGCCCCGGTCCTATGGAGTATGTACAGATTCAGACTCCTGCTGGATTCGTTCTCGACGCCAACACTGGTGACTGGGAATGGCAGACCACAATGGATCCTGCCTTATTGGGCGATCATGAGATTATTCTTGGTCTTACAGACCAGGCTGACACCGCTTTATGCGAATTCGTGATCAGAGTCACGGGTATGCGAATCGGCATTGGCAAGACAGGCGAAGATGAGTTCGTGTTTCAGGGTACATATACCCAGGTTCCTGTCTACGCATTTGTAGATGGCCAGGATATTGGCGGTTTCGATTTCTTAATCTCATATGACGGTTCCGCTCTTACCTTCGTTGATGGTATTTTGGGAAGCGATCTTGCAGATGAGAACTGGGAATACTTCCAATATAGACTTGGTCCATTTGGAAACTGTGGTAGTGAGTGCCCGAGTGGATTGGTGAGATTAATTGGAATAAATGACATCAACAATGGTCAGCCTCATCCGAATTGGCCGGATTCCTGGTACTGGGGATCGGATTCACTGGTTATTGCGAATATGAAGTTCTACGTTACCAATGATAGAACCTATGAATGCCAGTATATTCCGATAGGCTTCTATTGGTTGGATTGCGGCGATAACATTATGTCCGATAGTACTGGTAATTGGACATTTGTCTCACGCAATGTATATTGGTTCGACCGCACTAACTTCGAAAACATTCTCCTTGATCCCCCGCAGGATTTCCCGCACATTGCAGGATGGCAATCAATCCCCGCTCCTTTCTACGTGGATTGTACCGAACAGCCGGATCCAGAGAAACCTGCGCCACTGCCGTTTATAGACTTCTATTTCGGCGGCGTGGACATCGCGTGCGCAGATGAAATCGACCTCCGCGGAGACCTGAACCTGAATAACATCGCCAACGAAATTGGTGATGCTGTTCTTTACACCAACTTCTTCATTTATGGACAGCCCGTATTTGACATCAACCTCCAGGGCCAGATTGCGGCCTCCGATGTCAATAATGACGGTAAGGTTCTTACCGTTGGTGACTTGATCTATCTGATCAGGATCATCACCGGTGACGCCGTTCCGTTCAACAAACTTGCTCCATTTGCAAATTCTGTCGATGTTGCTATTGCCAACAACAGCAATGGAATCACGGTCACCACTGATGCAAATGTTGATCTTGGCGGCGCCCTGTTCGTATTTGATGGAGTCAGCGCGGCTGACGTCATACCGAATATCCATGGTATGGATGTGAAGTACGATGTTGTCGATGAGCAGCTCAGGGTTCTTGTCTATGATATCGAGGGTGCCTATGTTCCTGCAGGTGAAAACGAGCTCTTCACAGTTATTGGCGTTGACAATGCGGCCCTTTCAGATGTCAGCATAGTTGACTTCTATGGAGCCGACCTGAACGTCAATACCTATAGGAAGGCTCTGCCAACAGCCTTTGCGCTGTTGCAGAACTCACCCAACCCGTTCAACCCGTCAACCGATATCAGTCTGGATCTTCCGGAAGCTGCCAACTGGTCAATCGACATTTATAATGTCCAGGGCCAGCTGGTCAAGAGCTTCTCCGGATATGACAACGCCGGACGAGTAACGGTTACATGGGATGCTCAGGGCATGGCCTCCGGTATCTACTTCTACAGAGCGAAGGTCGGCAGCTTCACCGATGTTCGTAAGATGGTTCTCATGAAGTAAACCAGACGCCTTTTATACATGAGGGAGGCTTACCGCCTCCCTCTTTTTTTATTTGCTTTTGATCATTATAGTATGCATAATGAAACTGTCATTGTGTCAGATCCCGCCCGGGATTTGACTTGCTTGTCTGGATCTAAAAGCGGGAGATCAAAAGTACGCGACTTTTGAAATAGAGTATCGGGAGAAATATCATCAAATCTCAAGAAGATTTGAACCATATGGTTTATTTTGAAAGGTGCATGCTGAGGACTGATGAAGTTCGATTACAGATTTCATAGAAAAATCAAGGTCTTCAAGAGATACCGCCGTATTATCGAAGTCCTCGTCAAATACGGATTCGGCGAAATTTTGGGGCGCATGAATGTTGCCGCCCGCCTGAGGATAGGAAAACGCAAGCTCCTGCAGCAAACTACGGATCTCGCATCGAAAAGTTATGCTGAGAGAATCCGTCTGGCAATGGAGGAGCTCGGCCCCACTTTTATCAAGCTGGGGCAGGTACTGTCGACCCGGCCATTCCTGATACCGGTGGAGCTGGTGGTCGAGCTCTCAAAGCTTCAGGATGAGGTCGCGCCGTTTGAATTTGAAAAGGTGAGGGAGATTGTAGAGGATGAACTTGGAGCGCCAATTCCGGAGATATTCGATTCGCTCGAGGAGAAGCCGGTTGCCTCAGCCTCTCTGGCACAGGTCCATGTAGGCATTCTGAAGGATGGCCGCAAGGTGGCGGTCAAGGTACAGCGCGCCAATGTCAAAGAGCTCATAGACGTCGATATGGTGGTCCTTCGCGACCTGGCCGAATTGCTGGAGCGTTTCGTGCCGGAATCAAAACGTTTCGACCCGACCGGGCAGATTGATGAGCTTTCCAAAGTATCGCGGCGCGAATGTGACTTCCTGTATGAAGCGCGAAACATGGAAATATTCGGCCTGAATTATCAGGATGATCCGACGGTCAAGATTCCCGATATTTACTGGGATTATACAACCAATAAAGTGCTGGTGGCCGAATACGTGGAGGGAATAAAGATTTCGGCGGTGGAGAAGCTGAAAGAGGCCGGCATCGATCTCAAGATGGTATCGAGGCGAGGGTTAAGGGTAATCATGAAAATGATTTTTGAAGACCGTTTCTTTCATGGCGACCCGCATCCCGGCAATGTCTTTGTTATGAAAGACGGCCGCATAATCTTGCTTGATTTCGGCATGGTGGGGCATCTGTCGCAGTCTGTGGTCGATTTCCTGACCAACCTGCTTTTCTCGGTCTCGACCTGGGATGCCCGCAAGATTCTGAAAACGGTGCTGGAATTCGATCTGGTTCCAGAAGATTATGATCAGCTCGGGCTTGAATCTGAACTGACTGAGCTTCTGTATCGATACCACAAGATACCGCTGGGACAGATCGATATGAAATCTCTGCTCATAGATGCGATGGATATATTCTACCGTTATCAGATACGTTTACCGGGCTCATTTATGCTTCTGACCAAGGCTATGATTACGGCCGAGGAGGTAGCCCGGGAGTTGGATCCGGAAATCAACTTGATTGAGGAAGTCGAGCCATATGTAAAGGGCCTGGCATCTAGGCGATTCAAATTCGATGTATTCAAGAGAGATTTCATGGGGGTATTAAGCGATATGCGCGACCTGGTGACCAGTCTGCCCTTTGATTTAAAGCGCATCACCCAGAAGATGAGAAAAGGTGATATGGAGCTGCAGTTCAGGCACAGGGGGCTGGATGACCTTACCAATGAGATGTTCGAGTCCTCGAAAAGAATTTCGCTTGCGCTCATAATTGCGGCGATCCTGGTCAGCGCCTCGCTCCTGCGCCATGCACAGCTGGGACTTAAGATATTCGGATTTCCGGTATTGTCCCTCCTGGGGTACCTGTTAGGGGGCGCTTTGACAATCTGGTTAATCATAAATATTCTAAGATCGCCGAGGAACCGATGACCACCTATTCACATTCACGATTGGGCACCTACGAGAACTGCCCGCTTCAATATAAATACCGTTATGTCGACAGGATCGATATTGAGAGGAGGGATTCAGTCGAGGCGTTTTTGGGCTCACGCTGTCACGAGTCCCTGGAGAAAATGTACAAACTTCTGTTGAATGCCAGGATGTGGTCAAAAGACGAGCTGCTGGACGATTTCAAACTGCGCTGGGAGCGTGAATGGCATGATAATATTTTCATTGTCAGAACCGACCTTCGGCCCCAGGACTATTTCAATCAAGGTCTCAAAGCGCTTTCAGATTACTATAAACGTTATCATCCCTTTGATTGCGACAAGACCATAGCGCTGGAACAGAGGGTAGAGGTGGCTCTGGATGACTCCGGTAGATACAGGCTGCAGGGATATATCGATCGCTTGTCGGAAACCGACGAGGGGCATTACCGGATTCATGATTACAAGACCGAGCGGACCTGGAAAACGCAGGATTATTTCGATGCGGAGCGGCAGCTGGCGCTGTATCAAATCGGTATTTCCAATATGTTCTCCGATATCAAATCGGTTGAATTGATCTGGCATTACCTGATCTTCGACAAGGAAGCACGCTCGACCAGGAGCCATGAGCAGCTTGAGGAATTGAAAATTAAGACTATTCATCTGATCCAGGAGATCGAGGAAGCTGCGGAGAGGGATGATTTTCCATATCTTGAATCAGCTCTCTGTGACTGGTGTGACTACTATGATATGTGCCCGGCCAAAAAGCACATGCATCTGACCGAGATGATGTCGCCCGGAGAATTTGCCGAAGACGATGGGGTCAGGATGGTCAATCGTTATATAGAAGTGAAGGACGCTCTGGCGGAATTGAAGGCCGAGAAAGAGCAGATTGAGAAAGACCTTTTCGAATTCTGCAAACAACTAAGTATTGATCTAGTAAGAGGTTCCACTCATAAAGTTAAAGTTAAATGTGAGCCCTCCTATAAAACCAAATTCTCGGCCAATGATGATCCGGCGGAGAAGGAGAGGTTCCTGCAGTTTATAAAGGAGCGTGGCTTGTATGATGAGCTGATGATTATCCAGTTTCAGAAGCTCAACAGCGCCATAAAAGGAAACAAGCTGAGTCCTGAAATAAGGCAGGCCCTTCTGGATTTCGTTTACCTGGAAGAAGGGAAGCCGCGTTTCAGCGCCTCAAAGCTGCGGAAATCGGATTATTGAGGTATATAAAAGCTGTGCATGAAGTTGCATCTAATGTCCAGCAGCCTTCACAGGACCCCGGAAAAATAACGCCTGCCTTCAAAAAAAAGATTGCGAAAATATTGAACATTTTTTATTATTAGGTTTTGGTTTGATTCTTTTATAGCCCCATATTTCGCTTGACAATGTGTACATCCCAATTATATTAAGTTGGTGTAAATTATTAGAATATTTTCGCTTATCGGCAAAATCTGAAGGAAGATTTCATTAGTATAAAAGTCCATCATGGACTGCTCTGAGGGGGAGCGATTAATTTTACATCCAATTGAGGTTCTTACCCAAGCTGCGACTGTTTAAGGGTATTTAAGTATATTTTTTATGGTACAAAGATTGCTGTTATCTCCGTATAATAGTAAGCTTTAAGGAGGCTAACATATGCACCCGAAAAACACCCGCTACGCTATTTCCTGCCTGGCGTTAGCGCTATTATTTTTCCTACCACCGCCCCTTTCCGCCGATCCAATTAATAAGTATGTACAGGATTCTCTTATCTCCATGGCCCCCGGAGAACCGTCTCTCCAGGAGCTGCTGGACAGTCTTGGATATACTATAGATGTCGCCAATGACGAGCTTAGCTGGGAGGCTTTCTGTGCTGCTTCCGGCTCTCAGGTGGCGATGATTTTGGAACAGGTCGCAGCTTCAGCAACCAGCGCCTCGAGCGGTTGGTATGATGCGGCGGACAGCGCGGATAAATATGAGCTGTTTTTAGCCGGTAATGAGGCCGGGGATTCCGCCGTTTTCATCATCGAAAATGCGGATTCCGTCGGATTCTATATGACCCCCAATCTGGTCGATTATGATTCATGGTACACCCAGAATCAGTACAACCGGGACGGCTTCGATCATGCGCTTTTGTTCTCGACCGGGAACCCGCATGAATATATCATCGCTTTTGAGGATCTGCAGGATGGCGGTGATGCCGATTATAACGACCTGGTAATCAGGGTGAGATTCGAAAACGCCGCGCCCATGCTTTTAACTCCTGGAGATTTATATTTAAATGTATGTGTTGCGGATTATGCCTGCTTTGATGTGGGTGCATATGATCAGAACTGCCTGGGCGACACGATAACATTGGAGATGCTTGAGGGATACGGTAGTTTCACGACTCTGGTCGGCGCAGGAGAAGTCTCGACCGAGCATTGCTTTATGCCCTCGGCTTCGGATGGAACCTATCTTTTTGTTTTCAAGGCCACTGACAATTCGGGTGCATTTACTATAGATTCTTTTGATGTGGTCTATGAAATTAATGAGCGTCCGACTTTCTCACTTCCGAATGACTTCGATACACTGCTTTGCGAATATGATTCGATCTGTGTACCGTATGATGCCTTTGATGCTGATGGCGACGAGCTCGAGATCGAATTTTTGCAGGGAGAAGGGACAATTGATTATGCCAACAGTCGTTTCTGCTTTCTGCCCGCTAAGGTCGATTATGCCTCCTATACATTTATATTAAAAGCCTCTGATTCATGCTGCTCAGTAAAAGAAGGTATCGATCCGAGCTGCTGTCCGGTACCATGCCCGGAGGATACGGTTACGATCGGCGTGAATGTGAACCTCGTGCCTGACCTTGTCACGGTCCCGGATTTCGATACGCTTCTGTGTGAGCCCACCGAAATCTGTTTTCCGGTTTCGGCGACCGACGGCAACGAGGGAGATGCTGTTACAGTCTCAGTATCGGCCCCGGCAACCTATAACGAGCAAACCGGTGAGGTTTGCTTCATGGCGGACGCCGATGGGGTTTATGATATTATTGTGACAGCCACAGATCAGCTCTGCGGCGCAGTGGCTGAAGATACAGTAACTGTTTCTGTAGAACTGAATGAAGCTCCGGATCTGGTGGCAGCCAATGATACCAGCTATTATTTCTGCTCCGAGCCGTATGAGATTTGTTTCGAGAACACCGTAATCGATCCCGACGGGCCGGCAGGCAATACACTCAGCCTGATATCGGGTCCGGGCACAATCGATCCCGAAACCGGTACTGTCTGCTTTATGCCGACTGAGCCGGGAGAATATGAATTTGTAATTAATGTAACTGATACATGCCAGAATTCGGATACTGACACAGTCTATATCTCGGTAGCAACAAACAGTCCGCCTGTGCTGACCCTGCCTGAAGATTTTTCTGTGGTGCAGTGTGAGTACGAGCAGGTCTGCATCCAGGCGGTTGCCGACGATCCCGATCTCCCCGACGATGAATTGACATTTATCAAAGTCTCCGGATTCGGGAGCATCAATTCCCAAACCGGAGAACTCTGTTTCACTCCTGTGGTGGAAGGGCAATATGACTTTGTGATCCGGGTCAAAGACCTCTGCGGCGAAGTCGATCAGGATACGATTTCTATTGATGTTAGTCTGAATTCGCCTCCGATGATGACGGCGCAACCGTCAGTGTCTGTTTTCTTCTGTGAACCGGGGGATTCGGCCTGTTTTAAGCTGACTGCTGCCGATTCGGATATGGGTGAGACTTTGACATTTGAGCAGCTTGCAGGTCCGGCCGGAATTCTGGATGCGGTGAGCGGAGAATTTTGCTTTGAGTTAACTGAACCGGGCGACTATAATTTCACCTTCAGGGTTGTGGATCATTGCGGTGATGCGGATACGGGTGATGTAATGGTGTCAGCGGAAATGAACACTCCGCCCACGGTCACTTTGCCCGATGACTATTTGGAAACAGTCTGCGAGTCCGGCGAGGAGCTCTGCTTCAGCGCAGATTTTAACGATCTCGAAGGCCAGGATCTGGAAATAACTGTATTGCCGATCGGGAGCTATTCCCAGGGCACTGTGTGCTTCCCGGCCGCAGCTTCACAGGATACCACCTTCTGTATCATAGTGCAGGCAACCGATATCTGCGGCGCAACTGGTGAAGACACTGTCTGTATTGACGTGCATTACAATCAAGTTCCGACAGTCAATATATTCCCGGATACAGTTGTCAAGGTCTGCCAGCCGCCCGATAATTTCTGTTTCTCATTCACAGCCAGCGATCCAGACGGTACTCAACCAACTATTACGATTGTCCAGGGCAGTGGTACAGTCCAGGAGGATCAGGTCTGCATTAATATCGACACAGTGGGCACATACTGTGTAACGATCCGTGCTACCGATGAATGCGGAGCATTTGCAGAAAATGATGCCTGCGTGACTTTTGTTTCCAACCAGCCTCCGGTCTTGACGGTCAGTGATGATATTAATCGAACACTTTGTGGGCCGTCTGAAATCTGCTTTGATAACTCTGCCGCCGACTCCGATCTGCCGGACGAGACTCTGACATTCAGTCTTACAAGTGCCCCGCAGGGAGCTACTATTTCAGCAAATGGCAGAGTGTGTTTCACACCGGGTCAGTCAGGAACATACGATTTTACCGTAAGGGTTACAGACCATTGCGATGAATTTGACGAGGGCACCGTTTCCGTAACGGTTGACCTCAATGAACCTCCTCAAATAGTCGCCGATCCTGACAGCCTTTATCATGAATACTGCGGACTTGGAACAGCCGAGGTTGAGCTGTGCTTTAACGGCCTGACAGTCTCAGATCCTGATGATGATCTGTCTTTCTTGACAGTTGAAAAGACCATTGGTCCGGGGACTTTCGATCCCGCGACACTGATGACCTGCTTTACTGCCCCGGTAGCCGATACTGTCATTGAATTTGTTTATAAGGTCTCGGATACATGCGAGGCTTATGATCTCGATACTGTGCTGTATTATATATATGTGGACACTGAATGTGATTCGTTTACATGTCTTGAGGTGAGGATAGAAAATACCGAATGTGTGATTACAAACAGCTACGTCGAGGTTTCAATATCAGCTGATTTCAATATAGCTATCGGCGGCTTTGACCTGGTTGTCAAATATGATCCCACAGCCTTCACAGTTACCGACGTCTACCGTGGTGACGGTACAGCGGACTGGGAATATTTCACATATAGGACCGGGGATATCGGCGGGTGCAGCCCGGTTTGTCCGGATGGCCTGATCCGTATGGTAGCGATTGCGGACCGCAATGATGGTATTCCGCATCCGCCCGAGGAGGCCTATATGCCCAATGGTGATATTGCCAGAATGAGGTTCTATGTTACCAGCGATCTGAATTTCTCGGGTATGACTTATGCTGTCGATTTTTATTGGGTCAAATGTACTGACAATGCCTTCTCCTCCAGGACAGGCGATACATTGTTTGTCGAAAAATTGATAACCAATCAATATGGTGTCGTCTGGGATGAGCTGGATGATGATAATTATCCGGAGGACAGCCGGTTCGCCAATGTCGGCGTGCCTGACAGCTGCCTTGTCGGTGATAAGGTTAAGCCTCAGCGATGCGTGGTAATGCGTAACGGTTCAATCTGCATTATTGATCCAGCGGAAATCGACAAGCGCGGCGATCTGAACATGAATGAACTCGCGTACGAAATTGCCGATGCCGTGCTCTATACTAATTACTTCATATTTGGGCCGGCAGTCTTCACGATAAGTTATGCCGGACAGGTGGCCGCTTCCGACGTCAATGCCGACGGCAGGACATTAACGGTCGGTGACCTGATTTATCTCATTCGTGTGCTCATTGGTGATGCCACGCCTATTAATAAACTTAATCCTTTTGCCGAGAGTGTGGACCTGATACTGGAGCAGAAGAGCGGCGAAATCGCACTCAAATCGGAATCGAATTCTGAAATCGGAATTGCGCACTTCCTCTTCGATATTTCGGAGGCGCAATCAACTCCCCGAATTACCGCCTCGGATGATATCAAGGATATGCAGCTCAAGTATAGCATCGATGGTGATATTATGAGAGTTCTGATTTACAGCATGGATCGATTTCGTATCTCATCAGGAGAGAAGCTCCTCGGTACGATACATGTCGACGGCGATATTGGCCTGCTTTCGACTGATATGGCCGATTACTATGGCAGCGACCTCGCGGTAAATCTGCGCGAGGTATCGACTTTGCCGACTGAATTCATGCTCTCCCAGAATTTCCCCAATCCATTCAATCCTGAGACTGAAATTCAGCTCTCTCTCCCGGAGGCCTGCGACTGGAGCATCGAGATCTTTAATATCAGGGGCCAGCGTGTGGAAAGCTTCACAGGTCACAGCGAGGCAGGAGTAGTGAAAGTCAGATTCCAAGCCGATAATCTGGCGACCGGAATGTATTTCTATCGAGCGGTCGCGGGTGATTTCACGGATACCAAGAAAATGATTCTTTTGAAATAGAGAATCTCTATCTCTACAGGAAGAGAAGAAGCATGAGGCAAGCGGGACTTAGATGTCCCGCTTTTTTTATGTCTTCATTGAATAAAAATGACCGATGCCTGTAACTTGGTTAAAGCTTGTCTGTCTGATGGAGCAGGAGGTGTTTGGTATGAGTTTAGACTGGATTTTAATTTTCTTTGCATTGATCGCGATAATAGCGGCCGGAGCCATCTGGCTGTAAATATTGAACAGGCTTGAAGCCCTCATGGGTTTTGATTCTCGTGGTTTCATAATCCTTATCCTTGATTGTGTGGAGGAGAAGCCCGCCCGGGTATAAGCGGGCGGGCGATTATTTTTTTTCAGAACTGTCAGTGCAACAGTTCTCGAGAAATCCGATGATATCGATGCCTGCTTCTGGTATGGGCAGCCCGGTTTCAGAATCAAGCACCTGACCTGAGATCGAGCCGTATCCGGTACCACCGACAAAAGTCAGCTCGATATCGATAGCCGGTATATGCTCGTCAGAAATTATCTCGACCAAACCCGGATAGGTATTCTCTTCGTAACCGTCTTGATGGGCTCCGACAATATGATAGCCTGGTGTAAGGCTATCTATGAAAAAGTATCCCGTGGAGTCAGTCCATGTGTCTCTGCTGGTCATGCTATTCATGTTAATTGCTCCGACCTGGGCTGAATCGATTGGGAGGCCGCTGCCTGATTCTGTGGCCACCCCGGAAATCTAGCCTAATTGCGCCGAAACTGCCGCCGGGATAACCAAAAGCGCTACCGCGGCAGAGATCAAAATCCTGACCTTTTTATTCATTATGCACCTCCTGCTATGCTCAGAGTGTGGCCGAGGTGTGTAATTATTAATTTGTGTTATTAGGCGGGGTCACAACTCCAAACAAGATGTTGAAGAAGTATCCTTACTTAAGCAGTAAACAATATATCAGGAAGCTGAAAATCAGTAAAAGGTTATCTTGTTTTCGCCATCCCGGATTTTTTACTCCCCTGATTATATCTGCTCCAATAATAAAAAAGCCCCGGCGAGCGGGGCTTTTTCGAAAGTTAGGTTCCTAATCTTCTTTTTCTTCCACAATTGTATATTTGAAGGTCGGGTAGATATTCGTCTTGGCATCAGGCAGAACCCACATCAAATGATTCGAGGGGGGGAAAAAGGTCGTATCCACAACGATATCATCTACGGTTACCCCATCATCACCGGTAAAATACAATCTCGCGATTCTCCCTTCCCCGGGATCGATATATTTCAAGGGCGGGGTCATGGAGGTCACTATACCGATAAGGATCTTCTGGTTGGTGGTATCCGGATTGGGAATCTTGACCGCACAGAACTCGGCGCGTGAATCATCGAATGAGACAGAATCATAGTACATTTTCTTCTCGCCGGCTGAAACAAAGAACGGCAGGGACATAGCGTTTATCGGCTTATTATTGACCAGAAAGATTTCAAACTCGTAATGGTTTTTGTTCTCAGTCGGCCGGACCCTTACCTCACAAATATTTTCCTCATCCCCCTTCGATTCCTGGGCTATTAGAATAGCAGATGAAACGATAAAGACTAATGCTGTCAGCAATAAGATCACCTGTTTGGGTTTCACCAGTTCCTCCTTAGGATATTATAAAGTTTCAATACTTTGCATTGCCAGTTCGCTGGGACGCAGCCCGGGATAGACATCGATCTGCTTCTGATAATATATACGTGCCGAATCGAGCTGATTAAGCCTGTTTTGAAAAATCGCGCCTATTCTAAGGTATGCATCACCTGCAAATCTGAAATCTCCGTAATCTTCGGCTAATCGTTTCAATGCCTTCACGGCATCGTTCCATTGTTCATATTTTATATAAAGCCGGGCCAGATATTCCTGCGCCGCGGCGCCGACTGTCTTCCGGGCATAACCAGTACGCATATCCATGAAGAAAGCCTCTGCTCTATTATACCACTGATCGCTCAATTGTTTCTTGCCCTGTTTCTCAAAAAATTCGGGCAGATAAAGGTATGTCTCATAGGCAATTGAGTGAGTGGGATATTTCTCTATTATCGCTGTATAGGCATCGCGGGCCTGATTGTACTGCCCTTGCTCTTCGTAGCTGACAGCGATCATGCGCTGTGCCAGGGGATGATGTTCGGAGGCATATTCCAGGCCGAGGAGTTGGTCCAGAACCTGGCGAGCCTCCTGATACCGTTCTTTCCGAAGCAGTGCGCTTCCAAGCTGAATCATCGCTGTGGGTGCATAGAGGCTGTCAATCCCGTAATCCAGCACCTTGCGGTAATATTTTATGGCGCTGTCGGGCTTGCCGAGATCATCAAAAAAGGTCTCCGCCGCCAGCATCATGGCGCCCCGGCTGACTGTTCCTGTGGAATCGACCACGGTAAGCAGTAGATCGACTGCCGCCCGAGGCTGATCGGTCGATCTATAAGTTTCCGCCAACAGCCGTGTGGCGGCTGTCCAGGCGGGAGTCTCGGGGTAATCATTGCGGAGCTGATTATAATAATCGATCGCTTTCTGTGTATAGAGTCTGGCCTTCTCTTGATTTTGAACGCCGTGGAAATAGGCTGCCAGATCATGGGGAAGCCCGAGTATATCCATGTCCGGCCTTCCAGCAGAATCAATCGGAGGAGAATAGGCCTCGATTAACTTGTTATAAATACTCTCGACTTTCTCGGCGTTGCCCTGCGAGTCGAATAAAACGGAGAGCTGCAGCCAGGCCATCTTCTGCTGTTGGGGGTTGTATTTAAAGATGTTTTCAAATTCCTCCAGGCTCTCGATAGCCTGAGCCGTGTCGTCCAGCCGTAGATATAGCCTTCCTGCGTTCAAAAGGCTCTGTCCCGCCAGATTGGATGCATAGATTTCACTTTCCGAAACATCCTCCTGCTCCTGGATCTGAGCGAAGTTCTCTTTAAAGTACTGTACAACCTCTTTATGCTTCTCTATGACAGCTCTAAGGTCGGACTCAGATGCCAGTTCCGGCTTGATACTCAGTCTCTCCTCAGCTTTCTGAGCCTCAGCCCTGAGCTTTTCCAAACGGTACAAAGCCTCTTCATCAGAAGTGTCGCCGCATCCATTAAGGAGCAGGACAAATATAAATGTTACAACAAGATATAATAGACTTTTCATGTTATCATTGATCTTATCGGATATCGCTGCCCGATATTCAGCCTGATATTTAATAAAAAACGGCCGCTTTTACAACAATTTTTAAGGACCGGCGTTAATTAAGTATTATATAGATATTTGTTGGATTATAGACAATAGAACCTTTTTCTGCAATAGTCGATTAAACATGGAAATTGAGCTTAAGCCACGGCCGCCATTTGATTTCGATCTCTCGCTCAAATACTACTCCCGCTCCAGATTTGAAGCGGTGGATCTTGTTAATGATAGTCGTTACTATCGTGCTATACGGTGTGATGGAGATGCCTATCCGGTTGAGGTTAGATCAGTCGGGTCCGTTGAGAAGCCAGTTCTCGTGGCCAAAATACTTTCAGGATCGCCCGGAAAGAAAGCGCAAAATATGATTGCGGATTATTTGAAGATTGTGTTTCGTACAGACTATGATTTGAACCACTTCTACGAATTTTGCAGAAAGGATAGCATTCTCGATAGGCTTACAAGGAAATATTACGGCTTGGTAAATCTCCAGACTGTCGAGCCATTCGAAATTCTTGTCTGGGCCATAACAGGGCAGCAGATGAGTTTGAAATTTGCCTATAGATTGAAGCGCAGGCTGGTGGAAAAATATGGAA
>JABAHP010004216.1_pt1 | contig 14484 bp, 15 predicted proteins | sample 7062081 | NCBI WGS metagenome assembly JABAHP01 (sample SAMN14534357, study PRJNA622989) | marine sediment metagenome | biome: marine biome [ENVO:00000428]; feature: marine pelagic biome [ENVO:01000023]; material: deep marine sediment [ENVO:00002113] | place: India: Gulf of Kutch | collected...
TGGGAGGATCAGCAGAATACTCCTTGTTTTTGATTCAGGGGCGTTTAAAGGCTGAGCTGCTAAGCGTCCTTATCAGTCCATTGAATGATAGATATTGTTTATCCAGAGATGGCTGTACCAGAAGTACCTGTTCTCGTCCCTGTGACTCGCCGTACAGTTATAGCGGCTTCTCCCCTGAGGGAGGGGAGTTTCTGTCGAGACCTCAACCACCCGATTCTCTTTGTCCACCCACCGGACTTTGAGCTTCCCTCCGCCCAGGTAACAGGCAAGAGTACGGTCACTGTAGTCTCCGGGCTTCAGGGTCAGCCTCAGCACGGGCTTCGATATACCGTCAGGCAGCACAGGGTCCTCCGGATCTTCCTTTGTTACAGAAAAAGGAAGAGTCCTGACCTTGACCGCAAACTGCTCCATCATCGAGTACACGCCGCCCATGGGAAAACGCGGGAGCGCAAGGAAATCGCTTTCAGTGCCGATGGGCCCCGAATGCTGCCCCACTCCCACAAGGCCGAGTTCCTTTACCAGGTGCTTGAGCTTTATACTGTATTCGCCATAGGGATAGGCAAAGAGCTTCGGATTCGAGCCCAGTTCCTCTTGCAGGCGGTCGATGGATAGCCTGATATCGTCGCTGATCCGTCTGGCCCACTGCTCATCGGACTCGTCCTCCTTCCTTCTCAGAAGGTGAGCATGCGTGTGACCGTGGCTGGCAAACGACGCGCCGCTCCGCTTCATTTCCTTCATCTGTTTCCACGTCATATAGCCACCTGCACCCCGGTCCACTGCCTGCGTGGGGACGAACACGGTAAAAGGATAGCCCCGTTTTTTTAATCTTGGGTACGCTTCGGTATAAACGGAAATGAACGCATCGTCAATAGTGATGGCCACGGTCCGCTCGGGCAGGGGATTTCCCTCACGAAGGCGGGTTACAATATCCCACAGCGGAAGAACTGTAAAGTCGTTCTCTTCAAGATATTTCAGGTGTTGCTCGAAAGTCGCAAGCTTCACGCTGGTCACCTCGGGCGTGTCCGAACCGAAATGGTGGTACTGAAGGACCACAGCATGATGTGCCGCGGCAACTGGCGCAGACCAAGCCAGGGACAACATGAACCCTGCCACAGCACAGATGAAAAAACGCACAGACTAGTCCAGTTCAATAAGCGGTTTATTGGTCACGATCATGTCACGGACCAGTTTCACGTACTTTTCATGCTTGGAGGAATAACGAAGCAGTCCGGCGGCAAGCACCAGGCCGTCTAGAGGCTTCCCTGCCTCCCTGAGCTTCCGACGGCTCTCCCGGAATCCATTGTATACGGGATGGGTGTTGAGATTACGCATGTAGCTGCTGACCGAACTGTTGACCGAGTCGAATTTCTTGACCTCATGCTCCATGTCTTTCGGACGCTCACTGGGAATGATCCCGCAGCACACCTTATGGCACCACTCGCCGAAAAGATTGTTTCCCTCGCGGGCGAAACGCGACGTCCCCCAGTTGGACTCCACGGCAGCCTGTGTAAGCGCCAGTTCCTCCGGAATGATATCCACCCGTTTTTTCAGTTCTCCCCAGCTCTCTTCCCGGCTCAACACCGCATTCATTCTGTATCTCTGGGCCAGGGCATGAAGCCACGAGCGCTCGACCTGGGAGAACGGTCCGCCTCTCAGGTATCGGTCATAGAGTGCCTTTAGCCTGCTTCGCTCTTGCAATATTCTCCCGTTTTCGGCCCTGATGATCGGCTTGAGATATTGAAAAAAAAGGCGCTTTCGTTCATCAATGGTTCTTACTTTTTCAAAGGCCGGTTTCTGCTTTACAATGGGCTTGGGCAGAGGAGGTACTTTCTCCACCTTCTTATTTGCAACAGCGGCCATCAGCAGAAGCGCAATAGACATGACAGGAAAGACCGTATACATGAACTTTCTGCTATACATGTCTTACCGCTCCCGGGAATCCGTCAAGCAACTGGGCAGAGAAACGGTCTGGAAGAGCTGGAGGTCATAAAGAATATTTCTGGCTTGTTCGTTCAACATCATTACCTTACTACATTATGTCAAATTTTCCGGGAAAAACAAGTGCCGGGACATATGTATTTGGGCACCACGGGCCGAGTGGCGAGTACAGTGATTCATCCGGGTGTTATATGAATCTGCTACAGGTATGATTTTACATCTTTTTCCGCCACGCCTCCGTCAAGGTTACCTATTTGGTCACAGACGGGGTACAATGAAGAATGAGCCATAAACACAACAACATATTCCGCTCCGAAAGGCCAGGACAATGAACCTGGAACAGCTTGGGCTTGATAACCGGTTCATTGAACAGCCCATCCGGGGCATACCGGACGATTGCCGCCTGGCACGGGTCGCCACCGTTGACCGTGACGGCTTCACTATCGTAAACGAATCCGGAGAGACCTTTGCACGGATAACCGGAAAGCTCATGTTCAATGCGGACTCTCCGCTGGACTATCCTGTAGTTGGTGACTGGGTATACGCACAGTACTTCGACGATAACAAACTGGCAATTATCCACGGACTCCTCCCCAGGATATCCCTGCTCAGGCGAAAAACATCCGGAAAAAAAGTTGAGTTCCAGGGGATTGCGGCAAATATCGATACTGCTTTCATAGTTCAGTCCCTGGACTCCAATTACAACCTCAGACGCCTTGAACGCTATCTGGTCATGATCAATGAGGAAAACATCCGCCCGGTCGTCCTTCTGAGCAAGAAAGACCTCCTCGCGGAAGAGGAGCTGGCCTCAAGGATAGCCGATGTTCGGGAAACCCTCCCCGGCCTTGAGGTGTACGCCTTCAGCAACCTTGAGCCCGCTGACATAGAAACGGTCCGCTCATTGCTCATGCCGGGGAAAACTCATTGCCTGCTCGGTTCTTCAGGTGTTGGCAAAACTACGCTCCTCAATGGCCTGATCGGGGAAGAGCGTCACCGGACAAAGGCCATCAGGGAAAGCGACGGGAAGGGCAGACACGCCACTACCCGTCGGGAACTGACCGTCCTTGATAATGGAGCACTTATCATCGACACTCCGGGGATGCGGGAACTGGGGAATATAAGCGTCTCTTCGGGCATCAGTGAGACCTTTGATGAAATAATCGCTCTTGCATCCGGATGCCGCTTTACCGACTGTTCTCATACCCATGAGGCTGACTGTGCGGTGCTTGAGGCGATACGGGATGGCTCTCTCCCGGAGAAACGGTACCAGAACTATATGAAAATGCTTCGCGAAAACGCCCATTACGAGCGTTCAATCCGGGAAAAACGAAAAAAGGACAAGCAGTTCGGGAAACACTGCAAATCGGTCATGAAGAACAATGTCAAAAAATAACTTCAGCTCCCATACACCCGCACTGGTTTTCATTGGAACCATCCACACCCCATACAAGACCATGGATGAATGCCCCAGAAATGTCCAGGAGGACGGACCACGCTCGACCATAGAGCTGGACGAGCGATATGCAGAGGGACTGTCCGGGCTGGAGCAAAAGGAGTACATCCAGGTACTTTACTGGCTGGACGTGGCCCGGAGAGATATTCTGACCCAGACCAAAAGAGGAACTGATCAGGCACGAGGCTCCTTTTCCCTTCGTTCCCCTCACCGCCCCAATCCCATAGGTTCTGCGGTAGTGAAGCTGGTCGGTATGGAGGGAAACAAAATAACCGTCGTGGGAATGGANNTAGTAAAGCTGGTCGGGATAGAGGGAAACAAAGTAACCGTTGTGGGAATGGACTGCGTTGACGGCACACCGCTTCTGGATATCAAACCTGCGATGCTCCCCGATGCCGAAAAGTCAAGAAAAGCCTGACCCCCTTGGCGGCACCATAGCCATTTTATCCTTAATTATCAACTACTTTCAAGGTTTCAAGTATGCTCGTTCCAATCACCATACAGGGTATTGCGGCCCACAGTAAATGGTGCTACGCTGTAATTAAGAAAGCAGCATAAAATCATCCGCAACAAGGGGGTGAGGAGATGAAACTCGAACTTCAGGATAAGGAGGGTGAGGTCATTCGTCACGCTCTGGAGGTCTATCTCTCAANNCTCAAACCTTCGTGGAGAGATCTCAAACACGAAAAAACGCGAATTCAGGGATGAGCTTCATAAGGAAGAGGTCATTCTTAAAGAGATTATCTCCAGGATGAACTGAGCAGAGAAAATCACTTTCCAGACACCTCACTGAAAACCGGGAAACGGGAGCATGTCTCCCGTTTCTCTTTTGTCCCCAGCAGTACAATGATTTCGGATAGAACTTCAGTTATTTTTTCGCTTTTACTCTTTCTTTTTCCATTTATAGTCTATATTATTGGTAGCACGGACGGATTCATAAAAACTTGAAACGTAAAGGGGAGTCAATGCGAAAACGTTCTATCATCATATTCATGTTTCTGGCACTTCTTATGTTGCCTTCATTCTCATATGCAGGCGAGGCAGATGTGGAGTTTGTGGAGGCAACCTTGGTCAAGGGCAGCTATTTCTTTGAAGTGACCGTGCGTCATGCCGACGAAGGATGGGAGCACTTTGCTAACTGGTATCGTATCCGGACGGAGGACGGCAGGGAAATTGCCCGAAGGGTACTTGCCCACCCCCATGTGCACGAGCAGCCGTTCACCAGGGAACTCGCTGCGGTAAAAATACCGGAGGATGTAAAGGTCATTGTGATCGAAGGGCATGATATGATACACGAGTATGGAGGAAAGACCATACGCATGGACCTTACAAAGACTGGAGGCGAAGGATACAGGGTAACCATCTCCGGCCAATAGCGCTCTTTGGGAGAACCAGAAGGGGACAGGCACAACGGGCCTGTCCCCTTTATTGTCTTTTCTGATGCTGCTTAAGATTTACGCCTTCACCAGCAGCTCAGAATCCGCCCCTGCCCATTTCGCGGCCTCTGCCGCCAGGGCCCTGTCTCCTGCGCTCGGGCCTGCGTCCTTCCCTGGGCTGCTGAGGACGTGCCTCGTTCACAACAATGGCACGTTCCTTGAGCTCCTTGCCGTTGAACATCTCTATGGCCTTGCGCGCACCCTCCTCGGTCACCATTTCCACAAAGCCAAAACCCTTCGACCGGCCGGTCTCCCTGTCGGTAATGATCCTGACCGACTCGACATTTCCCGCTCCAGCAAATAACTCCTGGAGGTCCTCCTCGGTTGCCCGAAAGGAAATGTTTCCGACATACAGTTTTTTTGCCATACCTGAAACTCCGTTCTTTCCTGATAATACTGATTCACACTACTGTTACACATACCACATAGATTTAACATCTGATATGGGCCTTGCACGGAAATGCCAGTAATTCTACATTATTCAGAGACCTCCTTTGTTTTCCGGCGGGACAGAGGGCATTGCCTGTATTAAGCTCACAATTCGGCCGTTATGCTGTCTTTCTAAAAATTGCTCATGTATTCCCTGAGCATCCATTTCTTGGGCAGTCCCTTCATATCGAGAATGCCGCGAATGAGTTTGCTGCCAGCCCAGCAGGCCTCGACGGGAGAATACTTTTCTATATCCTGGAGAATTGCTCCCATGTAGTACGCATCCTCATCATGGAACTGTTTGGACAGCACTTCATAAGCTATGTCGGACTGGTCTCTGGTCAGAAGCTGCTTGGGGTCCTGGTTGAGTTCGGCAAGCACTGCCTTCCTCGTAATATTGAAATATGCCTTGATCTCAGGAGTATCCAGATACTCAAGGACTCGATAATTAAACCCGTCCGGGGATTCGGTCAATAGATGTCTGCATTCCACCACCGATCCCCGCTCCATAATATTGAGTGTCAGGCCAAGCAGTGTCTCGATGTCATCGTCGCTCAATCGCTGAAGTCCCCGTGTCGAAACCTCTTCTCCCCATGCCCGCCCGAATTTCTCAAAGTCGGTCACGGTATACTGGTTCTCAGTGACTATCTCGAACAGTGCGTCCAGCACTACCTCGTCGGTCATCAACTCCTTCATGAACTGATTGAAGGGCTGATACGCCTTTGACATCGGGCTGAAGGGATTGGAAGCCGCAAGAAAAGATTCGCTATTTATGAGCGTGACCATCACTTCCTTGAACTTCTCTTTTGTCGTTATTTCGGAAGGCGGCTGCGGAACGGCCTCTTCGTCCGAAGCCCTGAGGCTTTTGAATTTCTCTATCTCCCGGGTTATTTCCTCCGCGTTCGACGCATCCGGGGCAAGCCGGAGGTAGCGTTCAAGAAAAGGTATCGCCTCGGCGTAGTTCTCATAGTCATACGCAAGAACTATTCCGATGTTCAGATTGACAATGGCAAATTCAGGGTCCAGGCTCAGAGCCTTCCGGTAATGCTCAATGGCCTTGTCCGACTTTCCGATGCGACGGTAACACGTGCCCAGGTCCGTTTGTACTGCGGCATTGGAAGGGTCCAGCTCAAGCGCTATGATGTATGCTTCTATCGCCTCGGGATACCTTGAGATGTCCATCTGAATATTGCCCAGCCGGATCCAGGCCTCGGTATTGTCCGGGTCCTTTTCAAGAATGGCCTGCAGTTCGGCAATTCTCTCATCGGTATCATGCAGTGCGTGGGCGGGGGTGCAAGCCAGAGCAACATACATCAATGCTGCAAAGAACAGCAGAGTCGAGCGGCATGTTTTCCAGGTGAGTCTGCTCATTCCGGAAGTCTCTTCCCGTAACTCAAAGGTGATTTAAAACTATCACAGTTTCCCGGCTTTTGCAATCACGCGGCAGTATATAGATATATTGGCTGGTTTTTCTTCAGGAAATCCGGTTCGGCTGGGATCAGGTCCGTTCCTGGTTGCAGGCGTCTTCATCTTCCATGTCAATCTCGATGACCTTCTCACCCGATGATTCGGTCAGGTCACAGGCAAGTCTCTCCTGTATGTGGCACCGTAACCGCCGTATGTCCTCCGGAGAGATGTTTTCAAAGCCGATCGCCATCCCGGGAGGGAGCTTCATGATATCGCCAAACAGTCCCTTTGTGTAAAGAACTGTACCGCGCACCGCCAGAGAGCGGTCTTCCCGAATGGGCAGGTTCAGGCTCACTCTGGTGCCTTCGGGCAAGGGCTCAGAAGTGCGGATATAGATTCCCCCCTCTGAGAGGCTGACCGTATAGGCCTCAAGGGCTTGATCGCCAATGGAAAGCTCTATCCTGTCCCGGTATTCAGTTCTCATAAAGCGGCGGGTTATCCCCTTCGGCACGAAAAGGCACTCCTGAAGCACTTCATGCAGTTCGATGATATTCACCGGTTTCATCAGGTGGCCGGTGGCGCCGAACTCCTCGCACTGCTCCAGGTATCGCGTGGCATTCTCCCGGGGGATGAACATGATAACCGGAAGCTTCCGGGTCCAGAAGCCCTTGCGTATCCGGCGAAGTACTGCAAACCCTTCGTCATCCTGCAACGTGGCATCCAGCATCGCCAGGTCCGCATGCATGATCTTCATAAGCCTGATCACTTCCTCGGAGTTCTCGGCGGGGATAACGCTAAACCCCATTCGCTTGAGCAGGATGGACATGTTCATGACGAAGGCGTGGCTTTCGTCTGCTACGATTATCTTTCGACGGCCTGATTCCACTCTGTCCCCCCATTGACAGAAATTCGTCCATCTACTATAAAGGGCGCTATTGATGAAATGCAAGAAACCCCACACTAAAAACCCTTTGCCAGACGGATGGATATGGAGTACTATATAAATGACAGATCAGGTGTTAACGAGGTAACAGGGAAAGGATGTATACAATGAAAAATTATTTGCTTCCGGCGTTTCTGTCGGCTCTTGCGCTGTTTTTCATATCCTGCGCCATGCCTTCGACCTTCCAGGGCGATGACAACGTCATCACTGAATCAATGAAAGCAGTCAGTGTTCATGAGGACTGCATGAAGGTAATGCCTGGACAGAAGATCGTCTATGCCTTCGAGGTCTCGATGCCTGTGCATTTCAATCTCCACTACCATGTTGATTCCGAAATGGAGTACCCCATCATTGAAAAGGCGGTATCAAAAGGGGAGAACACCTACACAGCCGAAATAGAACAGTATTACTGCCTCATGTGGACAAATCCCCATCATGCTGAGGCAACTCTCAGATATACCTGTACGGTCACGGACTAGAAGGCAAAAAAAAGTGCCGGGCTTACTGCCCGGCACTGAAATGCATACTGTCTTCAGACAAAAGCGTTTTCCGCTACTTCTTTCCACCCTTGAGGAATTTTTTAGCAGCAGCCCGAACGGCATCCGAGACGTTCTTGTTCTTCTCCAGGAGCCTCAGATCCCTCTTCTTCAAGTAAGGGACGTAGCGCACCGAGATAGCGGGAGGGGTCTTTGCATTATGCACCAGGGCGTACTGGATGCTGGGATTCTTGGACCATTCCCGGTTCTTGGCTATAATCCTGAGCGCATCCTCAATAATGGAGCGGCTCCTGGCCATGGCCTCGATCTCGGAGTCAGTGATCTTCGGGTTATCGAGCACCGCAAGCACCACGAGCTTGTTGGAATCACGTGCAAGGATTTTTCTTATCTCACTGCCTCCTTTCATGGCGATCTTTATCTTCTCGGAAACGGAAAGCTTCTGAACACGGGATACCAGCCGCTGTTCCTGTATGTCGCGGGCGCGTTGTTCTGCATCGCGTCGTTTGGCAAGCGCAAGATCCTCGCTCCTGGGCACCGGAACATTCATCGATTGGGCGGCCCTCTGCCGTATGGCCTCAGGGGTATTGGGATGCTCAAGGAGCAGTTTCATGATATCGGGCCGTGTTTTGTTCGACTCCAGAATATCGCTGAATACATCGTCCTCTGTGGATTCCTGAACGAACAGCTCTATGGTCTCCTTCGAGGTCGTGGAGAAATCAAGGCCTATACTTTTCTGCTCATCCGCGCCGCCTGTCTGTTCCTTTTTTTCTTCTTCAGCCATCATGCCCCTCTCAAGTAGATCAGATATTCTATATTACCCTTTTGTTNNCCGTCCCCAGTCCGAGCGACTCCAGGGACTCGCGGACCTCCTCCACTGCTTCTGCCCGTTTCTGTTCGTCACGAACGATGCCGCCCTTTCCCACCTCGCCCTTACCCACTTCGAACTGGGGTTTTATCAGGGCCACTATCTCGCCTCCGGGCGCAAGGAACTCCGTCACCTTCGGGACCACGAGCCTCAGGGATATGAACGAGACATCGAACACTGCGATGTCGATCGTATCGGTCACGGCATCACGTCCCAGGTGACGGACGTTGGTCCGTTCCATGAGCACGACACGGGGGTCATTGCGGAGCTTCCAGTCGAACTGCCCGTACCCCACGTCAACAGCGTACACCTTTTTTGCCCCTTCCTGCAACAGGCAGTCGGTAAATCCTCCGGTGGAAGCACCCACATCCATGGCAATCTTGTCCGTACACGAAATGCCGAAATGGTCGATGGCGGCCTTGAGCTTGAGCCCGCCCCTGCTGACATAGGGAATGTCCTCACCCCTGAGGACCACATTGGCCCCTGCGTCCACCATGGCACCGGCCTTGGTCACCGGAAAGTCATCAACGAATATCTTGCCCCCGAGGATAAGGGCCTGCGCTCGCTCGCGGCTGGGTGCAAGCCCACGCTCAACGAGCATCTTGTCGATGCGAACCTTCATGGTATATTCTAGCAGGAAAAGATAGTGCGGTAGTGTGAGTATGCCGGAGGAAAAGAGGAAAGAAAGAGGCCTGTTTGTATACGGTCCCTAATACTTCAGGCTTCCCTTGAGCATCTTCCGCACCACTTCAGCGATACCCTGCGCGTCGAGACCCAGCATCCTCCTCAGTTCCGCCTGCGAGCCGTGTTCCACGAACTCGTCGGGAATGCCCATGGTGTGAATTGCTGCGCCACGGTGCGCTGAAGCACTCATGTACTCAAGCACGGAACTTCCAAACCCGCCCTGTACCGAGTTCTCCTCGACAGTAATTATCATAGTGTGGTTCTCAAGCACCCGCTCAAGCATCGCCGCGTCCAGGGGTTTCAGAAAGCGCACGTTCACCACCGTCGCATTCACGCCTTCGCTTCCAAGCGCTCCGGCCGCGTCAAGCGCGGGGTCAACCATATTGCCCACTGCAAGTATGGCAAGCCCGCTTCCCTCGCGGATGACCTCGGAGCGTCCAAGCTCGATGGGAGTATGCAGGGGCTCCTCCCTCGCGGAGCCTCGGGGATAGCGTATGGCCACCGGAGAGCCGAGATCCACTGCGAACTTCAACATTTCCGCAAGTTCGGTGCCGTCCTTCGGAGACATGAACACCAGTCCGGGAATGTGCCTGAGATAGGAGATATCGAAGGTGCCGTGATGCGTCGGTCCGTCCTCTCCCACGAGACCGGAACGGTCGATGGCAAAGATCACCGGGAGGCCCTGAAGGCAGACGTCATGGACTATCTCGTCATACGAGCGCTGCAGGAACGTCGAGTATATCGCAACCACGGGCTTTATACCGTTCGTGGCAAGCCCCGCAGCGAATGTCACCGCATGCGGCTCTGCAATGCCCACATCGTATATGCGTCCCGGATGCGCCTGGGCAAAGCCCGCAAGTCCGGTGCCCTCCTGCATGGCGGCTGTGATGGCCACCACATCGGGGTCCTTCTCCGCGATCTCTGTCAGCGTCCGCCCCATGATGTCACTGTAGGATGCCTGCTTTGGCGCGCACTTGATGGGCGAGCCTGTCTCCGGCTCGAACGGCCCCACGCCGTGATAGCTGCAGGGGTCCTCCTCGGCGAACTCGAACCCCTTGCCCTTTTTGGTGATAACGTGCACCAGCACGGGCCGGTCGTAATCCTTGATATTCTCAATGGTCTCTATCACGAGTTCCAGATTGTGTCCGTCGATGGGGCCTACATAGTTGAACCCGAGTTCCTCAAAAAGTACGCCCGGCAGGAACAGGCCCTTCAGGCCTTCCTCCACCTTCTCGGCAAAGCGCGCCATGGGGTCGCCGAACTTCGGCAGTTTGCTGATAACGTTGCGCGTATCGCGCTTGAAGCGTTTATATACGTCTCCGGTGAGGATGCGGTTGAGGTACTTCGAGAGCGCTCCGACGTTGGGGGAGATGGACATTTCATTATCATTCAGAATGACCACCAGGTCCTTCTTGAGCTGTCCCGCGTGGTTAAGCCCCTCGAAGGCCAGCCCGGCGGTCATTGCTCCGTCGCCGATAACGGCCACTACCTTGTAGTGCTCCTCCCTGAGGTCTCTCGCCGCCGCCATGCCTACCGCGGCGGAGATCGAAGTGGAGCTGTGTCCCACGCCAAAGGCATCGAAGGGGCTTTCGCTCATCTTCGGAAAACCGCTGATGCCCTTGAACTTCCTGAGTGTTCCGAAACGGTCATACCGCCCGGTCAGCAGCTTGTGCGGATAGCTCTGGTGTCCGACGTCCCAGATAAGCTTGTCAACGGGAGTGTCAAATACATAGTGCAGTGCAATGGTCAGCTCGACCACGCCCAGGCTCGAGGCCAGATGCCCGCCGCCTTCCGAGACACCCTTTATAATGGTCTCCCGAATCTCTGCGGCAAGCTCCAGCAGCTCTTCAAGCTGCATCCCCTTGATATCGTCGGGGTTCTGTATGTTCTCCAGAAGGCTCAATGGGTCCTCCTTATGATGTACTGTGCTATCTCCTTCAGCGCTCTGGCGCTCTCTCCCATCGGGGCCACGGACTCCACGGCGCGATTGATAAGCTCCTCTGCTTTCTGCATTGAAGCGTCTATTCCGTATATCGAAGGATAGGTCATTTTGTTCTTCTCAAGGTCCGAGCCAACCGGCTTGCCCAGTTCGGCCTCATCACCTTTAATATCAAGTATATCATCGACGATCTGGAACGCCAGCCCCAGATTGTCGCCGTAAACGGTCAGGGCTTCCATGGTCTCCCCGTCCGCACCGTAGAGCATGCCCCCCAGCCTGACCGAGGAGCGGATGAGCGCGCCCGTTTTGTGCGTATGAATGTAGTGCAGGGTTTCAGGATTCGGCTCCGCCCCCTCCGAGAGGATGTCCACAACCTGTCCGCCCACCATGCCGCGCGGTCCGGCCGCGATGGCAAGCTCCCTGATGGCCCGCAGTATGTGCTCACACGGAAGCGGATGTCTGCTGTCGAAGAACATCATGAACGCCTCGGTCAGAAGTCCGTCACCGGCCAGTATGGCCACGGCTTCTCCGAAGACCTTATGGTTTGTGGGCCTTCCGCGCCGCAGGTCATCGTCGTCCATGGAAGGGAGGTCGTCGTGGATGAGGGAGTATGTGTGGATTATCTCCAGTGATGTAGCGTACTGCACGATGTCATCCCCACGTCCGCCGCAGGCCTCGTACGCGGCCATCGCCAGCACCGGACGGATGCGCTTGCCCCCTGCGGTAAGCGAATAGCTCATTGCCTCATGCAGACGTTCGGGTACATCGGGCTGCGGCTTGTGGCAGTACTCCTCCAGGAACGAGTTGACGAGCCCCGCCTTTTCCCTTAAGTATTCTTTTATATCAATGGTGTCCATGTATTACTCGTCGCCAGTATTTTCTTGCACTGAGCTTTCAGCCCTTATTGCTTCCCCTCCCTTGAGGGGAGGGGACTGAGGGGAGGGTGAACTGAAACAATTTTCCTGAATCATCTGTAATACACCTTCGATATTGGTTTGCACTTCATTGTTCCAGAATCTTAACACCTTGAATCCTTCCCCAGTAAGCCATTTATCACGCTCAATGTCATCCTCATCTCCAGAATGTTGCCCGCCATCTACCTCTATTATCACTCTTGCCTCAAGACAAACAAAATCAACAACATACTTACCAAGTGGGTGCTGCCTTCTGAACTTGAGCCCTTCAAGCCGTTTTGACCGAAGATGCTCCCACAGCCTCCTCTCAGCATCCGTCTGTTTCTTTCTGAGGGCTCTTGCTGTTTTGACGAATTTTTTCGTCAGTCTTCACCCCCACCTGACCTCCCCCCTCAAGGGGGAGGAACATTCAAAACAACTGAGAGTCAAATTACTTAATATGATAGCCCACGCCCTACTCCCACTCGATGGTGCCGGGGGGCTTGGAGGTGATGTCGTAGACCACGCGGTTGATGCCCTTGACCTCGTTGATGATGCGGTTGGAGATGCGTCCAAGCACCTCGTAGGGTATCTTCGACCAGTCGGCGGTCATGGCGTCCACGCTGTTCACCGCCCGGAGGGCCATGGTGTTCTCATAGGTGCGCTCGTCGCCCATCACGCCCACGGTCTTTACGGGCAGCAGCACCGCAAACGCCTGCCATATCTCGCGATAGAGCCCGGCGGCCTTTATCTCCTCAAGCACGATGGCGTCTGCATCCCTGAGGGTATCGAGCTTCTCCGCGGTTATCTCGCCCAGACACCGGATGGCAAGCCCCGGCCCCGGGAAGGGATGCCGCCAGCAGACCTCCTCGGGCAGGCCCAGTTCCTCGCCCACCGCGCGAACCTCGTCCTTGAACAGTTCACGCAGTGGCTCGATGAGCTTGAGCTTCATGACCTCGGGCAGGCCACCCACGTTGTGGTGGCTCTTGATGACCGCCGAGGGGCCCTTTACCGATACGCTCTCGATAACGTCTGGATACAGGGTGCCCTGCACCAGATATTCCACGTCGGGTATCTTCGCGGCCTCTTCCTCGAACACGGCGATGAACTCGCGTCCGATGATCTTGCGTTTCTCCTCGGGGTCCGAAACACCCGACAGCAGCTTCAGGAAGCGCTCGCGCGCGTCCACGTGGATGAGCTTCATCTTGAAGTGCTTCTGGAAGGTGTCCACCACCTTCTCGCTCTCGCCCTTGCGCATGAGGCCGTTGTCCACATAAATGCAGGTCAGTTTCTCGCCAATGGCCTTGTGCACCAGCAGCGACGATACGGCAGAGTCCACACCGCCAGAAAGCGCGCTGATGACGTTGCCGCCGCCCACCTCCCGGCGTACGTTCTCTATGGTCATATCGATGAACGAACTCATTTTCCATGTGGGCTTGCACCCGCAGATCTCGAAGACGAAGTTCTTCAGAATCTGGGTGCCTTCGGCGGTGTGTACCACCTCGGGATGGAACTGCAGCGCGTAGAGGTGTTTCTGCTTGTTAGCGATGGCGGCCATGGGCGCGTTCTGCGTATGGCCGATGATGTCGAATCCCGTGGGAAGCTTCTCGATGCGGTCGCCGTGGCTCATCCAGACCGTGCTTTCCTTCCCGATGCCGAAAAGCAGCTCGGCTTCGTCGTCCACCAGCAGTTCCGCCCGCCCGTACTCGCGGTGCGTGGAGCCCGCCACCTTGCCTCCCAGCAAGTGTGCCATCAGCTGCATGCCGTAGCAGATGCCCATGACCGGCACGCCAAGCTCAAATATGGCCTGGTCCACCAGAGGCGCGCCCTCTCCGTACACGCTTGAGGGCCCCCCCGAGAGGATGATGCCCCTGGGGCCGAACTCCTTTATCTGCTTCATGGAAGCGTTAAACGGCAATATCTCGGAGTAGACACTGTGCTCGCGGATGCGACGTGCTATGAGCTGGGTATACTGGGAACCGAAATCAAGGACCAGAATG
>JABAHP010001327.1_pt2 | contig 14483 bp, 11 predicted proteins | sample 7062081 | NCBI WGS metagenome assembly JABAHP01 (sample SAMN14534357, study PRJNA622989) | marine sediment metagenome | biome: marine biome [ENVO:00000428]; feature: marine pelagic biome [ENVO:01000023]; material: deep marine sediment [ENVO:00002113] | place: India: Gulf of Kutch | collected...
ACCAGACATTTTAAGCCTTGTATATGTTGCAATCGAACAGCTCCTTTTGTTGTTACCGATATTTTGCATGAGAATTATTGAATAGGCTTGATAAACACCATACCCGCATTTAGAAAAAAAATAAAGGATCGGTTGTCAAAACAGGGCGTTCGCTGCCGGATCACCAGGGATTCGCATCTGATGCTTGCACTCGCAAACAGGTTGTGATACGTCAGCTGAATCCAATCAAAATGATCCAACCACGCTCAGCTGACCGAAAAAATGCGGCTGAGGCAGAGCACTCAACGTCTATTTTTCATTATTCGTCAATAAATTTAGGAGATGAAACCCATTTTCTATATTTAAATTTCTGGCGTCATCAATTTTGAAAGGAGGCTATCATGAAAAGAAACAGGCTATTCATAACACTGGTCGTTTTTGTCGCCTTTACCTGGTTTTTTTCAGGCGCAGGGGCGCTCGGACCGGCAAAAGCGGATGCAGCGGAAGCCCTGAAAGCAGCGTTTATCTATGTCGGCCCGATCGGTGATCTTGGCTGGAGCTGGGAGCACGATACCGGCAGAAAAATGCTGGAAAAAGAATTCGGCGACAAGATCAAAACCACTTACATCGAGAGTGTGCCGGAGGGGCCGGATGCGGCCCGGGTCATCCGGCAGTATGCCATGCAGGGCTATAAGGTCATCTTCGCAACCTCATTTGGGTACATGGATCCTATGCTGGAAGTTGCGCGGGATTTTCCCAAGGTTTATTTCGAACACTGTTCGGGATTTAAAACCGCTCCGAACATGAGCACTTATTTTGGCCGCATGTATCAACCGCGTTACCTTTCCGGGATCGTGGCCGGCAAAATGACCAAGACCAACATCGTCGGCTATGTGGCGGCTTTTCCCATTCCGGAGGTGATTCGGGGCATCAATGCCTTTACGCTGGGTGTTCGTTCGGTTAACCCCAATGCTCAGGTCAGGGTGGTTTGGACCAATACCTGGTTTGATCCGGTCAAAGAAAGGGAGGCGGCGGTGGCCCTGCTGGACGCAGGCGCCGACATGATTTCCCAGCATCAGGACACCACCGAACCGCAGAAAGCCGCTAAAGAAAGAGGCCTAATGAGTATTGGGTATGATTCGGATATGCGCGCTTTTGTCGGCGACAGTGTGCTGGTCAGCCCGGTATGGAACTGGGGTTCCTATTACGTCAGCACCGTCAAAGCCATTATGGACGGCACCTGGAAAACACACCAGTACTGGGGCGGATTGAAAGATGGCATTGTCAAACTGTCTGATTTTAGCCCGAAGGTGCCGCAGGGCGTCAAAGACCTGGTGGCTGCCAAGCAAAAAGAGATGTTAAACGGAAGCTGGGATGTCTTTTATGGTCCGATTAAGGATCAAAGCGGCAAGGAAGTGGTTCCGGCCGGCGGTAAGATGAGCGACGCGGATATGCTCAATATGAGCTATTTTGTTGAGGGGGTTATCGGCAAAGCAGGAAAGTAGTCGCTAAAAGTATCTTTTTTTAACGACACAGCGTGTCTAAAAAATAAGGTTAAATATAGCTTCTGCATTGGAATAATGGAATGGTGGAATAGTGGAAAAATGGGTAATTAAACTCGGAACGGATGGATTTTTTAGTTAGATTAAGATTTAAAATCCCCATAGCTCTGAAATAGACAGATCATTTTCTAATTCATAACCCAATATTCCAGGCTTCCAACATTCCAGCATTCCAGAGGCAAAGTTTTTCTTTGCGGCTTTGCGGCCCACGCCCGCCATCGCGAGCCGCTCAGGCGAGGCGGGCGGGTTTGCGTGAGGCTTTCTTTTACACAAACGCCTGATTTCTCCAAAGCCATGTCAAACGAAACCAAAACGCCGATTCTGGAAATGAAGGGGATCACCAAAAGGTTCCCCAATGTTGTGGCCAACGAAGACGTGGATGTCGAGCTTTATCCCGGTGAGGTTTTGGCCTTGTTGGGCGAAAACGGTGCGGGCAAAAGCACCCTGATGAATGTCTTAGCCGGCATGTATCGTGCCGATGAGGGTGAAATTTTTATCCGCGGCGAACACGTCGAGATCGATTCCCCGAAAGATGCCATGCTGCTTGGTATCGGGATGGTCCACCAGAACTTTATGCTGGTGGACACCATGACGGTGGCGGAAAATATCATCCTGGGATTGCCCGACCTGCCGTTTATACCGGACATGGCCGATGTCCATGACCGCATCCGGCAACTTTCTGAACGCTACAATCTTCAGGTCGACCCTGAAAGTCGCATCTGGCAATTGAGCGTCGGTGAGCAACAGCGGGTTGAGATTTTAAAGCTCATTTACCGCGGCGCTGAAATCCTGATTTTGGATGAGCCCACGGCCGTCCTGACACCGCAGGAATCGAAAGAGCTCAATGGAATTTTGCAGCAGATGACCCGTGAAGGCAAATCCGCCATCTTTATCACGCATAAAATGGAAGAGGTCATTGCGTTTTCCGATTGGGTCAGGGTGTTGAACAAAGGCCGCCTGGTAACCGTAAAGCAAACCAGCCAGACCAATCCCCAGGAGTTAGCCCGGTTGATGGTGGGGCGGGACGTGCTTTTCCGGCTTGAAAAAAAGGATCGCGATCTGGGTGATGTTGCCCTTGAATTAAAAGATATCAGCGCAAACGATGACAAGGGGTTGCCGGCCCTTAGCAATATCTCTTTCAGCATACGTTGCGGTGAAATCCTGGGTGTTGCCGGTGTGGCTGGAAACGGCCAGAAGCAGCTGGTTGAAATTCTTACCGGTCTGCGTAATGTCAGTGGCGGAACCATCCGCATTTTTAATGAAAACAAAACCAATAAATCTCCACTGGAGATTATTAATTCCGGTGTCAGTCATATTCCGGCCGACCGGATCGCCAGAGGCGTTGCCGGCGACATGAGCGTGGCCAACAACCTGGCCATGAAATGCTATCGCAAGCCTCCTCTGGTCAAAAAGGGATTCTTGCACCCTGCCCGCATACTCGAGCTGGCCCGGCGCATGATTGATCTGTTTCGCATCGATACCCCCACCCCGCATACGCACGCCAAATTTCTTTCCGGGGGCAATATCCAAAAAACCATTTTAGCCAGAGAAATTGATGCCTGTCGCGGGCTTCTGGTGGCCGCTTACCCGGCCAGGGGGCTGGATGTGGGCGCCACCGAATTCGTGCGCAAGCAGATGATCGATCAAAGCGAGGCAGGTACCGCTGTTTTACTGGTATCGGAAGACCTTGAGGAACTGGTCACCGTAGCGGATCGAGTCGCCGTGCTGTTCGAAGGCAGGATTATGGGTATTTTACCGTCCAGTGAAGCCGATACCGAAACACTGGGAATGATGATGGCCGGAGTGACTTTAGAAGAAATCACTGCTTAAATTTGGAATAGTGGAATGATGGAATAATGGAATAATGGGTCTTTGAATCAAGCAGGATCTGTTTCATCTTGTATCCAAGTAAACCGCATGTTCTAATTTTCGAACCCAATATTCCATTATTCAAATTTCCAACATTCCAGCACCTGTAAATATCGCTAAAAATGTGATAGCCATGCGGATCGATTTTAGCTCATACGCTATGGAGATGAGTTGATGAGGTTTGTTTTTGAAAAACGAAAAACACTTTCGCGCAAAGCCCTTTTTCTGGTTCCGCTGGCGTCTTTTTTTATCTCGCTTATCTTAACCGCTATCCTGCTGGCCATATTCAAAGCCAATCCTTTTGTCACCTTTATTGCCATGTTTAAGGGCGCGTTCGGATCGTGGCCGAATTTTACCGAAACTTTAGTGAAGGCCACACCATTGATGCTGGCCGGTCTGGGCGTGCTGATCGCCTTCCGATTAAAATTCTGGAACATCGGCGCCGAAGGCCAGCTGACCCTTGGCGGTATAGCGGCATCCTGGGTGGCTTTATTCTGGTCCCCTTTTCTGCCATCCTGGATGGTCCTGCCGATGGCCATCCTGGTGGGTATGCTCGCGGGGGCTTTCTGGGCCGGCATCCCCGCCCTGCTTAAAGTTCGCTTAAAGGTTGATGAAGTGCTCACCACTTTGATGCTCAACTACGTGGCGATTCTTTTTGCAGAGCATCTCTATTACGGGCCATGGCGCGACCCCAAAGGTTTCGGCTTCCCCGGCACGCCGCAGTTTCCGGATTTCACATGGCTGCCCAGAATTGCCGGACGCGCCCATCTGGGATTGATATTTGCGCTGGTCCTGGCACTGCTGCTCTGGTTTGTTCTCAACCGCACGCGCTGGGGTTTCGAGCTCGAGGTCATCGGCCATAATCCGGGCGCTGCGCAGACCCAAGGAATTAAAATCGCTAAAAATATAATGCTCGCGTTACTGATGGCAGGCGCTTTGGCCGGACTGGCCGGGGTTTGCGAGGTCACCGGGATCTCACGCAGATTGCAACAGGGTCTTTCCATCGGTTATGGATACACGGCCATCATTGTGGCCTGGCTGGCGCAACTCAATCCCATTGCGGCCATATTTGTCGCCCTGCTAATTGCCGCCCTTCTGGTCGGAGGCGACCAGGTTCAAATGATGATGGGATTGCCGGCCGCTATGGGTCTCGTATTGCAGGGTATGCTGCTTTTCCCAATGCTGGCGGGCTCCCTGTTTACCGAATACAGATTGCGCATCATAAGAACCAAACTAAGGGACGCCCCATCGGGCGGATAACAGAAGACAGAAGTCAGAGAACAAAGGTCAGAAGACAGATATTATTGATTGTGGATTGCAGCCTGCGACGCGCGCAGTCGAGTCGAAGCGAGAAGCCAGAAGCTGTAAGCCCTACACCTGCTTGACCGCCGCAGCCTTATTGGCAAAGGCAAGACATATGAAGCCATTGATAATAAGAATATGATCGAACTGTTAACATCACTGGTCGCCATCACCCTGCGTTCAGGGACATCGCTGATGTATGCCACCGTCGGAGAAATTTACACCGAACGTTCGGGAATTCTAAACCTGGGTGTTGAGGGTATGATGCTCATGAGCGCGGTGACGTCTTTTGCCACCGTTTATCACACCGGCAGCCTGTTTCTGGCCATCCTGGTGGCCATGCTGGTGGGCGGGGCCCTGGCCAGTATTCACGCATTTTTATCGATTACCATGCGGGCCAATCAGGTCGTTAGTGGTTTAAGCATCACCCTATTCGGTTCGGGGATGGCCAGTTTCCTCGGCCAACGGCTGGGCCCGGAATCAAACAGAGGTTATCTGGTTGGGCTGGTGGGCCCCAAATTCGAACCTATCGCAATGCCGCTCTTAAGCGATTTGCCGATTATCGGCGCCGTCTTTAATCAGGATGTTATGACCTATATTGTCTATCTCCTGCTGCCGGCCGGCTGGTACTTTCTTTACAAAACCAGCAATGGATTGAATTTGCGGGCGGTGGGCGAAAACCCGCAAACGGCTGATGCCATGGGGATCAATATTGCACGGACACGCTACCTGTATACCATCCTCGGCGGAATGCTGGTGGGCATCGGCGGCGCTCATCTTTCACTGTCCTATGCCCCGGGGTGGACTGAAAATATCACCGGCGGCAGAGGTTGGATTGTGATCGCCCTGGTGATCTTTTCGATGTGGAACCCGGCCCGGGCGGTCTGGGGCGCCATTCTTTTCGGCGGCATCAATGCCGTGCAGTTCAGGCTACAGGCATCCGGAACCAATATTCCGGCGGCCTTTTTGAATATGCTGCCTTACCTGGCCACTGTTGTTGTCCTGGTCATTTTAACCTGGTGGGAAGCGTTGAGCAAACGCGTGGGCGCACCCAGTGCGCTGGCGAAATCATACATGCGCGAAGATAAATAAATGCCGTTTGAGCAGCATTGCTCAAACGGCATTTATTGGTTATTGGTTATCAGTTATTGGTTAAAAAAGTGAAAAAGCACATCTAGTTGGCATATACCCAATAACCAATAACAAATAACGTATAACTATATTTTGAGGTTCAACATGCAAGGGACTCAAGAGCGTTACAGGAAGACTTTCCCCATTTCCTGGGAGCAGCTGCATCGGGATTCCAAAGCGTTGGCCTGGCGATTGGTGGATATGCAGGCCTGGAAAGGCATCGTCACCATCACCCGGGGCGGCCTGGTGCCGGCATCCATTATCGCCCGTGAACTGGAAATCCGCATAGTGGATACGGTCTGTGTTTCCAGTTATGACGGTCGCGATCAGGGCGAGAGCACGATATTAAAATCCGTGGATATCGACAGCGAGGACTGGTTACTGGTGGACGATCTGGTGGATACGGGCCAGACCGCCCGTCTCGTCAGGGACATGATGCCCAAAGCGCACTTTGCCACCGTCTATGCCAAGCCGGAGGGCCGGCCACTGGTGGACACTTTCATCACCGAGGTCAGCCAGGATACCTGGATTTTGTTTCCCTGGGATACCGAATCCCAATTTGTACAGCCCATCGTGGATATCAAGCAGGGTCAGCCTTAAACGACATATTTTTGTTGTGATTTTGTCGATAAGCAGAAAAGGTAAGCTTCAAACACGCGCATATTGCTCCCGCATCCGGTTTTCAATTCCCATCCTAACTAAGAAGGAAATATATTAGCATGCAAGACAATCTTAAATGGATAAAAACACATTGTGCCCGATTGGATCACGGCGGCTGCTCTATAATTGTCGGCGTTAAAGATAACCGCATCGTAAAAATCAAGGGAGATCCTGAGGGGTTTTTAAACAGAGGCTATGTCTGTGTCAAAGGCACGGTATCCCATAAAAGGCTCACGCATCCGGACCGCTTAACACATCCGCTGAAAAGAATCGGTGATCGCGGCGAAGGCCGCTGGAAGCCGATCTCCTGGGATGAGGCCATTCATGAAATTTGTGAAAACTTTAACCGGATTAAGGACACATACGGAGCAAAGGGCGTTGCTTTTTGCCAGGGAATGCCCAAGGGCCTTGAACTGTTTGTCTTAACGCGTCTGGCCAATACATTTGGCTCACCCAATGTGGTGGGTCCGCAGGATGTCTGTCACGCCCCTCGAGAAATCAGTGGCTTGCACACCTGCGGGTTTTATCCGATTGCGGATTTTCACCATCCCAGCAAGACGATTGTCCTTTGGGGCAGTAATATCACCAGCACCAACGAGGAGGGCGCTATCTGCAGTCTTTTGTTGAAGCAGTTAAAAGATGGGGCGGCGCTGATTGTCATCGATCCCCGAAAGACAGAATTGGCTCAAAAGGCTAAATACTGGCTTCAAATCCGACCGGGAACGGATAACGCCCTGGCTCTGGCCTTTTTAAACGTCATCATCAATGAAAAAATATATGATACCGAATTCGTGAAGCATTGGACATATGGTTTTGACGATTTGTCGGATCACATCCAACAATATTCTCCGGAAAAAATGGCAGATGTGACTTGGATTTCCCCTGATCTCATCCGAGAAGCGGCAAGATTCTATGCCCATTCTCGGCCGGCTGCAATTCAATGGGGCAACCCCATCGAACAAACGGTGCACAATTTTGATGCCGCCCGGGCCCTGGTCTGTCTGATGGCGATCTGCGGAAACCTGGACATCGCGGGAGGCAATGTTAAGGCATCTGAGCCAAAGACGACTCCGTTTGGCAAATTTGTCAGAGCGAATCTGGTTCCTTCAAAGAGAAAAGAAATGATCCCCGCCTATTACCAGACGAGCCCCAAATTGATGACGGTCCCGCCGGGCTTGTTCCGAAAGGCGATCCTCGAGGAATTCCCCTATGCGGTCAAAGCGGCTTATATGCATGGCACCAATCCCCTGGTCACTTACGCCGACAGCCCTAAGACCTTCGAGGCCTTCAACAAGCTTGATTTTATGGTCATCGCCGATATCTTCATGACGCCAAGTGCTTCAATGGCCGATATCGTCCTTCCCGCGGCCACGCACTTTGAATTTAACGATATCGGCCACTATGGCCTGGGCCACGGCTATATTCTCGCACGTCCGAAGGTGGTTGACCCTCCCGAAGGGTGCTGGCCGGATATTAAAATTTTAAATGAACTGGGTAAAGCACTCACGTCGGATGAATACTGGTACGATGATTATGAAAAGCTTTTGGACGAAGTCCTGGAGCCCAGTGGCCTCAACTATGCGCAATTCGTTGCTCGAGGATACCTGAAAGGCAGCGAGCAATTTCAAAAATACCTGTCCTCAGGTTTCAAAACGCCCAGCGGAAAAGTAGAATTGGTGTTATCCCAGGCTCAAAAATTGAAACTCTCAGCCCTGCCGGCGTTCAGTCGCCTGCCCGACACAGACGATAAGGACTTTCCCTTGGTTTTGACTAGCGCCAAAAGCCGCTTTTATCTGCATTCATCTTACCGATGGTTGGCACCGCTCAGAGAAAAAAGAAAGCACCCGACAGCGCAAATCCATCCGGAGACAGCCGAAAAATTCGGTATCAAAGATGACGATGCGGTCATTATTGAAACCCGCAAAGGAGCCATCACGCAAATGGCACATGTGACCGACACCATTCATCCGAAAGTGATCAATGCATCTTATGGATGGTGGTTTCCAGAGGCACAAGCCGAATCCCAATTCGACTGGAAAACTGCTAATTTCAATATGCTTACGTCGATGGAAACGCTGGGCAAAGAATTCGGCACACCCAATCTGAAAGGGCTAAGTTGTCGGATAAGACGCAAATAAAAAGTTCGAAATTCGTCGGACAGAAAGGAGCAACATGTCTGCGACCGCAATTGACCTTTTCGAAGCGCTAAAAAAATTCTGTCAGCCAACCACTCTACCGGTCGGGATCAAATTGGCCAAAACAGGCGATAAAATCCGGCAAAAAGCCAAACAGCCGCTTAAAGATATCGGCAATCGTCTCGCTGTGTGTCAGGGCATGACGATTGCCAGAACCATCGGTTGGACCATGGTCTTTAAAAAAGAGGATCAAGCCTGTCCTCTGAGTTCCGTTATTTTAGGTCATATAAAGCCCGAATTATTTCTTGAAGGAAAAATATCGGACTATTATCAGGACGACCTGGATTGTGCCCGCATAATGGAATCCGCTTATCCGAGACTGCCGCCGGATTCAAAAGCGCAAATATGGTTGTCGCCATTAAACAAATGTGAGTTCGAACCCGATCTGGCGGTTGTTTACGGTAATCCAGCGCAAATGATCACCTTGGTCACCGCTGCAAATTTCAGACACGGTCCGGGGATTAAATCATTAAGTAGTGGCAGAGGCGGATGTTCGACGTGGATTGCCGGTGTCAGGCAATCCGGTGAATGCACATACATGCTTCCGGGAGTTGGCGAAAGGGTTTTTGGCGGAACTCAAGATCATGAAATGTCTTTTGCCATTCCATATGCGAAGTTTGAACAGGTCATCGAGGGGCTAAAATATGTTCGAAAGCAAGGGGCATTTCGATATCCTGTCCCCAATCTAGCGATATTATCTGAACCGACGATGCCCAAAGCATACTATTCGCTGGACCCTGACAGTCAAACAAAGCAAAAAGGGCCAGATTGATCCCAATATAGATCTGGCTTTAAGTTTTTATTCGACTATTTCAGAAATCAGATCGTATCCAGCTTTTTTCAATGGCCACTGGCTTCTGGTCACTGGCTTCTGGCCAGAAGCAAGACGCAAGAAGCCAAAACTCTGACGCTCGAAACTTGCTTAGGGCGATTAGTTGTAACTTTTGCGATAGCTTCAATTTTCTTAGGGACGGTACTGTTCCGGTAATGCCGGCTCAGCATCCCATTCTGTGGGAAAGCTTTGACCGGGTTTTTCCCCTATTTTTTCTTTCAACTTCTTAAGGCCCGGCCGGGCAAATTTGGGATGACCTTCTTTCAAGGTTCGGCCGTTGATGGCCGCTTCGCTGCGCAGGCGCTTACCGACGGTGCGTTCCATCTGACGGCCCAGCCATAAAATCCGATCCACATCGTATCCGTGTTCGATGCCCATCTCATCGATCTGAACCAGCATATCTTCCAGACAGGTCAGGCCGACATAGCGGGGATCTTCATAGTAGTATTCACCGGTTCCCGGCACCGGGCAGTCGTCCAGGAAATTGGCCGGCTGTCCGCCCATGCCGCCCAGGGTGGCTTCAAAATGGGTAATGCCGGCCTGCAGGGTTGCCAGAACCGAAGCCGAAGCCACCCTTTTGGTTTCATGAAAGTGAGCGATGTGCAGTGAGGTATCCGGTATTTGATCCAGGATCATCGAAAAATAGCGATACACATCCGGGGCGGATGCGCTGCCGTCATGATCGGCGTGTTCGATGTCGGAGGCACCGATCTCCAGCCAGCGTTTGGTAAAATCGACGGCATCCTGCAGCTCGGTGGCACCGGCAATCGGGCTGCCCCAGATGGTGCTGACCGTGCCGCACATTTTTAGACCGGCATCCGTGCATTTTTTGATGCAGCGCTCTGCCTCTTTCCAGTACTCCGGCAGGGTTGTTCCCGAATTGGCAAAATGGTGTTCTTCTTCGGTTGAAACCATCATCAAGCAGCGATCCGGACCGACCCCTTTTTCCTTGAGCCGGATGGCCCGATCAACCGCACCCTCGCGGATGGTGACCGCCGTGATGCACAGATCGTCATAGTTAACCCCTTTTTTGGCACAGCGGTTTTTGAAGCGATCGCTGCGCAGATGGGCCAGCACTTCTTCGGCATCGCTGAACTGCGGCATCAGATAAGGATTACCCAGATTGGTCACTTCGATGTTGCGGCAACCGGCAAAAATAAGTTCTTCGGCATAAAATATTTTTGCCCGGGTCGAGATAAATTGCTCCAGATGTTGAAAGCCGTCTCTGACGGTAATGTCACCGATGGTTACCTTTTTCGGCATTCTCGGAAAAATTTTCCAGTAATCATATTCAGTCATGGTGAGGTTATTCCTCCTTTCAATAGTTAATTTAAATCTTGCTTAAAATATAATATCCGTTTCATTTTCATCTGTTAGTGGTCCGTGGTTCGTTGTCCGTTGCAGGATTTCAGAAAAGTCGGATCCACATAACAGCCACTGACGACGGACAACTGACAACTAACACGTGGTTAGTGCCGCTCCCGTGGAAATAAACTCGGTTTCACTGAATGATCCACTACTTGCACTACTCTCCCGTATACTGGGGTTTCCGCTTTTCCTTAAAGGCTGCCAGTCCTTCAAGTCGATCCTTGGTGGGAATACAGACCCAGTAAGCATTGGATTCAATGGCCAAGCCGGTATGGATGTCCGTTTCCAGTCCGCGGTTGATGGCATATTTGGCCTGTTCGATAGCCACCGGTCCGGCTTCACAGATCATGGCAGCCATTTTCTTGCATTCGTCGAGCAGGTCTTTCTGATCGCAGACTTTGTTGACCAGGCCGATCTTGAGCGCTTCGTCGGCGCTGATGCGCTGACCGGTAAAAATGAGCTCCTTGGCTTTGCCCCGCCCGACCAGCCGCGGCAGTCGCTGGGTTCCGCCGGCTCCGGGAATGATGGCCAGCCGAGTCTCTGTCAAGCCCATGGTTGCGTTGGTGGCTGCGATGCGGATATCACAGGCCAGGGAAAGCTCGGTTCCACCCCCGAGCGCAATCCCGTTTACAGCTGCAATGACCGGTTTGTTCAGCTCCTCGATGGAGGTGAACAGATTGCGGATGGTGAATATATACTCTCGCACCTTTTCCGGCGGCAGGGTGGCCCTTTCTTTAAGATCAGCTCCTGCACAAAAGGCCTTCTCGCCGGCTGCGGTAATGATCACCACCCGAACGTCCCGCATAAACCGTAACCGCTCAATCTGCTCCTTCAAGGCATGCAACAGCGAAAAATTCAATGAATTCATGACCTCCGGCCGGTTCAAGGTCAGGGTAACAATACTGTTTTCCTGTTCAACAGCTAACACATTTTCGTTCATATGCGCCCTCCCGCATCAAAAAACGCTTTATTGTAAGGTAGATCGTGTCACGCGCCTCAAAAAGATGGAATCTTATATTAATATTATCAATAATATTAAGTTATTAACAATTATGAGCGAGCGCTCGGTCAATTATTCATTTTTAATGCAAGCGCATCCTTTTGTCAATAGGAATATTGCTGGAGGCGAAACGGGATTAAAAGATTCGTTATTTGTATACCTTTCAATATGTTAATAAATATATTCACCCGTTGATTGAAAAACTTGACAAGCGAAAACAGGGCATGCTATTCATCGAACGAGCGCTCGTTCAGTTTGCATTTGAGACTTGCATTCACGCGTTATGCACTATAGGAAAATATAGCATAGTGCACATCGATATAATTCCTTAATAAATTATTTGCCTTTTTTAAAATTTGGAACGCTCAACTTAGGTTTAGAGGAGAATGAGATAATGCAAGAAGCCGTTATCGTCAGTGCAGTGCGAACCGCTCTGGGTAATTTTAACGGGACCCTGGCCCCTATCGGCGCCACGCAGCTGGGCGCCCTGGTGATCCAAGAAGCGATTCGCAGAGCCGGTATTCAGAAAAAAGACGTCAATGAGGCCATTATGGGGATGGTGCTGCCCTGCGGTTATGGACAGAATCCAGCCAAACAGGCAGCCGTCAAGGCCGATTTGCCCTGGGAGACCGAGTGTTTCACCATCAACAAGGTCTGCGGCTCGGGCCTAAAATCTGTCATGCTGGCCGCCCAGGCCATTCAGCTCGGAGATGCAGATATTGTCGTGGCCGGGGGCATGGAAAATATGAGTATGGCGCCCTATTTCCTGGAAAAGGCCCGCTTCGGCTATCGCATGGGCCCCGGAAAATTGCAGGATCACATGGTACATGACGGTTTATGGGATATCGTCAACGATTTTCACATGGGCATATCCAATGATCTGTGCTCTGAAAAATATAATGTCAGCCGTGAAGATCAGGATCGCTATGCGGCCGAGTCCTACCGCCGAACACTGGAAGCGATCAGCACTGGAAAATTCAAAGACGAAATCATGCCGGTGGAAATCCCCCAGCGCAAAGGCGATCCGGTAAGGTTTGAGCAGGATGAATGCCCGCGCGAGACGAGTTACGAAATTTTAGCGAAGATGTCACCGGCCTTTCAAAAAGACGGCAGGGCTACCGCCGGTAATGCCTCCATCATCAGTGATGGCGCTGCGGCCGTGGTCGTCATGTCCCGGGAAAAGGCCACCGAGCTGGGCTGCGAGATCATGGCCACCATCGGCGCCCAGGCATCTGCCGGGCTGGAAATGAAGTATGTTCTGGTGGCGCCCATTTTGGCCATCCCCAAAGTCCTGAAAAAGGAAGGCATCTCCCAGGATGCGGTTGATTTGTTCGAGGTCAACGAAGCCTTCAGTGGATCCACGGTGGCGGTGTTAAAAGAGCTCAACCTGGACCCGGCTAAAGTTAATGTCAATGGCGGCAGNNCCTCTTTGTGCCTGGGCGGCGGCGAAGCAGTCGCCATGATTGTTAAACGGTAATGGTTATTCGTTATTGGTTATTAGCAGATGAATTCACCTTACCGATTAACAAATAACGAATCACTAATAACAAATAACTATGAAATGTGGAGGAGGAAAGGAATGACGATAAAAACATTTGGCGTTATCGGTGCCGGTCAGATGGGCGCTGGAATTGCCCAGGTTGCGGCGATGAGTGGTCTGGATGTCGTTATGAATGACATTAAAACAGAATTTGTCGAAAAAGGCTTTGAAGGCATTTCCAAGATCCTGAGCCGCAGTGTCGATAAAGGCAAAATGTCAGAAGATGACAAAAGCGCGATTTTAGGGCGCATTAAGACCAGTGTGAGTTTGGCGGATATGGCAGCAGCAGATTATGTCGTCGAAGCCGCTACTGAAAATGAAGAGATAAAATATCAGCTGTTTAAAGGTCTGGATGAAATCTGCAGCGAAGCGGTTATCCTGGCCACCAATACGTCATCCATTCCGATCGGTCGGATCGCAGCCCAAACCCGGCGGCCTGAAAAAGTCATCGGCATGCATTTTATGAACCCGGTTCCGGTCATGAAGCTGGTGGAAGTCATCCCCGGCATTGCCACCTCGGATGAGACATTCAAGGTCACCTGGGATCTGGCTGAAAAATTCGGCAAAACACCGGCTAAAGCAAACGATTACCCCGGCTTTATCGCCAATCGAATATTGCTGCCGATGATCAATGAAGCCGTTTACTGCCTCTACCATGGCGTCGGCAATCGNNTTCAAGGACTCCAAATATCGTCCCTGCCCGCTGCTGCGCAAATACGTCGAAGCCGGATGGTTGGGGAGGAAAGTGGGTAAAGGCTTCTACGAATACAATTCGTAAGCGGTTCTTGGGTCATAAAAAATAGCAGGTAGTCAAAATTTAAAATAGACTAAAACAACAAAGACTGGAAGGCTGGAATAATGGAATAGTGGAATACTGGGTATGATAAAAGGTATTTCATAAGCTAAATAACAAAATGGAAAACCGTGCTCCTTCAAAAGATCCGTCCCATTATTCCAAAATTCCATCATTCCATTATTCCAAAATTGAGCGTAGCCTATTTTTATTGGAGGAAAAATGCCGCGAAGAAAGGTCAAAAAACGCGTT
>JABAHP010000004.1_pt1 | contig 14482 bp, 15 predicted proteins | sample 7062081 | NCBI WGS metagenome assembly JABAHP01 (sample SAMN14534357, study PRJNA622989) | marine sediment metagenome | biome: marine biome [ENVO:00000428]; feature: marine pelagic biome [ENVO:01000023]; material: deep marine sediment [ENVO:00002113] | place: India: Gulf of Kutch | collected...
TAGGTCTAAGAGTGCATTGATTTCTGGATTATCTATATTTGCATAATTTCTATCAGATTCTGGATTGACTAAAGGATCAATCATGCTGAAGGTCTCAAAGTAATCAGGGCCCCATCCAAAATAGCATATTTCATAATCATAGGGGGGTTGAGGCCAAGGCCAAACAAACCATGGGTCCCATGGTTCAATATAATCTATTTTAATTCCAATTCGATCCATATCTTCCATGAATCTTTGAATAAGAAGTGCTATGAAATGGCTTCCTGGTCTTTGGAAGAATGTAAGTGCATTATTTGAGAAGTTTCCTACAGGAGGGACAAATGATGCATCTTGCCAATCTGCTTCGTTTCCTCCCGGAATGAATTGATCTCCAATCATAGTCCCAATATCCCATCCTACACCATAACCCATACTTTGCATATATTGCCTAGCTAATGAAATGTTATAATGAGCTCCTGTGACAGAAGAGTTGTGCGCTGGAAATCCCGGAGGAACCAAAGAGTTAGCTCTTATAGAGTTACCCTCTTCTATTTCTTGAAGGAAATATGAATAGTTAAAAGCGTGTGAAATTGCTTTTCTCCAAGTTAGATCCAATTCTTCAGAATCAAATGCAATATACCAATAGATTGGACCATTGATATAATCATTCACTCCATCACCAGTAACAGTTATATCTGGATTTGCTTCAAAATCAGGCTTAAGGGAAGCAATTCCTTGACCTAAATAGTCAAAATCCAAAGCTAACATGGCATAACTTGCAATATTTCCATCCTCATAATAAATATATACCATATCTTCCCAATAAGGGCCAGTTCTCCAATAACGCTCCCATCTTTCAAATCTAATCTCTGAATTTCTAATGTACCTTATCAATTTAAATGGTCCGGTTCCAATAACTAAATCTTCACCTAGACTCAACATTTCATAGAGAGGGGTTGAATCAGGGTGTAATATTGAGCTTGCTGTATAGCCTAACAATCCTTCAGCAGGAGTATAAGGGCGATTTAATATAAGAGTCACTGTATAATCGTCGGCAGCGAAGCTTAAAGTATCATTAAAAATGGGTTTTCCATCTCTAAATTTGTAAAGCGAATGGGGGAAAGCCATTCTTTTAGTTTCAGGCAATTCACCTGTCCAGTTTCCAAAATAATTTATTCTTTTTATAGTATGTAAAACACAATCAGCAGTAAATCTCTTGCCATCATGAAAAAACACATTTTCCCGTAGTTTGAACTCAATTGTCGTATTATCAAGCCAATACCACGATTCTGCTAATCTCCCTACAAGCGGGAGGTCAGGATCAGTTATATCATATGCTATCAGGGTTTCAACTACTTGATCAAGCATAGCATTGGACATACTATCCCATGCTTCTACTGGATCCATAGTATAAGGATTGGATGTCTTAGCTACTTTAAAAAATTCACAACAATTAGGAGGGTTTACAATTGTTAGCATAGGCATTATAAGGTTTCCAATCCCAGAGATAACAATCGCTGTTATTAAAACAACTATAACTGCATTTTTATTTTCTGTTCTCATAATAAAAATCAAGTATTTTTGTTTTTAATTGGCTTTCTCGTTAATTATAAGATAATTTCTTCAATGAACTTTATAAATTTTTGTCCATTGATTTTAACATTTTATAATATCATTAAATTCATTTCAGAAGATTAAATTATGAATCATCCATAAAATTTTTATGAAAATATACATTTTAGATGTTAATCTTGCTTTTTTAAGTTCGATATTGATGCATCGTGAGTTCTGAAAAAATAGTCTATAAATTGAATATCAGTGGTGGAAACGAAGGTCCCGGAAAAGGATTATCTAAAGTAATTGAGATTGATGAGAAGAAATTTCGATTTGAAGGGATGAAAATCGGAGATATCATTAAAGGTGGAGTTATAGGTTTTCCTAATTATGAATTTGAAATTACCGGGGGTAGCGATTCAAGTGGATTTCCCATGAGGAAAGGCGTTCATGGTCCAGTTAAAAAAAAGATTCTTGTTTCAAAAAGAGGCATTGGTTATAAGCCACAAAGAAAAGGTCAAAAGAAGAGGAAAACGGTTCGAGGTAATGAAGTAACACATGATATGACATTGATTAATTTAAAGATTGTTAAATATGGAGAAGCTGAGCTCTTTAAGAAGGAATGAAATAATTAATTTTAAGATGATTTTTTATGGTTAAAGTAAAAAAGTGTAGTTTTTGTGGATATGATATCCCTATTGGAAGGGGTTTAATGTTTGTAAGAAGAGATGGCACAGTTCTTAATTTTTGCGCTAATAAATGTCGCAAAGCAATGCTAGATTATAAGAAAAAAGCAAGAAGAACAAGATGGACAGCACATTACGGGAAACAATAAGTAAATTCTAACTTCTTTTAAAGAAAATTTATCAAGATGTTATTGAAGTCGAGGAAACTTCAGTAATTCATCAATAAGATCAACATGTCCAACGATCATTCTTTTACAACAGAACCGTTCAATTCCAAGCTCCTTGAAGGCTTTTTCTGATGGTTCACCCTTTTCTAGCATTTCAAGATATGGTTTGTATACATGAGCGATGAGTTTACCACAAGAAAAACAACGAATAGGTATAATCATAACCTAGAAAAAGAACCATTGTAAAAAAATTTTTAGATTTTTTTATTTAATTCTAAATATCCTTTAACGCGCATCTAAATTTATATTTGCAAGACAATTTTTACATTCAACAGATTCGCCATTTAAGAATTTCTGAACTAACTCATTCGAGATCAAAGTATAACAATATGGACAAAACTTCGACATTACTGTTATTCTCATATCATAAAACTTTTCATCAGGTTTTATCACTTTTTCAAGAATTAATCTTTTTCTTACACGATCACCTACTTCAGCGAGAAAAGCAGTGATTTGTTCGGCTTCATCTCCTGAAACTTCTAATTCTAAAACTTTATTTTCACCATCTAGCATTACATATGGGATGATTCTCTGTTTTTTTATTTTAGTTATTCCGTAGAACCAGGCTTCCCCAAAATTATTTTCATCATCAAATTCTTTATATACTAACTTTATATCAAATTTGCCAAGTACTGATACAATAGATGAAAAAATTGCATTACTCTTTGTAGGATCTGCAATAGGGAAGACTTTTTTATCCCGATTAGCAAGTGAACGAATAAGACTTTTAACTCTGGCTAAGTTTGCTTCATCTTCAGTAAAAAAAATAGGACATGATATACCAATCATCTTAGGTCTCATTGGTATTGCGTGAGGTTTTTCTTTAGCATCAAAAAAACTTACTGTAACATTTACAGAACTCTCCATACAATTAACTGGTTCAAGATAGAGTGATACTGCTTGCTTTTCATGAGGTCCTAATTTAGAAAGAAGGAGGCTATCTCCCTTTCTTTCGTAATTGGGTTCATGCATAATCCATTTTAACGCTATAGGGAGATCAAAAGCAAGTCTAAGATTAGTAAATGTATAACTAGTATTATTTATTACTCCTACTTTAAACCTTATTTGACCACCAATAAACTCATATTCTCGGATAATAGATAAAATGCTATCTTGATCTCCATCTTTTAGAATAGCTGGAATTTTCTTCAATCCAATATCGTCATCTCTTTTCTCTTGAATTGTGGATCGTAGAAATTGAGCACTCTTAATTTTTGATTCTAATTTCCTAACAATTTTTTTGGATTCATCAAATTCTTCACTATTATCCTTAATTTCTGAATAGGATGCTATTATTTCATTTACTAACTCAATTGCTTTTGTTGCATCCTGCCTTTGTAAACTTTTAACTTGTTTTAATTTTTTATCAATTTCTATAATTTTGACTTCAGTTTCATGTAATTTCAAATGATCTTGTATTTCTGAAATTCTCTGTTCTAAATCTTCCATAGAATTACTAAAATTTTCTGATCTACTTAACACTAGGCATGCTTCATAATCATTTACAGCTAAAATCCATACTTTTTGAGCTTGAAATAGTTTGTTTTTATTATAATATCTTAATGCCTTGTTGTCATGTATTTTACCTCTTTTATCGTAAGCTTTAATCAATGACATATTAAGTTTTCCCAATATACCATTCTTTTGCTTATTTTCAGAATTTTGAAAATAAGCAACACCGTCAACCAAGAAATTTATGATTCTGTCAAGTGATTGTTTAGATGATTGCAAACTCTTTTTAGAGATTACTCTATTTGAATGATCTAAAACATATTTCAATCGATTTTGATAAAACAATTCTTTCTCTTTTGTAGTAAGAATATATTTATCTTTTTTTGTCGATAAAATGAAATTAAACAAGAAGAGTAAATCAACAGCAATTATCGTGAATATAATAATAATTAAAGGTGTTAGCAAATAATAATACTGATGGATTCTAGTGGTATAAGTACTATCAGCTATACTTAAATAAAATCCTATTATAAGTTGTATAAATATCAAAAAGCTTGATTCATACTTATCCATTAAGTATACAAATCTAACATTGGGTAATCTATGAAATCGAGTATAAAATTTGGATTTTACTGCTTCCGAAAATGTAAAAATAATAACTAAAATTGAAAAAATAATAGCTAAACTTATCCAAATTAGAATAAAAATATGGAGCATGGTCCATATATACCTATATAAGGAAAATCCAGCAATCCACGCAAAAAATATTAAATTAAACCAAAACAAAGAGAATAAGCTTATAGACTTAACAATACCTCTATATTGGGTAGTTTTATTATTTAAAATATAAAAAATTATAATTATCCAAAAAAGACACCCGAGCGATAAGAGAAAGAAACTATTATTAATTAAAAGATATTCATCAGACAAATATAACCAATTAAAAGCATAATAGAGAAAGTTAATATTCGCTGCATCTAGATAAGTTAAAATTTGAATACCCCAGTAAAGGGTACCAGCTATAAGTAATAAAAGAAATATTAGAAATAAAAAAAATCGTGCTTTTTTCCTCATTTAATCCCTCAATTATGATTTTAAATTAAACAATTTTTTTTCTAATCAATTTTAATATTTACACAGCAATTTTCACAAACGATAATTTCTCCATTACTAAATTTCTCAACAGACTCAGATGGCATAAGTGTATAACAATATGGGCACAAACAGGATAAGATAGCAATTCTCATATCATAGAATCCTTCTTCAGAAGTGATTATATTATTTTCAATCAATTTTTGTCTTACACGATCTCCTATCTCAGCTAAGAATGCTGTTATTTGTTCTTCATTATTACCTGATACTTCAAATTCTAAGGTCTTCCTATCTCCGTCTAATAGAACATTCATTACAAGTCTTTCCTTTTTGACTTTTGTAATCCCAAAGAACCATGCTTCTCCGAAATTATTATCATCAAAAAACTCATTAGAGATTAAGCTTATGTCAAATTGTTCTAAAACTGAGAGAATTGAAGAAAAAATTGAGTTTGCTTTATCAGAATCAATAATCGGAAAAACTTTTTTATCTCGATGCGTAAGATTACGTCTTAAGCTTTTTACTCTTGCTAAATTTGCATCCTCTTCAGTGAAAAATATTGGACATGAAATTCCAATCATTTTAGGTTTCATAGGTATTGCATGTGGTTTATCTTTTACATCAAAAAAACTTACTGTGGCATTGATATGGCTTTCCATACAATTAAGCGGTTCAAAATAAAGAGATATTGCTCGTTTTTCTTTCGCTCCCAGTTTTGAAATAAGGATACTATCTCCCTTTCGATTGTAATTTGGTTCGTGCATTATCCATTTTAAAGATTTAGGTAAATCAAAAGTTATCCTTAAATTAGTTAGTGGATAATTTGTATTATTTACCAAACCTACTTTAAATCTTACTTGACCTCCAATAAATTCAAATTCTCTAACAATGGAAAGTATCTGTTTTACAATCTCATCCTTTATTACAGAAGCAATTTCAAACTCACTAAGCTCATCCATATCAAATTTTACTCGTTTTTCCAATGGTTTTATCCCCATTGATTTATCTAATCTCTCTTGAAGTTTTTCTTGAAAAAGTCTGACGTTCAGTAAACGATTTTGTATTTTTTCGGCATATTCTTTGTAAATTCTATACTGTTGAGCTTTCTTTTTTGTATCCGAATAAGTTAAAATAATATTTTCTGTTAATTTAATTGTTTTAACTAATTCTTGTTCTTGTTTTTCATGAGCAGTTTTTAAGGCGTCATCGGCCTTTTTGATCATTATTTCAATTTGTATCCGTTTAAGATTTCTGGTTATATCTTCTATTTTTAATCTAATTTCCGTACGAGATGCTTTAGGTTTGCCATACATTCTCAATCTAAGTATTGAATTAAGATTATTAATAGCTGCTCTCCACTCCTGTCTAGCAGTATTTAAATCTAATTCTGTATAGGCTTTCTGAGCATTTTGAAGATGTACTATAACAGCACCGTTATATGCATCATTTAAATTTTGCTTTAATGTTCTGAGATTTACCTTTATTAATTTCTTTTGGATAACCATCTTAGAAAAATGTGAATAAATTTGAATTGCTTCTTTCCAGCTCTCGATTGCTAATTCATATGACTCCTCTTCATAATAAATATTTCCATCGTCTATTAGTTTCTTAAAATTTAGTAAGTGTTTATCAAAATTGCTTTTATAAGGTAGATTTTTCTTAAGTTTGATATGGGTAGGATAACCCTCCTTTTTCGAATATAGATAATTGATATCATAAAGGAAATTGATCACAATTAGCGTTAAAAATAAATATATAGATGTAAGGTAGTTAATTCCTGATGTGCTTAATGCTGAGGATACTATAAAAAATATACCTAAAACTAAAATAGTAAGTACTAAAATTTTGAGCTGTATTTTTTCTAAGAAATCAGCAAATTTTATTAAAAATGATTTTGGTTCTGAGGGCAATTTATCTCCCTCCATTGGTGTTCTAAATAAACTGTTCTTAATAATAGGTTTATAGAAACGATCTGCTGTAAAATTTAATATCATTATTCCCGCCAATAAAATTCCTATACCTACCCAAAACCGTAATAGAATTTGTAGTAAAAGCCATGAATTTGTATATGAAATATAATCAATACTGCTCAAGAATGCACATACACCAAACCAGAAAGGATAAAACATGATAATTGACTTAATTGCCTTTCTAAACCTTTCTTTATTAATAGTTCCAAAATAATAAACTACAATCGACCATGAAAAACAACCTACAATATACGAATGAAAAGTAATAGTATATACATCAATTGGAGGAAAGAATGGGCCCCATCCAAAAATCCATTCAAAATAATATTCAAATTGATAAATATTGAGTAGTGAAAATCCCCAAAAAATCAAAATTGGCAAAAAATATTTAGCTTTTCTATTCATGTACCATCCCTCCTAGAAGTATTTTTTAATATGTTAAAATAAATGGGAAGATTGAATTTCGGATATTTAATTTATTGGTAAATTTGGAAAATAGTAATATAAACTTTTTCTTACACTTTCAATCTTTTTGGAATTTCTATACACTTCTGATATTGCATTAAAATTTAGATTAAAGAAAGAATTAAGAAAACACAGTTCATGTTTAAAATCCTAAGCAAAAATTTTATTTAATATCCCTTACTACACTTCTCATACTATCTCGATGAATTATGAAAATATATCTAAAATTAAATATATTTGAAGGAGATGATTAAAAATTTCTTATGTTAAATTTAAAATTCCTGATAAATTAAAAACACAAATTAAGAATGCTTTAGGACAAATAGCAGAATCAAGAGATTCAAAGATTCGTAAAGGAATGAATGAAGTTACAAAATCGATTGAACGTGTACAGGCGAAACTGGTTGTTATGGCTGAAGATGTAAGCCCCCCAGAAATACTTTTTCATATTCCACTGCTTTGTGAAGAAAAAGGGATTCCGTATGGATATATCTCCACTAGAAAAGAGCTTGGAAACACTGTTAGAATTAACGTTTCTTCAAGTGCTATTGCCATTGAAAACGGAGGAACTGGAAATGATGGTGTTTTAAACGACGTTATCAAGAAACTCGAAGAAATAAAAAAGTAAAAAATTTGGTGAATAATTGTGGTTAAATTAGACAAATCAAAGGGAGTTTCAGTTCAAGATTTATCCATTCCAGCACAAGTAATTCAAATTATAGGGCGAACAGGACTGACCGGTGAAATAACTCAAATCAAAGTACGTATTCTTGAAGGACCAGATAAAAACCGTATCCTCACTCGAAATGTAAAAGGACCTATTAAATTGAATGATATTGTTATCTTAAGAGAAGTAGAGAGAGAGGCGCGTAAAATTCGCGGTCGTCGTTAACAACTCCGATTAATATATATTGGAATTTTTTATTCTTCTTTTTGTTTTAAATTTTAAACTTTATTAGCTCATTTTTTAAACTTTCTGCCAAATCCCCTAATTTATTTGCTGTAGAGGACACTTCTTCCATCGAAGCTGATTGTTGTTCAGTAGATAAGTTTATCCCGTTTATAGAATTAGATGTTGAACTAACGAGATTTACAATTGACACAATTTTTTCTTTCGTTGTATCAACCGCATTTCGAGATTCTTCAGCTAATTTCCTTACTTCATCAGCTACAACAGCGAAGCCTCTTCCATATTCACCAGCCCTTCCAGCTTCAATACTTGCATTTAAAGCTAATAAATTGATCTGTTCAGCTATATTAGTGATAAGATTTATGATATTTTGAATTTCATTTGAAGACTGCATCATTAAATAACTTTCTTCGACAACTCCTTGTGTGGTTGAAGCAATTTCTTCGGTGGCTGCATTTACTTCACTCGCACTGGCTGCTAACTCTGTTGCGATATTTGCTACTTGTATCGAACTTTCAGAAGATTTTTTTATTACTTCTGTTAAGTTGTTCTGTGAAGCTGTAATAATCCTTAAAGCATAATTTATCAAGAGAATTGTAACAATAATACCTGCAGGATATACTATAACATTAGTAATCCATGAATTATTAAAAGTTGCTGATTGTAAGCAGGCAATAACAGCAATGAAAACAATCGTCGAAATCATTATGAAAGATACTCTAAAAAGGATACTCTTTCTATCTTTTCCCAACTTAAAGTAATAGACCATTGCAAGTAAAACCCAACATAAAAAAAGTAAAATAAAATTTAGGTTATTATCATAATTAGCTTGTAATATCAATTAAATCACAATTTTTTTGTATTTTACACAAGTTATTGCTATTTTTACCTTATTAATGTCAAAATTTTCTTATAAACATGGACTTTTCCGCTTGTTTGTGAGGTTTCGTGTAACAAAAAATTAAATATTATTTCAAGTTTCAAAAATTGTGAAAACATTTAAATAGTATGATACTTATTTTTAGTTTGGATTTATAAATTTCAAAACCTATGAAAGGTGTGTATAAATTAATTCAAAAAAACAAAAAACAGTTTTGGAAGAGACGGAATATATCATAGTGGGGGAAATGACCCATAAGGATCATGCAGATCTCAGGAAAATATTAGTTTTTATACTGGTTTTGATTTTTACTCTTTCATTTTTACATTTTAATAAATCTATGAGTTATGAGAAATATGAGAGAATTCAGTTTGACTCCTCTGGAGCAACTCTTTATGCTAATCTATATCATCCTTCTAAAGTACTTGATTTTCAAGGAAAAAGGCCTCTATTAATATATTGTCATGGAATTGGATCTAAAAGAGATTTTGACCTTAGATTCCCAATTGAATTGACAAAGAGGGGATTTTATGTTGCTGCGCTAGACTATCAGGGTCATGGTGAGAGTGGTGGAAATATTAATAATATTGATCCTTCTAATGGTATTCCTGCTTTAGCTCAAGACTGTTCCAAACTATTGGATAAATTAGAAACTTTAAGATTTTATTCAAATTTGAATCTTTCTCAAATTGGATTGATTGGGCATTCTCTGGGAGGGATGGTAGTCCTAATGAATCAAGCTTTAGATTCTCGGTTTAAAGTTATCGTTGCCTTGGCACCTTTAATAGATTTTAATCCTCCAAAATATGGATTTAATGAAGATTTCAACGTAGATTATATTCCAGTTAATCTATTAAATGAACAAAATACTAAGAATCTATTGATTATTCACCATAAAAACGATGAAGTCTTAGATTTCTCTCAAAACGCTTTAAAAGCGCAAGAATTGACAAAATGCAGTGTAATTCCAATTTCTGGGTTTCTACTGGGAGGGGCACATCAACTATTTTCTAATGAAGTTCTTATCAAATCCATAAATTGGTTTGAACTTCACTTTTTTGGTTCTGCATTGATAAATGGTCCTATAGTTATTACATTTTATTTAAACTATGTTTTAATTATAATTAACATTATACTAATATTCACAATGCTGATTTCTTTGATATCTGTGTCAAGTAGAATCTTTTTTAGAAAAAAGAACGACACAGAGAATATAGATCTAATAAAAGATAATTTTGTAATTAAATTCAACAACAAAAAGAAAGCAATCTATTAAAATATTATTTTATATCACAGGATTTTTGCTAAACTGGCTCATATTTGAAATAATCTTTGGAATGATTGGACTCGTTTACGGTTCAATTGGAATGATTTTTGTATTTACGATTATCAAAGTTTACATATACCTAAAGAAGTCAAGAGGCATGAAAAAGAAACCTGCTTTAACCAAAATCATAAAAGCACAATTTAAGTTTAAATATGTAATATTTTCAATTTTATGCGTTTCTTATTTCATCCTGATATATATGATCTTCTCATTTTATTATCCTTTTGGTTTTATCTGGCCCTCAAATTTTGTAGTACATTTCTTTTTGGGGTATCTTGTATTTCCCGTATTCTTATCAATCGAACTTTTACTTAGAAAGGTTATTTATCCAAATATAAGTTCTTTTAAGCATAAAAATAGGGTATTAATAAGCATAGCAATTGTAATAATATTCAGTATGATGCTAATGACGCAAAAATTATCTTTCTTTCCTTCCGAATTGTTTATGTATATAATATTCTTGCTCGTAATTTTATTGAATACAAAAATCTTTCAAAATATAAAGTCGTTCTATCCGAATGTTCTAATCTCATTTTGTATAATTCAGATATTCTTTGCTGCCGTTCTTTCAAATGCGATTGGAGTAAGTATGGTTATATAATCAATACCTTTTCATAGGACTTTATAAATCTTTCTTGAGATATCTTAAAGATGTTCTATACAATTCTCGATGATTTAATTCTTTATCAGCAACTGACATTAAAACCTTCAAAATATTCGAATTATGAACTTAAACTGCATAATTATTTTTATAATAAGACACAAATAAACCCAACCTATATCATTCTCATTAATATCGAAGGTATTGATTTTATATTCTTCTTTGTAAAACAAGATAGATATTTTCAGGCAAAAACATTTCTAAATTCAATAAGGAATAACATTAAGCATAAAAAAGTTATGATTATTAGATTTGATAATATTTTAATAAATCTAATCTTTAATTTATTTCCAGATTTATGTATAGATGATATTGAAATTGAAATCAATAAAGTAAGAGGCAAATACGAAGTATCTATTTGTTTTTTGAGAGAACTAAATATATATCATATAGCGGTGGGTGAACGTGGTAGTTATATTAAAGCTGTGAATCAACTAATGGATAAGCATATTACATTTAACAATTCTTATACTCCTTTAACAATCAAATGTAGAGCAACTAATTGATTTCAGAGTTTTTTTCCAATAATGCTCTCAATTCGGCGATTAACCAGGCAAGTTCTTCGTAAGTGGATGAAGATTTGTATATTTCCTCTGTTTTTTTCTTTATTTCTTTTTCAGAAGCATTCTCTTTTATAAATTTCATTTGTATTTCGGCAAGTTTCCTGCACAAATCCTCATAAGAGTGATTTTCTTCAGCAATATTATGAGCGGCTATTGTAATTTCTCCCTCAAAATCTGGATCTATACCTGCTTCAATTAGCTCTTGAGTGTCATTAAATCGAATTTTTAGCTCAGGTCTTTTTTCAAAAACAACACCAGATTCTAAACCTTTCTTTAATAAATCTCTAATTGCTAGAAATGCCCCATATTCTTGATTTTGATTGATAATTTGGATCTTAACCTCTTTTTCTTTCTGTTCTTTTAGTTTCTCAGTTCTTTTTATGCTTAAATCTTTCTTTTTAGTAGAAGCTTTCGATCCGAACCATAAATATAAAGTTTTAAAATCATCAATTAAAAATACTTTATTTTCATTAAAATCTACTTTAGCAACCTTTCTTAAAGCGCCATTTTCAGTAATACTATATAAAAGCATTCGAGTTCTCTAAACAGTTAAATATAATATAGTAATTAGAAGTAAAATAATGATATAAATCTTTATTACGTGTATCTGAATAAAAAAGGTTTTTTAAGGAATTTCCTCAAAATAACCAAGCAATTTGAGATTGTTATACTCATTATGGAGAAAATCGCGTAATGCAGTCCGGATTGCCTCGGATCTTGAGGCCACAATTTTCATACTAATAAGTTTTTGAATATTTACATCATAAATTTCGGGCAAATTAATGGTTATATTTACCATCTTCTTTTTCTTTTTGTTATTCTCCTTATCTTCCATTTAAATTGCTCCAAAAATTTATCTTTCAAAAATTCTCTTATTTCTAATGATAAAAGTGAATTAGAAAGAAGATATATTCTTTGCCCTTAATTATTCACTCTTTTCCAATATAATATTATAAGTTAAGTATCTTATTAAAGTTGTTGGCTTTCTACCTTGGGTATAAAATTATTTTGATTATTTAATTACGTAGATGAACGTTTGGTATTATAAATTATTAGTCTAGATGAAAATATTTTATTATTTCTGAAAGATCTCTCTCAAGATAACTAGGAGGATAAATGAGGATAACTTATAATCTTTCTTCTGATTTTATATACCTTCCACGGCTTTCAATGACATCAATGTTTTTAATAATATTTTTCCATTCATCTAATCCTTCCTTCTCATACTCTGATTTGTATCCTTCGAGAAATGCATCAAAACAAAATTTAAATTCTTTCCCATGAGAAGAAATTAGAACTCTTTTAAAGAGGTGTAAATCAACACTTTTATCTTCTACTGTATCAGAATACTCATGCAAGCCAAAATCTATAAGGAAAATGTGTTCTTCTGGGGTTATAATAATATTACTTGTTGTTATATCACCGTGGATATGTCCATTTATATGTAGTTTTGCTATTGTTCCACCAATTTTATTGAAATAGGATTGTTTTTTGCTTTCTTCTAAATTATGTAAGATTTCTTTTAATTTTGCGCCTTTTATATATTTCATGACAATGCTAGAATTAGATGTATCAATTTCAAATACTTGTGGTACATCTATTCCATATTGCTTTACTCTTATTAAGGCTCGAGCTTCATTTAATGTTCTCTCTGTTCTTATTTTCTTATCTAATTCCAGAGTTCGATATTTCTTAGGGATTCTATATTTAAATATTACTTCTTTTCCAAACCAATGGCCATAATATAGATTTGCCTCTGCTCCCTTTCTTATGATTTTTTCCTTTTCCACATCAAGACTCAAGAAATTTAAACCCTCCATGGAATAGTTATTTGATCCATTCTCTCTTTGGGTTTAATCATAGTTTCAGAAATTTCATGACCTCCTTCTGTCTGATATCTTAATATTCCTGCCCAACCTATCATTGCTCCATTATCACCAGCATATTTTAACGGAACTACTGCAAATCTTGCATTATGCTCCTTGCTGATATATTCTATCATTGACTGCAATCTCTTATTAGCGGCTACACCTCCAGTGAGTAGGACTTCTTTCTTTTCTGTGTGAGCTAATGCTCTTTCAGTCACTTCTGTTAACATTCCAAAAGCCGTTTCCTGTAAAGAAAAAGCAATATCTCCCAAATCATATTTTCTTTCATAATCTTCAGATTGAAGTAAATACTTGGCTGCTGTATAAAGCCCTGAAAATGATAAATCCATACCTTTTACAACATATGGTAATTGAATATAATTTTTTTTAGATTCTAAAGCTATTTTTTCAATTTTAGGGCCACCAGGATGTTGTAATCCTGCGTCTCTTGCAAAAGAATCAATCATATTTCCAATTGCTAAATCAAGTGTTTCTCCAAATATTTGATATCTTTCTGATTCGAATGCACTTACAATTGTATTGCCACCTGATACATACAAGCTAAGTGGATCTTTAATGTTACACATTAGTCTCCCAATTTCTATGTGCCCTATACAATGATTTACTCCTACGATGGGAATATTCAAAAGTTGACTTAACATTCGAGCTGTTAATGCCCCAATTTTTAAAACTGGACCTAAACCAGGACTTTGACTAAATGCTATTAAGTTAATATCTTTTATTGAGATATTTGCTTCTAATAGAGCTTTATTTATGATCTCCATAAAGTTATTCAAGTGTTGTTCTCTGACTAAAGCAGGATGAAGTCCTCCTTCATCGGGAATAAA
>JABAHP010001718.1_pt1 | contig 14477 bp, 12 predicted proteins | sample 7062081 | NCBI WGS metagenome assembly JABAHP01 (sample SAMN14534357, study PRJNA622989) | marine sediment metagenome | biome: marine biome [ENVO:00000428]; feature: marine pelagic biome [ENVO:01000023]; material: deep marine sediment [ENVO:00002113] | place: India: Gulf of Kutch | collected...
GGGGCTTTACTCAGAATCAGAAAACATAGGAGGGCTAATTGCAAACCCAGGACTAGGATATGTTTACGACAACTATGGATCAATATACTCCGTCATTTTGTTGACCTCAGCATTGCTATTAACGTCGATAGTATCCGGAGCCACATTACGTTCCTCGAACAAGTGATACAGAAGTAATACCAATCTTATTGAAACACTCGAGAGTAAACACTCTTTTTTTATATTGGATATACTCAGTTTTGAGAAGCAAAATGGGGGAAAAAATTGTCATTATAGGCGGCGTAGCCCTAGGCCCTAAAACTGCCAGTAGAGTTAGAAGATTAGATCCGTCTGCACAAATTACGATAATTGAAAGGGGCGACCTTTTCAGCTACGCTGGGTGTGGTATGCCCTTCTACATTGAAGGAGCTATAGACGATATTCAAAACCTGCTCTGTAACCCCCGAGGCGTTCAAAGGGACGANNGGGATGAAAAAACAGTAACCGTTAGAAAAATGGATGAAACAGACACAAAAAAAATTCCGTATGACAAACTGGTTTTAGGAGTTGGAGCCCACGCCTATATGCCTCCTATTTCGGGTCTTGAACTTCAAGGAGTGTATAGACTCTACAACCCACATGACGCCCAAGCAATAAGAAGAGACCTAGATGAAGGAGCCAAGAACGTTGTAATTGTCGGTGGAGGTTTAATCGGTCTGGAGGTTTGCGGAGCCTTCAGGGCAAGGGGATGCAATGTTGTCATCCTTGAAATGCTGGATCAAATAGTCCCCGGGTTACTGGACAGGGATATGGCGGTCCTCCTTGAAAACTATCTTCTGGAACAGGGTGTAAAATTAAGCCTTGGAAACATGGTCACGCAAATAATTGGGGATGGGACAGGGAAAGTAAAGGCAGTTAAAACAAAGGATGGAGAGGAATATCCCGCTGAGATGGTGATCGTGGCAGTCGGGGTAAGACCAAACACAATTCTAGCTGAAGAGGCAGGCTTAGAACTGGGGGCAACAGGCGCCATATCAGTGAATGAGTATCTGCAGACAAGTGACCCCAACATCTATGCTGGAGGAGACTGCGTTGAAAACTATAACCTTGTATCAAAGGAAAAATGCTACATGCCATTAGGCTCCACAGCAAATAAACACGGCAGAGTAATAGGGGACAATATCAAGGGAAGAGGAACCAAATTCCCGGGGATAACAGGAACTGTAGTATTCAAAGTTCTAGATTTTAACGTGGGGAAAACCGGGTTGACCGAGGGAGAAGCCAAGAGAAAAGGTTTTGAAACAGAGATAGCTATCGCGCCAAAACAAGATTGTGCCAACTATTACCCAGTCTCCAACCCTTTCATACTCAAGTTAATTGCTGACAAAAAAACAGGAAAAGTCCTAGGTGCTCAAGCCCTAGGAACAGGGGAGGCAATCAAACGCATTGACGTAGTTGCCACCTCCCTGAAATTTAATGCAACAGTAAAGGATCTTGCAGATCTCGACCTTGGCTACGCACCACCCTACAGCACCGCGATAGACGCTTTAGCCCACGCAGGCAACATCATCCGCAACAAGTTCGAGGGGTTAGGCCATGGAATAAAACCCTTCGAGCTAAAAAGAAAAATGGAATCCGGAGAAGATTTCATCCTGCTGGATGTAAGAAGCCCCCAAGAATGTGATAATATCCCCTTTAGAGATGAAAGGGTGGTAAACATCCCATTAAGCCAAATTAGAAGCCGATTCAATGAACTCCCCAAAAGCTCCGAGATCGTGATTTTCTGCCGAACAAGCGTAAGGGCCTATGAAGCAGAACGGATTCTGAGGGGAGGAGGGTACTCCGAGGTTAAGTTCTTGGACGGTAGCCTAAACGCGTGGCCTTATCCAATATAACTCAGGCCAAGATACTTTCTATTTCATTTCTAATCTTTTCAGCAATTCCTAAGAACTCTTCCTTGGCTGGGCGCTCTTTTTGCACTATTGTTTGAATGATGCCCCCTTGAACCCTACTCCTACGTGGGATAATGTGAATATGCACGTGAGGGATCTCTTGTCCAGCTTCGTAGCCATTATTAATGCCAATTGTACTGGCTGGAACATTCATAGCGGCTTGGATTGCAGCCGCAATTTTGGGCAGCACATTGAATAGAGCAGAGGCATCACATTCTTCCATATCTTCTACGAGCCCGATATGTGCTTTAGGAATCAATAGTGTATGCCCTGGAGTGCTTGGGTAAATGTCCAAAAACCCCAAGACTTTATCATCTTCGTAAACTTTAAAGCTGGAAACCATTCCCTCCACAATTCTACAAAATATGCATTCATTCATAAGATCCCCCCGCAGTTAGGCTACTTCCTCACACCGATATAATTAACAGGTTTAGGGATGAAACCACCATCATTAATTTTCACTAGTTCTTTTAAAATATCTTCAACCATCATGGGGGAGGTATCCCTCCCCCCGATGCCATGAACATAGTTAACAATCCTGGGCCTTACATCTTTGTCGTAGAAAATAGTCTTGAGGTTCTCGCATAAAGGCCCCCCAGGGGCTCCAGGACAGGTTGACTTGTCGAGAACCCCAATCACAGGAATATCCCCGATAACTTTAATCAGATCTTCGACCGGGAAGGGGCGGAAAACCCTCATCTTTATTAAACCAACTTTCATACCAGTGGCTCTAAGGTCGTCGACCACATGGCGAACAGTACCCATTGTGGAACCCAACCCAATCAAAGCAACCTCAGCATCATCAAGTTGGTAAGGCTCTATTAACCCATACCTCCTACCAGAATATTGATAGTATTCTTCATCTACCTCAGATATCACCTTAAGGGCCGCATCTAAGGCATCTATCTGCTGCAGCTTATGCTCAAAATAGTAATCCATCAAACTGGCAGGACCCATTGTGAGGGGGTTAACAGGGTCAAGCCTTAACTCAGCCTCACCTAAATGGGTTTTAACATCAATAAAACCGCGTTCCCCAACGAATTCCTTAACAACCTTATCTTCAAGGGTTAATACATTCTCCATAGTATGGCTTAACGTGAAACCATCCAAACAGATCATCACAGGTAACTGAATATCAGGATGCTCCGCGATTCTCCATGACTCTATACAGGCATCATAGACCTCCTGACTGTTCTCACAGTAAATCTGAATCCAGCCACTATCCTTAGCCCCCATGGAGTCGCTATGGTCACAATGAATATTGATTGGACCGCTCAGGGCTCTGTTGGCAACCGCCATAATAATAGGCATTCTTAGCGCTGAGGCTATGTACACAGTCTCCCACATAAAGGCTAACCCGTTTGCTGCTGTCGCAGTGAAAGTCCTCGCCCCACTGGCGGCTGCACCGATACAGCTGCTTAAAGCGCTATGCTCGGATTCTACCAAGATAAACTCAGTGTCCACCTCACCATCCGCAACATACTCGCTGAAACGTTCAACCATTATTGTTTGAGGAGTAATAGGGTACGCAGAGACAACGTCCGGGTTAACTTGCTTAACAGAGTAAGCAACGGCCTCATCCCCGTTCATCCCTCTCAGAGACTGACCTATCATTACGCCCTTCGTAAAATTAACAGAGTATATTAGATTGTCGATAACCCATAGGGTTTAAGAGGAGTCGAAGAAGGTGCTCACCGACAAAGGAGGGAAATCGTATAGAATTTTATTATTACTGTCTAAAACAAGATCATCGATGTGCGTATAAGATTCATCATAATTATTTGTTCTAAGTAGTTTCAAACCCCCCCTTGACCCCTTAAATTCAACCTCCATTTTTTCTGTCGATGTTTTTTCATTAACCACGATTAAGGTGTTAGGAAACTCAGTTCCATTAGAAGCGAATCCAAGAACGTGCATTCCAAAAAACTCTCCCCGGACTTCTGCAACCCCCATTCCAGGTCTACCCGCTGTGGACAGCTGTTTATAGAAATGGTAACTCTTATTGACCTTAACTCCACCATCGTTCTCAACCAGGAAAGGGGGATTAGGATTAGGGTCACCTTCAGGCCATCCACCAGCCGTCTGGATTAATGCCCACGGGATTAAAGCGTTTAAACCCAATTTAGAGATCAAATTAACAAAGTCACGGCAAAAATCAATACCCCCAGTTTTTTGCCAACTACATGAAGTGGTCCACACCCGTAGGTCAGGCCTATTTCTTTGTTTCCTTAAGAAGTCAATTCCCCCACGTGAATAATCCCCACCAAAACCATGGCTAGTTATTAATCCAATGCCAACTCTGGCATCTTCAAAATTACCAATAGCCCAAGCATACGGTTCGAAACGGCTCCAAGTTGTTGTTTCACCGGGAGACACAGCCACTCTATCCAGTTCAGCTATGTCAAGTTGACGCCTAACCCGGGGTATCATATCAGCTATCTGCTGGGGAGTCCAGTGCATGTTAAAGTCACTGCCGGGGCGTCCCGGGTAACGGTTGGGATCCTCCCCCTCGTTATGAAGTGAAACAGCTTCAACAGGGATATTCTCAACCTCTAATAAACTTTTACAGCAACCAGCCAAGTACGTAGCCAAGTTTTCCCTCTGTGAAGGATCCAAGTCTTTACCCCTGATGGTTTTTTGAAGATTACCCCAAACAGGTGGCCCATACATCGTGGTCATAAACCGAAGCGGGACTCCTCGATCCTGAGTTCTCTTCAAGCCCTCTCTGGCGAAGTTAATGGTCTCAGGAAGGCATTCTTTAAACCGGTAATTATCCAGAACCAAAACCCCCGGAGACGGGGGATCCAAAAGGAGGTAAGAGGAAAGAAACATCTTTATCAATCCCACATCAAGACCATCCTCTCCAAAGATGAGGCCTAGAATCTCGTTCTTTACGGCCCCGGGTAATTTACTGAAGGACCCATAATCTTCATAGGCTCCATCTCTGCTGTGGGACATCTCAACATAGTTGCATCCAAACCCATCCCATTCCTGAAGAATGTCGCAATAATTAACAGAGGCTTTATTCAAAGTTGTCAACAAGAATATTAAACCAATAACGTAAATTAGTCTTCTTTTCGAATCACTCTCAAGGCTCCCTGGGGGCATAGCTCTAAACAGCAGAAACATTGAATGCATTTATCGTCTTGAAATTCTGGAATAGTTCGTAACTCGATAGCCCCTACAGGGCAGACAGTAGAGCAAATACCGCACCCCCCACACTTCTCTGGGCTGCACATTATGGGCATACGAGTTTCAACGAAAGTTTGAAGATCTTCATGAATAACGGGTTTCTTGAAAGTTTTCATAACTGCACTGGGATCCTCTCCAACGATGGTGATATCGTTCATTTTCCTCGACCCCAACCCTCTTTTAAAAGCCAGGTAATTTGTACCAACCTCCATGGGATCCCATCCAATTATAGAGGAAGCAACAATATCCACCGCCAATGCGTCCTCACCCGCTATCAATAGACCAAGTTTAACAGGATCCCCCGTTGTTGGACCTTCCCCCTCCATCCCAATAATCGCGTCAACTATGTTGAGGGTTACCTGAGGTTTAATTGCTTGATATATGTCCAGTAAAAGATGGCTGAATCGTTCAGGGTTATCGCCGACCCTGACATGATGATTAGCCTTGCTACCCCCCTGCTGAAGCCCGAAAAAGTTCTTCACCGAGCAGGTTAAAGTTGTTAGAATATGAGTTTTAAGTTTAGGAAAGTTGACGATCCCATCCACATTATAAGCTGTCTCCGGGAACCAAAGCTCCTCCAAAACTACCCCATCCACATCAACGTGTCTAGGGGCATCCCTATCAAGAATCCTCAACTCTACACCTGCCTCCTTGCACATCTCCTTTATCCCTAAGCCATCGAAAACCATATCAGGACGAGCATAACTGGCCGAGGCAGTACACTCCCCCACTATGGGCTCAGCTTCAGATTCTTGAAGCAACCTAGCATAAGCAAAGACTATCCGCATGTCAGTTGTCGCACCTTCTTCGGGGGTTTTTGTGGTGAAAAGATTTGGTTTCAGAAGAAATTTCTGCCCAGGCTTGGCAAAATTTTTAATCCCCCCAAGGAGGTTTACTGCTTCTCTCACAGAAGCCTCAATGCCATTCTCAACCTTGACTATGGCAACTTTTTGAGGATTCATCGGGCACATCTTATGAGGTTCCCTCATAAAGCGAAAGAATGTAAATATTTCCTTTAACCTGTGTTGACGCTCATAGTCTCGTTTAGTTTCTTATTTCCAAATCTGTCTAAGTAGCCTTAAAGCGTTTCCACCGATTATTTTCATGATTTCAATGTCGGAGTAGCCGTTTTTTACCAGCCACCTAGTGACATTCAGGAGGCATTCTGTGGGGTTTTCCATTCCCTGAACATATTCGATAGACGGGTATTCCCTTTCAGGCTCTCTTCCCGGCTGCGGATACTGCCCCCAGCCATTGATGAGGTTCCTTTCGTGGAAAGCCTTGTAGTGCCCTACATGGTCTCCGTAAAGACTATCAGGTCCACACCCGATGTGGTCTATTCCCATTAACTCGATACAGTATTCCATATGCTCCATGTATCCTTCTATTCCTCCAGTGGGGTAGTTATCAGTCCTTAACCCAAAACCTGCCACCTCTAATCCCAAGACTCCACTATTTTCTGCAAGGGACTGAAGAACACTGTCTGGGAACATTCTTTTTGTGTGCATTAGGGAACGGGCCCCAGCGTGGGATATTATCAGAGGATACTTACTCGCTTCTATGGTTTCAACAGCCGTAGAATCACCCGTGTGGCTAACATCAATCAGCATACCGACTTTATTCATCCGTATGACAGCGTCATACCCGAAATCCGTTAAACCACCATCCCTTTTCTCCTTCAAGCCAGATCCCAGCATGTTAGACTCGCTGTAACAGATACCCATTGATCTTATGCCCAAGCCGTAAAGCACATCAATCCTGTCTACCTCGTTTTCGATGCAGGAGCTGGATTCGATTACTGGCACCCAAGCGAGTTTACCTGTCTTGAAGGCGTATTCGATATCCTGTACCCCTCTACACTGGATAACAAATTTCTGGTGGGCTATGTCGCAAAGGCGTACCCCCAAATCATGGATGGTTCCCATCCAGTCCCATCCGTGTTTGGTGTTAATGTAGCTTCGACCGTCCATTAGATTATCGAAGACGCAGTCAAGACCGCTCCTGCTCAACGCTTCATAGGCCATAAACTGCCTGCCGTACTGAAATAGATCCGGGGACTCTCTGATGTTTTTAGGGTAGAGGCATGGATGTTCATGCAGGTCAACCAATATATTCTTCTCAACTAACTCTTCAACCCTCTCCTCTTCGTTACTTGACAAGGGAACCGTATAGGACCAGTCCTTTAAGGCCCCTTCTCTTAGAATAAATTCTTTAAAATCTGTACCTGGTACAAGGTAGTTATAGGCCTCATAGCCATCGTATTCCTTATTTCCACCCAACTAAGCTCAGAAAATTAGTGATGGATAAGGATAAAAAAGGTGCGAGGGATGTTTGACACTAATCCTTATAATGATCTGGCAGAGGGATTGATTTCCATTTGTTGATAAACTTGGTTATAAAGTCGACTCGCCCCTCAATTAGCCTCTTCATCTCTTCGGGATCGGCTTCCCTAGGGTCGTTAATCCCATAAACTCCACTGCTTGTGAAGTCATCAGTGTAAGGCTCCTGGCTTGCCCTGAAAATCTGCCTCACCATCTCGTAGTCATCTCTATCTGGATCAAGGTAAGACATTAACTCCCTGTGAACATCGAGGGTCGGCTCCCACCCATCCAGCCTCTCCATCTCAACAAGTTCAGGGAACAATGCCAAGGCAGTACCGGTCTCGTTTACGCCACTGTGCACATCCCAGTACCTCTTTTGCCTATCCTCAACTATCTCAGCAATCTCTTCATCGCTGCAACCGCTTGGAGCCGTCACCATAACAGCATAATCCCTTTTCGCTACCTGAACAACCAGGTTCATTATGTTCGTGTTGCCACCATGACCATTCACTATAACACAACGTTTTATCCCATGGGCTGACAGACTCGCAATCGTGTCCATCAGAACCCCTATGAAAGTATCCTCGCTAAAGGTTATCGTGCCGGGGAACCCCATGTGATGAGGACTATAACCTGGCCAACAAGGGTGCACGCACACGCTATTAGTGCGTTTAGCTATCTCGTGGATATATTCCCTTATAGCGAGGCTGTCAGTCCCCAGAGGCAGATGTGGGCCATGTTGCTCTATGCTGCCGATCCCAATTACGACCGTGGGTGCCTCCTCGTTTTCGAGCCAATCCTCAAAATCCGGACGCGTCAATTCTTGAATCCAAAACCTAGAAAGTATTCCATTCTCGGACAAATATTCACCAGAGAAAAAACAGCTAGCCAGCATTTAACAGCTACGAGACCCTGCGAATCGGTTGATTGATGCTTTATTCGAGCCTTTCAACAAAGTCTGCAATATAGCCCAAAGCCTCCTCGGCACTAGAGTATCTCTTAACAGTGCAGTAGCTATTACCTTCAATCATGGCTGAAAGACGTCTCTCACTTCCCTTCTGGTAAAGACACAAAACTGGGATCCCAAACTCTTCAGCCTTACAAATCTCGTAACCCACTCCCAGGGAAGGGTTTGAAACCTCTGCAACCATGAAGTCAGCTGACCTTATCCACACCAAATCCCGTTCGAATATCTCCTTGTCGCTCAGGTCAGTAATATCCATCTCGTTGGTGTAGGGAATGTGCTCGGTGAGAACGCAACCAAATTTTTTCAGGTAATCGACCAAAACAATAAAGTTCTCCCTGTTCCAAGCCCCTCCACGTATTGACCCTGCAAAGTAGATTCTCATATACGCAGGTATTTGCGGAAACTTCCTTAAAAACAGTGAACTCTCTCGCGCGCGCGCACTGGCATAGATTTCCCGAGATACCCTCATTATCTTAAGCAGTTTCAATTATAAAAAAAATCCCCGACCAAGCAAATGTAAACCATAGATAGTGTTCATGGTATGCCACAAAGAATAAGTTAGGAAAACGTGTTTTTCAAACCATGTTTAACAGCAGTGGAGATGCAGATTTCACCCTAATCGCCACCGGAGACTCTCTCATATTTCAGAAGATATCAGTCTTCAAAGAAGAAAAATTCCTAGCTGTAAAAAATATGATTGGTAAGGGCGATGCATGCTTCACTAATTTTGAAACCATAATGCCGAATGGCAAAGGCTTCCCAAGATACAAAAGAGACCCAACAACGTGGATGGCAAGCCCAAATCATGTAATTGACGAACTCGTTTGGATGGGCTTCAACATCTACTCATTAGCAAACAACCATTCCATGGATTACAGTGAAGGAGGCCTCCTTGAAACCTTACGAATATTCAACTCGAAAAACCTGGCAAATGCGGGAACAGGCAAAAACCTCTCAGACTCAAGGGAACCAGCTTACCTCAACACAAGTAGGGGAAAAGTAGCCCTAGTCGCAATAAACACAGGAGACAACGATGGCCCCGCAGGGGACCCATGGATGAACGTTCAAGGAAGACCCGGGTTGAACCCTTTGAGATACAACACAACGATACGTCTGGAGAAAAAATATTTTCAGCAAATGTGCAGAATCGCAGAGAAGCTTGAGTTACCCAGGGAGAAAGAGGGAATGTTAAGTCTCTTCGAATACAAAATTGTTGAACACGATACAAACGGCATTGCCACATCCCCATATGAACCTGATGTTAAAAGAAACCTGTTGGCGATAGAGAAGGGAGCAGAAAACGCTGATTTCGTAGTGGTCTCCCTGCACAATCATATCAAGAGGAGGCCCGGTGGGTCGTACTTTGATGACACTATTGAATATATTTCAGATTTTGTAGAGAAATTTTCAAGAATGGCTGTGGATGCTGGAGCGGACGCAGTGCTTGGGTCAGGAACCCACTGCCTTAACGGGGTGGAGATCTACAATAATCACCCAATCTTCTATGGCTTGGGCAACTTCATAGACCAACCTTACAGAAGCAATCCACAGCCATATGACTGGTTTGAGGCTAGAAACCTTTTCAGCCTCCTAGAGGCGAATGAAAACCCGGATATCAGGCCAAAATTATCAGAAGAGGAGGAGGAAAGACAGAGAAGACGACGGACAACGAGCGTAATTGCGGAGATTAACTTCGAAAAGAGAAAGGTCAAGGAAGTAGTATTACACCCAATACAGATCAACAAAGATAACTCTCAAGGAGGGAGGCCTTTCATGGCGGAAGGCGAGAATGGGCGTGAAATCTTGGAAAGATTAAGCCGCTTATCAGAGGAATACAACACAAAAATCCATATAGAGGACAACAAAGGGATAATAAAAATCTAAGAAATTGGCCTTCTTGTAGCGCTGATGGTCAATAAAATACCGCGCGCACACGCAGATTATTTAAAACCATAGTTGGATGGCGTAGGAAAGGTAATCTTACTGTGTTTTATACCTAGATCGATATACATCTCAGCAATTCGAACGGCTATCTTTACAGGATTAACAAATGGAACATTAAGCTCTGCTTCAAGCCTTTTATCCATATCCAGAAAAGACATACTCATACACCCATAAGTAAATGCGTCAGCCCCATCCTCCTTCATCGCTAATTTAGCCTCTCTCAATGTTGCATTAAAAGCTCTATCAGGATAATCTCGGACATCCAACACGCCCATGCCAATAGATCTTGTAGAAACCCATCTACCGAGATTTTTCGGTCTCTCATGTTCAAACACCTTCTTTATAGGACCATCTTTTCCTATTGTCAGCAATGTAAATTTATGGCTTATTAGAGAACAAATATGCCTTGCAGAAGTGCCAGGACCAATAACAGGTATCGAAACTGCTTCGTACAAACCAAAAAGCCCTGGATCACCTCCACAAGCTAATATTACAGCATCATAACCTTCCTCTTCAGCTTCAACCACCAATTTTGCTTCATGAGGGAAAACGTATGACAGTTCATACTCTGATTCTATTGAACCAAATTTACCCGTTCCCTCATATACTCCTTTCCTTGATTCAATTGATCCCTTCCCACCATAAAATTCAATTTGATGACCTGGGGTTGTAACAGCCTTAAGAATTTTCTGTCGCCTCTCCATCTCTGGGGACAATGGACCATAACCACCTGAAATAAAAGCAATTTTTTTCATATAATCCAATTTAAGGTTAAATATATTTAAGATAAATGAGCAACAGAAAATTAACGATATTTAGTTTACACCAAGCATATGCGCGCGCGCGGCGATCTGATTCAATTTCACGTGTTAAATCAAATTTTGGGATGATTCGTGTGTAATTTTAGGTTCCTTTACTAGAAGGATAATCATCATTAATGGAATGATTGCTAAGGTAAAGTTAAGCCAGAAAGGCAACTGATGGCTAATATTATCATAGATAAAGCCACCTGCAAGTTGACCTACTGCCATAGCTATCATAACAAAGAAATTCCTAGCTCCAGAAGTTTTTCCCCGATGTTCTTTAGGTACCAAGTCAGCATTCCACGCAGAACCCGCTGAGGTAATCAAAATCTGAAGAAGACCAATTATCGACATAGCAACGAGCACTCGTATAAAGTCTCCATAAATGAACAAAACACTCGCCAGCATCCAAAGGAGATAAGTGCCAATAAGGGGTATTTTTTTACCGATTTTGTCAATTAATTTCCCAGCGGGGAGGCTTAAGAAAATCATGGAAATAAACAAGGTCGTCATTATTATGCTATAATTGACTTCACCTATGCCCAAGTCTTCGATGATATATACTGTTAATACGGGTTGGAATAAGCCAACAAGAAACATACTTATTACCTGAACAATAAAAAGATAGAAAGCCGCTTTTGGTACAAGTCTCCAGACATTAATGCTTTCCCTGATAGACATAGGAATGGTTTCAACTAGTTCCTTTTGATTTATGGGCTGAGGGTTGTCGATTGTTTCCGTTAATCTAAAACGTAGAACAGCCGCAAGTAGGAAGCCCAGAGCAGCAATAAGAAACCCGATCCTGACACTTGGAACCAAACCAAACCTAGCCAGCAGAAAACCAGCCACAAGAGGAGCTGGCGTAGTTGAAGCCCCCGCTATAAGATTGATAATACTGAATCCAAGACCTCGGTTCTCCTTAGGCAAGCTATCCATTACAATGGCGTTCAAGGCAGGTTGATAGATTGAACACAATCCAATCAAGATAGAACCAATAAGTAAAAATCCCCAATTTGGGGCGAGTGCATAGAATATTCTGGCAATGCCAGCCAGAAGAGTCATGCTAATTATCAGCCATCTGCGGCCATATTTGTCAGTTAGGTAACCACCAGGGATCTGAACAATTGCGGTTGAAAACATCTGTACTGACTGGATTAAACCGACTGTTGCTACGGTGCCTCCTAGACCTTTAACGAATAAAGGAAAATAAGTCAAGGGGGTTTCGGATGCAAAGTCGAGAATCAACCAACTGGTCATTAACACTAGGAAATTCCCCTGAATGAATGAGAACTGCCCCCGTAACCGGCCTAATAATCCAGTTATCTCTTCAGATTCCGACTTGGCGATCTCCATTTTGATGAATCCCTAAACCTTTCCCGTTTGAAACACACTACAGTTATTATTTGGTTGGCCCAATTCGCGCTACAATTTGGTAAGCCATTTTTATTGCCAATCTACCAGGGATAGTTATTAGGTAGCGCCCTCTACGGCGTTCCTGGTAAATAAGACCGGCTTCTTCTAAAACATCCAAATGGCTGGATAAAGTGCTCGGACTGATCTCCGTCATGACCTCTTGTAAGTCGCTAGCATATAGACCTCCGTAGCTTAACTCATTTAGAATTTTAATCCTGTGCTCGTTTCCCAAAGACGCCATTACCTTAGCGGTTTCCTCACTATCTATCCTTGACTCTTGCCTGCGCCTTTGAGGCCTCTCCCTGAAGAGGGAGCGCTCAAGCTCAACACTAACCCCTTCCATAACATCTTCAACAAAACCCGTTATGTACTCGCCAAGCCGCGCGCGTGGGCCGAAATCAAAGCTTCTTCGGTAAGGAGGGTCGAACCGCCACTCCTCTTTGTATCTACTAGAATCACCTTCATCCTTTGATTCCGTTTCAGGGGTTTCTGATTGAGGAGGGGCTTCCTCTTCTCCAGTTTCTTCCTGTTGTTCAAGATGCTCCTCAGTTGGGGATGGAGGGTCACCAGAAATCGAGTTCAGTCTTTCTTGTAGGTTTTTTAAATCTTCTCTCAAACGTTTTAGTTCTTCCTCGTTGTTTTCTGACATTTTTCATCACTATTCCATTTTATTAGTATTTAATTCGTATTATATCGAATATACTTCGATAATATTCGTATATAAAACTTCCTTAATAGAGCATTATTCGAGACCAGTAAATTGATCGCATGTGTATGGTGTCAAAAATTTAATCATGAGGTAACTGCTTGATATATTCCAGTGAAAAATTTGGATAGACTGGGAGTAGGGTTTATTGGTTCGGGATTTATTGCTAGATTTCTCGCGACAGCTTGGTTAGGTGTTAGGAACGCTGAAATCTCTGCAATCTTTAATGAAAGAGCTGATAGCGCAAACAGTTTAAGCTTACATATTGAAGAGCTGGGAATGCCCAGACCCAAAGTATACACACAGATTTATGAGATGCTTGGGGATGAATCCGTAAACGCGGTATGGATTTTAAACCCGAATTTTAAACGCGTTGAAACTGTAAAGGCTATAGTTGAGGAAGCGTCACAGGGTAAAAACGACATTATCGGAGTATGCTGTGAGAAACCCCTTGCCAGGAACGTAGGTGAAGCCGAGGAGATCCTGGCTCTGGTTGAAAAAGCTGGTTTGCTACATGGTTACTTGGAGAACCAGGTGTTTGCTCCTTCAGTCTCCAAGGGCAAAGACGTATTGTGGCGTCATGGGGGGGCTAAGACCCAGAGGCCCTACTTATCAAGGGCTGCTGAAGAACACGGGGGGCCTCATAGTAGCTGGTTTTGGGACCCAAGGCTTTCGGGAGGGGGCGTTCTCGTTGACATGTCATGTCACAGCATTGAAGCAGCAAGATATTTACTAACTAATCCAAACGAAATGAAAGAAAGCTTGAAACCAGTCGCGGTCCAAGGTCTTGTTCAGAGTCTCAAATGGACAAAGGAACCCTATAGGACAGTGCTCTATGAAAAACACGGGGTGGACTACTCTGAAACGCCAGCAGAGGATTATGCTTACACCTCGATTCTGTACGAGGATGAAGGGGGAGAAAGGGTTATATCTGAGACCAAGACATCCTGGTGCTACGTAGGCCCCGGTTTAAGAATATCCATGGAAGCCCTTGGACCAGAATATTCAATTTCCATTAACAGCCTTATTCAGGAGTTAAACGTCTTTTTAAGCCGGAACATCAGCATCCCCGCCTCAGAGGAATTCTTAGAGAAGCAAGAAGCGGAACAGGGGCTAATGCCCATTATTGCTGACGAGACCTTTACATACGGGTATCAAGAGGAGAACAGGCACATGGTAACTTCGTTTCTAAAGGAGAAG
>JABAHP010012016.1_pt3 | contig 14476 bp, 17 predicted proteins | sample 7062081 | NCBI WGS metagenome assembly JABAHP01 (sample SAMN14534357, study PRJNA622989) | marine sediment metagenome | biome: marine biome [ENVO:00000428]; feature: marine pelagic biome [ENVO:01000023]; material: deep marine sediment [ENVO:00002113] | place: India: Gulf of Kutch | collected...
GGTGACTTGTAACCATGACACATGGTGCAGTCCTTCCTGGCCTGCTTCTTCGTCACGGTCCATGTATGCGGCTTGTGGCACTGGTTGCATCCCATTCCCATGGAATTGATATGCAGGTCGTGCTTGCCGACCTTGGTTATGTTGCGGTGGCAGCTTGTGCAATTACCCCAGTCAGGCCGTACCTGCTCGTGAGGTTTGTGGCACATATAACAGCTGAACTTCATGGGCGAATCTTCTGCCACGTCTATCTTTGTGGCCTTCTTGATGGTTTCCTCAGAAGGCTGATAGTGCTTGACATCAATGGTCTCTCCCGATTCCACCCACTGGCGTACCTTATCGTCACCGTGGCAGTAGAGGCACTTGCCCCGGCCAGGTATCAATGTAGGAGTACGGTCGGTATGACAGTTCAGACACGCGATCTTCTCCATGCCCGTTCCGTGGACCTCCCTGCCCTCATGACAGCGGACACAGAATCGTTCCTCTGGAGTAAACTTGTGCACAATATAACCATGACACTTTGCACACTCGATCTGCTCGGTAAAGACATGCTTGGCATGCAGCGGTGACGTATTGATCTTGGANNTTGGAAGCCTCAGGATAATGCTCGTCTGCCTCCCAGTGACAGCTCACACAGAATTTCCACCCGACGATGACCTTGCCGTGACGGGGCGGCACCTTTTCCGGACGGTGCAGAACGAAGTTTACCAGAAGCTGGTTCTGTTCCGCGATAGTAAGGTGATGACAGTCGTGGCAGTTAATCTCCGAGTGTTCACTCTCGGCCCAGGCGTCATAGGCCGGCTGCATCAGGTGACAGGCCACACAGAACTTCGGATTGTTCTGGGTGAAGTCATAGAACTTGAAAGCAACAATACCACCACCTATGGCCATGACAAGCATCAGTACGGCGATGATGATCTTGCCTTTAAGCGTAAGTTTCTCTTTCCACCATTGAACCATTTTGATTTATCCTCCCGTTTAAGACTATGAAAAATCGATAAAGGCTAAAGAACCTATGAAATCTCTTTGAAAGTCTTGTAAGCGGCTCTCGCAGTCCGGTTAAAGTCGGAAGTTGTATGGGCAAGCGAAATAAATCCTGCTTCGAACTGGCTGGGAGCCAGATTTACGCCCCTTTCAAGCATGCCCAGGAAAAACCGGGCGAACTTTGCCGTATCCGACATGGCCGCCGTTTCAAAATCGACAACCTCGCGTTCAGTGAAATATGTACAGAACATGGTGCCGATACGATAGAACTTGACCTTGGCCCCGGCCCGGCTTGCGGCGTCTCTCAGCGCATCCTCAAGTTCCTGTCCCATGCGCTCAAGCCGCTCATATGTTCCCTTGCGTGAAAGTATCCCGACGGTCTCGATGCCTGCGGCCATTGCCAGAGGGTTGCCCGAAAGCGTACCGGCCTGATAGACAGGGCCGTCAGGGGCGACCATCTGCATGATCTCTTTTTTACCGCCGTACGCGCCAACGGGCATGCCTCCGCCGATCACCTTGCCAAGGCAGGTCATATCGGGTTTGATGCCGAACCGTTCCTGCGCGCCGCCAAAAGCCACCCGGAATCCTGTCATCACTTCGTCGAAAATAAGCACAATCCCGTATTTTCTGGTCAGGGTCCGGAGGGTTTTGAGATAATTCATGCTGGGGACCACACAGCCCATGTTCCCCGCAATGGGTTCAATGATGACACAGGCGAGGTCTTTCCAGTTTTTCTCTATGGTTTCCTTTAAAAGTTTGGTATTGTTGTACGGAAGGGTCAGCGTGTTGCGGGCATATGACTTGGGAACGCCGGGACTTGTGGGGACTCCGAAGGTCGCTGCGCCGGATCCAGCCTTCACAAGCAGGCCGTCGGCATGTCCGTGATAACAGCCCTCAAACTTGAGTACTTTGTCACGGCCCGTGAATCCCCTGGCCACCCGGATGGCGCTCATGGTGGCCTCGGTTCCGGAGTTGACCATGCGCACCTTTTCCATTGAAGGATACGCATCTATTATCATCCTTGCAAGCTCCAGCTCTCCCGGTGTGGGGGCGCCATAACTCGTGCCCTTATCAGCTGCGGCCTTGATGGCTCTGGTCACCTTGGGATGTGTATGCCCCACTATCATCGGGCCATATGAAAGAACATAGTCAATGTAGGCATTGCCATCAGCATCGTATATCTTCGAGCCTTTGGCCCTTTCGATGAACAGCGGATTGCCGCCAACCGCCTTGTAGGCCCGTACCGGGCTATTGACACCTCCAGGGATGACACGCTGGGCCTTCGTAAAAAGAATTTTCGATCTTCTGGTACTGTTGTGCTTTTTCATGACGGCAAATACAGTAACATATATTTCTTAAATATGTCAAAGTAACAGCTGCTACCCAGACCGTCTTTCATTTGCTTCCTGTTGTATGCTATAACATACAAAATTACCCCTGGAGGCCACTTCATGAAAAAGCAGCTTCTCATCTTTGTTTTTGCAATAATTTCCACTACTATCCTGATATCCGGTTGCCAGCAGACACCAGGCACTACGGAATCAAAAGGCGATAGCCCGGTCCTTGCCACAATCGACGGGACCAAGCTGACCGAAGAGGATGTCCGCTTCGAGATCGAAATGCTTCCCGAAGAAGTTCGCGCAATGGCCTCCACCAGGGAAGGACGGGACCGTCTCATGGAGAATTTCGTCCAGAAAGAGATGCTGTACCGCGAGGCAAAAGCAAGGGAACTCCAGAAAAAACCGGAGTTCGAAAAACGGCTCAAAGACCTTGAAAAAAGGGTATTGATAGATATGCTGCTCGTGAACGAGCTAGAAAAATCAGTTATCGTCACCGACCAGGAAGCCCAGGACTTCTATAATGAGAATACGGAGCGCTTTATCGGGCCCGGTGCTGAAGGTGAGGAAGAAAAACCCCTTCCGTTCGATAACGTAAAAGATATCATAAAAGACTACCTTACCCAGGAAAAACAGCAGCTGGTCTTCGAACAGTTCATGGAGTCCATAAAGAGCAAGTACAAGGTCGAGCTCAATGAAGAGGCCATTGAAAAGGCCTTCGGCCCGGAAGTCTCGGAAGGCGGGCCCGGAATGATGGAAATCCCTCCGGAACTTATTGAAGGGCAAATGACCTTACAGGAAGAGGCTGCGCCTGAGCCGGAAGAACAGAAACAGAATACGCCCGGAGAAGAGAAGAAATAAACCGGAAGGCTGTTACCTAGCTTTTGGGAATCTCGTAGATACAGCTGGCGGCACCGTCCCGCTGACACTGAGTCCGCTGTACAGACTTGCCGAAAATGCCGCGATAGAATTCCAGCTCGTACCTGCACGTCTGGGGATAATCCTCTGAGATATCCGAAAGCATGCAGTTGAACTGTTTTACCTGAAACTTTTCCTTGTCTTCTTCAAGTTCCATCATATATCCCTCTTCGTCCAGAAGGGTTGAGAACTGACGGATCTTTTCAGCTAAATTCTTTGTTTTGGAAAGGGCTTTTTTCTTCTGCGATAACTGCCGGTTCATCCGAAGACGGAATATGTCGTCCACCTTCTCGGGCCCTTCCATCTCGCTGATGCTTTCAAGAACATCACGTAAGAATGTGCTGTATGCCTTTGGAAAGTCAGACTTGGCCTGTTCGGTAAGGCTATAGAGAAATACGGGGCGGCCAATGCCGTATTTCTTCGAAACGTATTGAATGACCCCTTTCCGCTCAAGTGCCATCAGATGCTGACGGACGGCCATTGGAGTAATGTCCATCTCATTGCTCAGTTCAGCCACCGTCCGGTGCTCCGCACGGTTCAGGAGCATGATTATCTTCTGCCGGGTAGGGTTTTCATCCATGTTAATCTTCATAGGTAATAATTTACCATAAAATTAATAAGAAATTAATAAAGAAAAATAACATCTTGTACAACCTTCTTTAACTTATTGATATTAATAGCTTATTTGCACGCTCTGGCAAAAATCATTAGGGACAAAACAGCTTGTGCACAGCCTGGGGCCTCAACTCCGGGGTAATGAGCCATGATCGGCTCCCTTCCGGTTATGCCGAAAGGTATATGGTGCTATAATTAATTAAGAAACACTTGGGCAGGCAACAACTTCGTAGCTCATATTTCAAGGAGGGGACGTGCTGAAACTCCAGCAGGCGATCATACAGCTTTACCGGAAAGTATCCACATCGCTGCCACCCGACGTAGAAGATGCTCTGAAAACAGCTCATTCATCTGAGGCAGGCAACTCGGAAACCCGTATTCTGCTTGAAGACATCCTGAGCGGGGTCAAGTCGTCAAGGAGCGAAAAACGCCCGGTATGCATGGAAACGGGAATTCCGGTATTTTATGTTTCCGCTCCTCCCGGACTGAGTCACCGGGAAATAGAGACATCGATCAAAGAGGCCACCCGCGAAGCCACCCGGAAAATACCTCTTTCCCCAAGTGCCGTAGATCCCATAACCGCCGAAAACAGCGGAGACAATACCGGGGACGGATTTCCCATCATCCACTTCGAGGAATCCGAAAGTACCAGCCTTTCCATTGAACTGGTTCTCAAGCCTTCCTGGAGCGATAACGAGGGACGCACCTGGCTTCTGCCCGAAGCCGGCATCAACGCCGCGGCGGACCTCTCCGGCGTCAGAAAATGCATTGTTGAAACCGTCCGCAGGGCCGGTGGACGGGGATGTCCCCCCTATATAATCGGCGTTGGCATCGGTGCAACACGGGAGCAGGTTACCGCACTTTCCCAGCAGCAGTTGCGCAGGAAGGTACAGGACACCAATCCGGTCGAAGCACTGGCGGAACTGGAGCGAACCACGCTCAGTGAGGTCAACGAGCTTGACATCGGAGCCAGCGGCCACGGCGGCAAGGTCACTGCCATCGGCATAAAGGTCGGCACTCGGCACCGTCACTCGGACTCCTATTTTGTAGATGTCTCACTTTCGTGCTGGTCGACCAGGCGCGGGAAGCTCATCTGGTAATCCGGCAACCATGGAAACCATCTTTGTGGCAGGCGCAACCGGATTCATCGGCAGGAACCTCGTGCGTGTGCTCCTGGAAAAGGGACATAAAGTACGCTGCCTTGCCAGAAGCGAGAACAGTGCGGAAAAATGCAGGGCAAGGGGAATAGAACCTTTCGCCGGGGACATCGGAAAACCCGAAACGCTCCACGGGGCCATGGAAGGCATCAGCATAGCAGTGAACCTCACGGGCATCATCGAGGAAAAAGGCGGCCAGACATTCGAGACCGTTCATATTGAAGGGACTAAAGCACTGGCCAAAGAGGCCAGCAAGGCCGGAGTTGGCCATTTCATTCAGCAAAGCGCCCTTGGTGCCGATATGAACTCAAGGGCACGGTACCACAGCACAAAGGCAAAAGGGGAACGGGCTGTTGCAGATACCGGGATATCTCATACCATCTTCCGCCCCTCTCTTGTCATAGGCCCCGGGGATGGATTCACGCAGAAAGTGAGCGGTATCATTAACTCTCCCTCACCTGTCATCCCCGTCCCGGGCTCCGGGAAGGCCCGGTTCCAGCCTGTTTATGTAGAAGACCTGGTCCGGTGTTTTGTTTCAGTAATAACAGAACCGGAAAAACGGGGACGAACCTATGAGCTTGGAGGACCCGAGCACCTTACCTATAACGAAATCGTGCGTTCACTGGCCCACGCTCTGGGGGTGAAGAAAAAGCTGGTTCATATTCCTCTGGGGCTGGCCTCTCTGGGAGTAAAGCTGCTTGAGCACACTCCGCTGAGGCAGGCAACCAGTGAACAACTTATGCTGCTGAACACCGACAATATCTGCGAGCTGGATAGCGTGAGCCGGCACTTCGGGTTCGAGCCCCTGAAATTCAATGATGCGCTTGCGAGATTTATTTCACTACAAGGACAGGACAGGTAGAGTAATCGACAACCTTCGCTGAAACGCTTCCCAGAAGGAATTTCTTGGTGCCGTGCCTGCCGTGGGATCCGACCACCAGCAGGTCAACCTTCATCTTCTTTGCCGTTTCCAGAATCTTTTCAGCGGCCTGGCCCTGCCGCATGATGGTCTTGGCCTCAATGGACTTTGCCGAAAGCGTTGAGCGTACCTTATCCAGTGCCTTCTGGGTCTCATCGGTCAGGGCGGTCATAATGCGCTGGCGATCAACATCGTTCAACTCAGTAAGGTAGAGTTCGGGAACTATGGACAGAACCGTGATTGAAGATTCGAACCGCAGGGCCATCTCAACACCGGCCTTCAGAGCCTTGTCTGAAGCCTTTGAGCCGTCATGGGCAACCAGGATCTTTTTCATTATGAAGTTTCTCCTTGGACTATTGTAACAGGAAGCTCCATCCGCTGCCAGCTTTTTATGCTTTCATACCGTCAAGCGGGCAGTCCCCGCACGCGGGATGCCTGGGACGGCAATAATCCTTCCCGAGCTTAACCATCAAGGCATGGTACTCATTGAACAGGGGAACCAGCCTCGCGGCCTTTCCCCCCATGGGGGGAAAGGCCGCGAGGAACATGTCCTGGAACACATCATAGCCAGAGGTCGAATCCATTACTCCATGCCGGGACAGGATGCGCTTGGTATAGGCGTCAATGACAAAGACCGGCTTTTCCAGCGCATACAACAAAATAGAGTCCGCCGTCTCAGCCCCGACACCATGGACCTCAAGCAGTTCTTCCCTCAGCGGTCCCCAGGGCTTCCGGGACATGCGTGCCATGCTCCCGCCGTGCCTGGCGACAAGATAATGAACAAAAGATTTCAGGCGCACGGCCTTGACGTTGAAATACCCGGCAGGACGGATAAGTCCTGCAAGTTCAGCGGGATCCATTCCATGGAGACGTTTGACGCTTAACGCACGCGCACTCTTCAGGTTCGCAATAGCGCGTTCCACATTCTGCCAGTTGGTATTCTGGGTAAGTATCGCTCCGACAGCCACCTCGAAGGGGCTATCCCCCGGCCACCAGTCCTGCGGGCCGAAAGCACGTAACAGCCTACTGTACATATCTCTGAGAAGCGTTTCCACATTCAGCGCCGAAGCAGAACGTATGTTGCTCCGAGCCCCCCGTCAACCCGCCGTGCCGTAGCATACGCCAACGAATGGCGCTTAAGCCAGCTTTGTACCGCCTCTTTCAGAACCGGACCACCCGGAGAGCGCAATCCCCTGCCGTGAATGACCTTGACACAGCACAGTCCCCGGCGTTTGGCTTCAGATATGAATGAATAGAACTCCTCCTCAGCTTCGGCAACGGTAAAGCCATGAAGGTCCAGACAGTCCTGAACAGATATCTCTCCACTGCGAAGCCGCTTGATGATCTGGGGGCGGACCCCCTTTCGGACCCATTCTATGTATTCATCTGTGTCCGAAAGTGTGATGCCCCGTTTCCCTCGCACCAGATTGCGGAGTTCCTCCATGGTCCGGTCCGGCGGAGAGTCAGGGACTACAGGAGAGGTTTGTGACGGTTCTTTACAGGAGAGTTTCCGGAACTCGGTTATCTCACGAACATCGGCCATCGCTTCCAGGAAAAGCTGTTCTGCCGTCTCAGTGTCCTCAGGAAACACAGAAGCAGCCGGCAATCGTTTCCGGAGCAGTTTGAGCGGAGCGGAGGAAGGACTGTTACGACGTTTTTCTTCAAGGGCTTTCCCAAGCCCCTCAAGCGGTGTAAACGAACGGCGGGAGTTCCTCATAACACTCCTCCGGAAAAAAGCCTTGGTTTATTATAATAAATTCCAATGAATCTTCGCCCGAAGATATCTTTAACATACCGTTTCGTCAAGTCCTGTAAGAGCCTCATCACGGGAAGCTCGTCTTCGAAGAGACCTGAACTAATCTTTCGATTTTTCAGGAAAAATATATTATACTGTGTATGGTAACTTACATTTTTTCACTGAAACGACAGGCTGTCAGGCTTTTTGAGATATTCAGGGATATACAATGGAGCGTGGGGGGAAACGCACTTGACCCGGAAACACCTCATATACTCACAGGGCTGCAACCGATGAAACCTCTCAGCATACTGCTCATAGAGGACGAAGGCCTTATTGCGATCAACACGCAGATAATAATTGAGACCATGGGCCATTCGGTGCAGAACATAGCCGCCACCGGTAAAGAGGCCCTCGCTTTCGCTGAGAAGGAAAGACCGGACATTGCGCTGGTGGACATAAAGCTTAAAGGCGCAATGAATGGAATAGAGACTGCCACGCAACTCAAGGAACGCCTGGGAGTGCCCATCATGTACATAACCGGAAACACCGATCAGAAAACTCTGGAAGAGGCCATGAAAATTAAACCGCTGGCGATTTTACAGAAACCCTATGACGAGAGCGACCTTGAAAACGCCATCGAAACAGTCCTTAGTCTCCTGGAAAAACACCAGGAAGACCCTTCATAACCTTTACGCCAGAAGAATATCCTGTTCTTCCCTTTCCACATCTTCGAACAGAGGAACCCATTCATCTCCAATGAACACGAATATCATTTCTTTCCCACATTGTTTGCATTCCCGGACCTCGGCGGCCTTGATACCGAGTTCTGCCGGTTTCGGAGTAACAGAATGCCGGAAAACGGTCTCATACTGGTGTTTGTGGTCCATATGCGCCTCCTCCTGTCTATTAGCGTAGGACAAAAAAGATGAATTGTCGAGAGGATTTTTCCAGCTTTAGTTCAGCTTCCCTGCGGGGGCAATGAAAACCGTGTTCACATCGATCCGGGCCTCATGCCCCATGGTCTCAAGGATAACTTCCAGTGCTTTTTGCCAGTGAACATCAAAGAGCTTTACCGTGATGTTCCCTTTGACACCGGGATGCACGACAATATTTAACCCGGTCTGCCTGGCAATATCGTTATAGACCTCGATCACATTGGCCTCACGGTAATCAAGGGAAACGATATCGCCCGTATAGCCCTGCCCCTGCTGAGCCGACACCATCAGGGGAGCAGGAAGCAGAAATGCAAGAAAAATGATAAACACTTTTTTCTGTACGCCACTCACTACATCCTCCTTCTCATTGCGATTATATCCGGAAAAACAGTTGAGTGCCAGTCCTGCCCACCGAGGGCAGCTACCATCCCACATCCGCGGTAAGTCCTGACACATTCCAGGCGGTTCCGGCATGGCCCGGTTTTCATTCTCATCCAAAATGGGATAATATGTAAGCCATATCAGGACGCACCCGATGGAGGATTTCATGCTCGACGTAAAGTTTGTCCGTGAGAATACCGAAAAGGTCATAAAGGCCCTGAAGGACCGGGGCGCAGGTATCACGCTCGATGATTTTCTGAACAAGGAGGAGCAGCGGCGTAAACTGCTGCTTGAGGCAGAGGAACTCCGTGCCCGGAGAAACAAGGTCTCCGAGGAGATAGCCGGTCTCAAACGCGACAAGCAGGATGCCTCCGCACTCATTAGCGAGATGAAAGGAGTGTCCGAGAGTATCAAGTCTCTGGATGAGAAACTGCGCCTGCTTGAAGATGAGACAAAGGAGTTCCTCCTGGGGATACCCAATATCCCTCACGAGAGCGTGCCTGTTGGGCGTGACGAGGACGATAACACCGAAGTGCGCAAATGGGGAACACCGCGTGATTTCGACTTCGATCCGCTCAATCACTGGGATGTAGGGGAAATGCTCGGTGTTCTGGATTTCGAACGCGCCGCGCGCATCGCGGGAGCACGCTTTTCGCTTCTGACCGGAGCGGGGGCTAAACTGGAGCGGGCGCTCATGAACTTCATGCTCGACCATAACACCGCTCGCGGCTACAAAGAAGTGTTGCCCCCTATTCTCGTGAACCGCGAGACCATGACCGGCACGGGACAGCTTCCAAAGTTCGAGGAGGACCTGTTCAGGATAAACGATCCCGACAACCTCTACCTCATCCCCACCGCCGAAGTGCCTGTTACAAACATCCATCGTGAAGAAATACTCGCTGAAGAGGACCTGCCCATCTACTATACGGCGTTCACTCCGTGTTTCCGGCGTGAGGCGGGCTCCCACGGCAAGGACACCCGCGGCCTCATCCGCCTGCACCAGTTTCACAAGGTGGAGTTCGTAAAGTTCTCCCTTCCGGAAAACAGTTACGATGAACTGGAAAAGCTTACCGCCGACGCGGAGGACATTCTTCAGCAGCTGGAAATCCCGTACCGTGTTGTGGCCCTGTGCACCGGAGATATTGGTTTCGGGGCTTCGAAGACATATGATATCGAGGTATGGCTGCCGGGACAGGCGAAATACCGTGAGATATCCTCATGTTCGAACTATGAAGACTTCCAGGCCAGGAGAGCCGGTGTCCGCTTCAAACGGACGGGGAAGAAAGGCACCGAGTTCGTCCATACCCTGAACGGTTCGGGTCTGGCCATCGGCCGCACGCTGGTCGCCGTGCTCGAAAACTACCAGCAGAAGGACGGGAGTGTCATTGTCCCTGAAGCCCTCAGGCCGTACATGGGCATGGACACCATAGTGCCTGAAGGGAAAAAATAACACTCCGCGATCGGAACCAAGCAGCCGCCCAGCTCCTTTGATATAATTAAGGTATGAGGACGAGGAGACCCCGTCTCTACCTCAGGACCGGAGACCGGGTAAGTCACATGAAGTATACCTGGTGGGGAACAGGTAAGGTTGTCGAGGAGAAGCACTCATGCCTCGAAGGTGGCATCTGTATGGTTCGTGTGCTTTTCGATGACGGTGAAGAGCGTTCGTTCATCAACGACCTCGACAGTTCTTTGTGCTGTTATTTCGCAGGATTGAGACTATTAGGCTGAAAGTCCGGTGCAACATTTATACTTCGATACGTTTGAGAGCCCACTGGGAACCATTTATCTGGTACTGGACCACAACGACCAGCTTGTTGAACTACGGTTCGACCACCCCCATATCAAGGTCGGCGACTGTCCCGAAGGCCTCAGGAACGAACTTGATGATTATTTTGAAGGCAAACTGACACGTTTCGACTGGCCCCTCTCACTGGAAAGCGGAACCGACTTCGAACAAGCCGTCTGGCTGGCGCTGCGTAAGGTACCGTATGGGGAGACACGTCCTTACAAATGGATAGCCTCGCAGGTAGGCCGTCCCAAAGGTTCACGGGCAGTCGGACAGGCACTCTCAAAGAATCCTCTGCCAATAGTGTTGCCCTGTCACCGCGTCGTCGAGACCCAGGGGAATCTTGGTGGGTATTCTTCGGGTGTGGATATCAAACGCCGTCTCCTGTCCCTCGAATACTACCATTCAATGGCACGATCGCGTCCCTGAAGCGCTCCGGCCAGTACGGCTAGGGACCTTTCACCGGCGTTTCGGCGCTTACGGTCTCATGGGCGGAGGACCGGCCAAGGCGGAAGCGTCCGCTGTCCACGGCAATGGCAATGCGGACAAGGATGGTATAGGTAAGCGCCCCTGTAGCCCAGAACCCGGCAGATACCCACAGCTCGATATTGCTGGGAGCGTATTCGAATATCTCTCCCAGTGTGTCGGGGACGAACCCGGGGAATATCAGTCCCATGCCCTTCTCCACCCAGACGCCCAGGAAGATAAGGATGCATCCCAGATTGAGCATCCGCATATTATGGCGGGTCTTCGGATTCAGGAATATCAGGAAAGCCGTAAGGTTAAAGAGCATGGCCGTCCATATCCACGGCACGAGCATGTTGTGTCCTTCAAGTCCCCCAAAGAGATACCGCATGGGAAGCAGATGCTCGGTAGCCGAATAGTATTCCTTGAAGACCTCGGCACCAAGCAGGAAAAGGTTGATCGCCATGGCGTAGATGATGATCTCGGCCAGCCGCGAAATGGCGGCGTCCTCGATCTCAAAGTCGGTATATTTCCTGAACACCTGGAATATCAGTATCATGAGTGCGGGCCCTGAACAGAACGCCGATGCCAGGAACCGGGGTGCCAGAATGGAGGCGTTCCAGAACGGACGCGCCGCAAGCCCGTTGAACACAAAGGCCGTTACGGTATGCACCCCGATCGCCACGGGGATCGAGAGAATGATAAGCGGCAGAATAAGCTTCATGCTCGCTTCGCGGTTAATATAGCGATACCAGCCGATGATCAGCGCAATGACCAGGTTCAGGACCATATAGGTATTCAGTATTATCATGTCCCACGCGAGAATGGAACTGGGAAAGTTTATCCTTCCCACCGGCGGCGGCAGGATGTGCCAGACCCGCTCGGGGCCTCCCATATCGGCGGTAATGAAAAGTCCCGCCACCATGATGGCGGCAACGGCAAGCAGCTCTCCGAACACCACTATCTTCTTGATGGGTTTGAAATTATAGAGATACGCCGGGATGATCAGCAGTACCGCGGCCGCCGCGATGCCCACCAGGAACGCGAAGTTCGCGATGTAGAATCCCCAGTTGGCCTGGTCGCGCATATTGGTCACCACTAGCCCCTGGGTCAGATGCGTGCCGTACGCAATGAATCCGGCAGCCGCGAACACGGTCAGGATGGACATCCATATATAGAAACCCGCGCTCCCCACAAAGAGGATGCGCAACAGGCCGGTGATGAATTCCCTAAGCGCTTTCATCGTCACCCCACCCGATGGAGAAGAAATAGAAGAACCTCGGCTCGGTATGCAGCTCCTCCTTGAGCCGGTAGATGCGGAAATTCTCAAGGATGTAACGGATCTCGTCATTGGGGTCGAGGATATTGCCGAACTTGCGGACACCCACCGGACAGGCCTCCACGCATGCCGTATACCGTCCTTCGCGGCTACGCTGAATGCAGAAGTGGCACTTCTCCACGCACCCGGACATGCGAGGGCGGTTGCCCAGATAGTGAGTATTGGTGTTGAGTTCGTCCTCCGGAACCACGGGCTCTTTCCAGTTGAACTTCCGCGCCCGGTACGGACAGGCCGACATGCATGCGCGGCATCCGATGCACCAGTTGTAGTCCACAACGATGATACCGTCGGGCTCCTGCCAGGTGGCCTGAACCGGGCAGACCTTGACGCAGGGAGGGTTCTCGCACTGCTGGCACTGGATGGGCATATAGTAATACCCCGGCTCGGGAACCTTGTCGGTCTTGTAGTAATGCTCGCCTTCAGTCAGGCGGGTCTCGCCCTTTTTAAACCTCAGCACACGGATATACTGTATCTCGGTATCCCGGGAAAGGTTGTTCTCCTTGACGCAGGCATATACGCACCTGCGGCAGCCGATACAGCGCGAAAGGTCCAGCGCATAGCCGTAGACCACATCCTTCATGGGCGGAGTGCCCTTGACCGTAAACTCCTTTCCATAGGTACGGGAATATTTATCCTCCCAGTACGCGAGGGTCTTTTTGACCTCATCGGGCGACATGTATTTAAAATTCTTCTGGAAGAACTCCTCGAACGTATAGTCCTTGTTACAGCCGGAGGCAAGCGCTCCTGCCCCGGCCCCCGCCGCGGCCAGCTTGATGAAGTTCCTTCTGGAAATACCCTTCTTTTTGCTCATCGCAGGGTTTCCTCCGGAGGGGTCGGCGCCGGTTCGGGCGTTATCCGAGGAAAACGGGGATGGTGCGGATTGTGGCACTTGGTGCATATCATGAAGGTTTTCTCTCCGTTCCAGTATCCGGTGCGCTTGCCATGCGCTCCGTACTGCCAGTCCCGATACACCGGGCCGTGGCACTGGCCGCAGAGGATATATGACTTCTCGAAGGGGACCTTCTCTCCGCCAATCAGGCGCAGGAAGTCGCGGTCCTCTGCATTGTGACAGTCCAGGCACCAGCGTATGGGTTCGCCGTGGCCCTTGAGTTCCTTGTCCGGATGAGCCGAAGGCACCCGCTTGGTGTAATTGACCTTCATGGTGGCGTGGCAGCCGGAACAGGGATAGAACGGGGACTTCAGTACATCGGGAGGCTCGGACGTGTCGCCCGGCATGACAGGGGGCATGAGATCCTCCGTCTCTCCCCATGCATATGGAGCACAAACCAGCACGAACAGGCACACAACCGGAACGAAGATCGATATCCTGAGAGCGTTCACCATGACTTGGGTAATTCTATAACCCAATCGAACGACTGTCAAGGTGAAAGGAGAGGAGAAAGCAGAAACCTTTCCCGCCCCCATATGCTAAAATCCACCGAGGGGATTTATTACATTACCAATGAAAAAGGCAACGAAAAAGAAGATCATGTGGGCGGTGCTCATTGCCGTGGCATGTCCTCTTCTCGTAAGCCTTCTCTACCTTGGGGGATTATTCGACAGGCCGGAGTACATTGCATATGATACCCTGGTAGAAATATTCCGAAAGCCGCTCGAAGCCCATCGCGACGTGGCAGTCATCATGGTGGATGAAGCGTCCATAAAGGCCATGGACCCTCTTGTGGGCAGATGGCCGTGGCCCAGGAACGTGTATGCCGACCTGCTTGATTTCCTCTCGCTCGGCGGGGCAAAGGCGGTCTCCTTTGATATTCTCTTTACGGAACACGAACCGGACTATACGGGACAGAGGGACCGGGATGAGCCCAGCCCCAACGACGAAGCGCTTGCCATGGCGACCATGGCCGCGGGAAACGTCTATCATGCACAAAACATATTCCAGGA
>JABAHP010019362.1_pt1 | contig 14470 bp, 9 predicted proteins | sample 7062081 | NCBI WGS metagenome assembly JABAHP01 (sample SAMN14534357, study PRJNA622989) | marine sediment metagenome | biome: marine biome [ENVO:00000428]; feature: marine pelagic biome [ENVO:01000023]; material: deep marine sediment [ENVO:00002113] | place: India: Gulf of Kutch | collected...
GATGACTTCAGCGTCGGCATACTCTACCGGCGAGAAGATTAGAAGAGACGAAATCTTTCCTTGCATCGAAAGCCTCTGACACTTGATTCTCACCCCTGCCTTCGCGGGGATAAACCCCAGCGGGCGTCTAGAATATTCTGAAAATCCTGGATTCCCACTTTCAAGGCTGGGTTGCAAGTTTCATCCCGGATTCTGGGTCTCGCCTCACATCAGTGGGCTCGCCCGGAATGACAGTTCTGTGGAATGACATCATAGGCCGTTGCGCGCCAATCATTTCATGGAGTGTTGTATGGTTTTTTCGTAAACCCTCTTAGTGTTTGAGAAGCACGCATTGACAAACGTTCCTTGTAAAATAACTTTATAAATTGGGGGTATGATGATGAAATCCAGAAAAGAAAAAGACACCATGGGGACGGTTCTGGTCCCCGAGGAGGCCTATTATGGGGCCCAGACCCAGCGGGCCGTGGAAAACTTTGACATAAGTGGTCTCACCTTTCCTTCGCCTTTTATAAAGGCATTGGGCACAATAAAAAAGCATGCCGCCCGCGTTAACCTTGAGCTGCAATTGCTGGATGCGGAACTGGCGGAGGCGATTGTCAAGGCCGCAGAAGAAGTTGCATTGGGCCAGTTGGACGATCAATTTGTCATTGATGTGTTCCAGACGGGTTCGGGCACGTCCACCCATATGAACGCGAACGAGGTGATCGCAGGTCGTGCCAACGAGATCCTCACCGGGAAAAGAGGCGGCAAAAGTCCAGTACATCCCAACGACCACGTCAACTTGGGTCAGTCCAGTAATGACGTTATCCCTTCTGCCATTCACATAGCCGCCCTGACCACCATGAGAGACCGTCTTATTCCCGCCATGGGAAAGCTCCATGAGCGTCTGAAAGGCAAGGCCGACGAATTTGCTCGTGTGAGAAAAATTGGCAGAACCCACTTACAGGACGCTGTTCCCATGTCCCTGGGCCAGGAATTCAGCGGCTATGCCAGGCAGGTGGAATGGGGTGTGAGTAGAATTCGTGCAACGGAGGAGGCCCTGTCGGAACTTGCCTTGGGGGGTACAGCGGTGGGTACGGGACTGAATACCCACCCCGAATTTGCCTCTAGAGTCATCGCCCACATCTCTGAAGAGACGGGTTGTCCCTTCAAAAGGGCACTAAATCATTTTGAGGCGCAGGGCGCACAAGATGGGGCTGTGCAAGCCAGCGGTGTCCTCAAGACCTTTGCCGTTAGCCTCACCAAGATAGCCAACGATATCAGGTGGCTCTCATCTGGGCCCCGATGTGGATTGGGAGAAATCAATATACCTTCCCTTCAACCCGGCTCTTCTTTTATGCCAGGAAAGGTGAATCCGGTGATACCTGAGGCCGTCATCCAAGTGGCTGCGCAGGTGATTGGCAATGATGCGACTATCACTTTTTCTGGCCAGGGAGGATACTTCGAGCTTAATGCCATGCTCCCGGTCATCGCGTACAATCTCTTGCAATCGATTCATCTCCTCTCCTCAGCGACGACAGCGTTGGCAGAAAAATGTGTGGATGGAATATCCGCCAACACAGAGAAATGTGCCTCTTATCTGGAGCAGAGTCTTGCCATAGCCACTGCAATGGTGCCGGTTGTCGGCTATGACAAGGCGGCTGCCATCGCAAAGGAGGCCTACGAGAAAAGAAAGACCGTAAGAGAAATTGCTTTGGAAAAACAGGTTCTGCCAGATCATGAACTCAACAGATTATTAGACGAGATGGTCCATGGAGGGAAATAGATGGATGAAGATATGCACTTCTCAGTCCCTGACGAATATGCGAAGGATCTGAAAGCCTTTGAAGCCTTTCTTGAAGCAGATCTGAGGCCGCACCTTTCCCAGTGGTACAATGCGGGCGAGGTCCCTCGAAGTTTTTTTGAAGATATGGCTGAGAATGAGTGGCTCGGATTCGACACAAATGGACGTCACTTCCTTGAGCAACCCTCTTTGAAACAGGCTATCCTGGTGGAGAGCCTTTCAAAACTTTCCCCTGGGGTTGCCGTCGCTTTTGGAGCCCACACCTCCTTAGGGACTAAGGGGTTATTGTTGTTCGGGAACGAGAAACAGAAGGGAACCCATCTTGATTCAGCATTGAAGGGAAAAACCCTGATGTGCCTCGGGAATACGGAGCTTATAGCAGGAAGTGATGTGGCCAATGTGGCCTGCCAGGCGGGAAAGGTAGAAGGAGGCTGGCTGCTCAACGGAAGCAAGGCTTACGTGACAAACGGAGCGATCAGCGACATGGCTGTCATCACGGCCATCTCGGATCCTGAAGAGAATAGAAACAAAAGGCTCTCCATGTTCCTGGTGGATCTTTCCGTTGAGGGTGTTTCTCGGCGAAAACTCCACAAACAGGTCTGGGTTCCCTCTGATCTCACCAGGGTTCAGTTTAAAGATGTCTTTGTGCCTGATGAGAATCTCCTTGGGAAGCGTGGTAGAGGACTACAGCAGGTCTTGACGATTTTCACAGACAGCCGAATCCTTATCAGCGCCATGGCTTCGGGCACAGCAGCAGGTGCCTTTGAACTGGCTCTCGATCATACCCGGAAGCGGCAGATCTTCGGAAAAAAGATCCTCGAATTTCAGGCCAAGGCCTTTGAGATCGCTGACTTTTTTACCAGGATCGAATCTGCGAGGCTCATGTTATGGAGGGCATGCGGGAAAAAAGATCAGGGAGAGGATTTTCGGCTCGAATCCTCCATGGCCAAGTATTTGACCGTGATGATGGCACGGGAGGTGGGCCTTTGGGCGGCTGATCTCTTTGGGGCCGCTTCCGTGATCTTTGAACATCCCATTCACAAGTATCCTATGGATGCCTGGGCCGCCTCGCTTGGCGAAGGGACCCAGGACGTCCAGAAACTGATCATATTTAGAGAAATCATGAAAAAATGGGGCGAGGAGAAGGAAGAGACGTGGAGATTCTAACATGAAGGCACTCTGTTTTTATGAACATGGAGAACTGGATGTACTCCGGTACACAGACGTCCCTGAACCGCAGCCAAAGCAGGGCGAAGTACTCCTAAAGGTCAAGGCCTGCGCCATCAACCACTTGGATATATGGGTACGACGCGGGTGGCCGGGCCTACAACAGGAGATGCCCCATTGGGGCGGTGCGGATGTGGCTGGTGTCATTGCGGGGTTGGGAGAGGGTGTGACCGGATGGAAGGTGGGGGAGCGCGTTGTGGTGGATCCCGGCATCAACGCTGTGGAGGACGAGTTTACACGTAGGGGTGAAGATAGTAATAGTCCCGGTTACCATATTCTGGGCGAACATACGAGGGGTGGTTTTGCTGAGTACCTGACAGTCCCTGCGCAAAACCTGGCATCCATGCCTGCTAGCCTTGATTTTCCCATGGCCGCTGCGCCCCTATTGGTTACGCTGGCCGCCTGGCGGATGCTCATACATCGGGCAAGGCTGCGAGCAGGAGAGTCTGTGCTGGTCGTGGGCGCTGGCGGCGGGGTGAACAGCATGGCGATACAGATTGCCAAATTGGCCGGGGCCATTGTCTATGTGGTGGCAAGCGACGCCCAAAAGTCAGAGAAGGCCCGCGAACTGGGTGCTGATTTCGTCTTGGATCGCTCAAAGATGGACTGGGGACGCGAGATAAGCAAACTCACGGGCAAGCGAGGCGTGGACGTGGTGGTGGACAATGTGGGCAGGGCAACCATAAACACCAGCATGAGGGCCGTTGCCCGTGGCGGGCGGATCGTCATAATCGGCAATACGAGCGGACCCCAGGTTAAGATAGATATTCGCTACATTTTTGGCAAACAGATCAGTCTCATTGGAAGCACCATGGGCACGCACCAAGACTTCCGTGACGTTACCGCGTTGCTGTGGGAGGGCAAGCTCAGGACCGTGGTGGACAGGGTGATACCATTGAGCAAGGGTCGTGAAGCCTATGCACTGTTGGAGCGGGGTGAGCAGTTTGGGAAGATTATTCTGACACCATAAGTGAATACGGTGGGCGACCTATTTAAGTTGAGGGCTTTTGAAGCGACTAATGAAGCTCTACTTCCCCGGCCTTTACCCGACCGAGATTGGCAAGCCGACGAGCCTGTGGAGCAAATTCTACATTATTTGAGATGAGGCGATCTTGGTTTCGTCTAACGGTTTACGGTTGCGCTGCTAGTTTCGCATGACGTTAGCCTTTTACGGTTTCCCGTTGCGTAACCGCAACCGTCCTACAATCACAGTAATCTCTTCAACCTTGGTGAGCTCACAAAAACTTGACATTTATCCGCCATAGGCGGTTAAATGTCAAGATCTTCGCTCATGAAGACACCTACGTGTTTTTTACCCTTAGCGCCGCCTGGTCAAATTTCTTCGATATTAGATTTTCAAATTCCTTTCCCAGGAACGGCCTATTATTCATCAGATACCATTTAACGCTGTCCCAGTAATCCTTGAGTTCATGGGTGTCACTTATGGTCTTAATTAACCCATCGATCTCGTCCAGCTTCTCTCGCCTTATCTGGTCTTTTCTTACCTCATAAAGATCGCTTAGTCTGTTTCTCTGGTCATCTGTGAATCCGATTTCCAGCGCGCGCTCCATGAGATCGGAAAAGAGGTTCTGAATTTCTCTCAAATCATTTAAGACAGCCATCTGCTGCTTTACCTGATCCAGCATGAGGTCTGTAATCTCCACCAATCTTTCATCATACGCCTCCTCTAACTGCAGTTCGTAGTCTTCAGTATGAAAGGGGCTTTTTCTCAATGATCGAAGACTGTGGTGGAAGTAGTTTTTGAGCTGTTCCACGTCTGTGATAGTCCCCATATAGGATATCTTCTGCGGCATGTTGATCTTATCCACGAAAGCAATGGAAAGCACCCTTTGAGGGATGTCCTTTTTCATGACAAGGCCCGTCTTCGCCTTGAAAAAGAGATTCAGTTGGTTCGTATTGTCCCATAGTTTTTCTACGGAGATATTGCTCAGCGTATCGTTCACGGCCTCATAGCGTTTTTCAATCTCCTCTGCCATATGCAAGAAATTCAGGCATACGGGCCTTTTATCCCGTTTGAACTTCTGTGACCCCAAAAGGCCGATCAGAAGGAGCTTAATCCAGTTCTCGTAGTTCAGATAAATCCCCACATTTTCGAAGCCAAATATGCGCACTTCATCCGTAACCAGTTGCTCCAGAATGAAATGCCAGACCCTTTCGGGTAAACTCTGGAGGCTCTTATATATGCGGTGGGCCTCAAAGAGCTCCTTTTCATAAGAGGAATAACCGATCCCGAAATAGCTTCTCTTTTTGTAGATAAATTTGAGGGGGACTTGGACCAGAAGGCTTGCCAGGTCGGGGAATTCAACATACCTTATTCCCCGCAACCTGAAAATCCTCTCCATGGCGTATATCATTCTCCCAGCACGAATATAATCGGCCTCTTCTGATTCATCCCCTTTCCATGACCCAAGGTATTCAACGGGTGTCATATTCTCTGGGAGACCACTCCGGTCATATTCCTCCAGGGCATAGTAAAGGCGCCCCCTCCGGGTATAGATTCGATCAAGGCGATCTTCCAGAGTGGTCTCCCCTTTCATGATCTTATGGCTGAGGTCTCTTAGTCGAAACAGGCGTGTTGCCAAATCCTCCAAAATGAGATCCTCCCTCATGGCCGAAAACATGATGAATGAACTTATGAAAAATGCATCGAACAGGTCTCTGTCCCCGCAATCAATCGCCTCCTGGATGGCGTAAATAGAAAATTCCCCCCTGATCATGTGATGGAGAAGATCATGGTATCTCACGAGGACCAACAGGTACTCTTGGGCCCGCTTGTCCATGCCATATCTGACGGGTATGTTCTCCTTTTCCAAAAAGAAGGCACTCGTCAGGGCATGATTCGCCGGATTGATCTCATCCTTATATTTCTCTCTGAGTGCCGGCACCAGACCCAGGTCGCGGAATATGAAGGACTTGATCAGGGCATCAAAGAGAGGTTTTTTACGACCCAGATTCCCTACGATGGCCTCCATGGTCTCAATCTGAGACTCATTGAGGCCCACAGTCCCCGATGCCAAGGGCCCGAACTCCCTTTGGGCCAGTCTGTGCAGGAACTGAGTATCCTGCAAACTCTCCCTATCCCCCTTCACCAGGGCCTCGATCTTCCTGGTGCTGGCGAGGGTGTGATCTATAATGGGAGATTTGAGATAAATCTTTCCAGGAAGTTTCAAATCCTGAAGGGCCATCAATTCAGGAAGAACATAGTCTAGGACAGAGCGACAGTGGCTGTAAAGGAGGTCAAGGTCGGTGTATATATTTTCTGGATGGAAAATGACCTTTATGAAATTGAGCCTGAGTTCTTCCAGCAGGCTCTCCGCGCTGCTGAACCATCCCTGCTCTCTTGAGGGTATCTTGAATTGTGGATCGTTCTGAGAAAGCAGTCTTGAGTGACTCTGATGAAAGCTTTCCAAGTTTGCAAAAAGGGTGTCCAACGCAGTGAGATTTTCTATGGGTATTTCGGAGATGTTACGGCCAGTGAACCTCTCGTTCAGGGATTTCAGACGCTTGATGTTTTCATCCAAGTCGATGTAAGTGATGTCAAGGGCCTGGGTTCTCTCGTTCACCTTCAACTGGAAGCCGGTCCCTAAAATGAACGACGTGCCGGTTTTGTATAGCTGCTCACCCAGTTGTCTCAGGGTGGCCAGATCCAAGTAACTGGTGTTAATGACGCTGGCCTCCTCTTCTACCTTTCTCACTCGACCATCAATGTGAGAAGACGCCACGTCTGCCAGGATCGGGTTGAAATTTATCACTTCACCTCGGCACACATTAACGGTTATCCACAAAAGAATAAAAGCGAGTTGGCTGTCCATCCTTTCAAAGAGATGGCCTGTGCCGTGGAATTCCATATTGAGGAATTTGCGGTAAAATATGGGCAGCCTTAACGGATCACCCTTTAGGAACATGTTTTCGAAGTCTTCTATGACCATTACAAGATTGATGATATTCTCTATCCGGGTCAATTTCTGCTCATCGTAATCAGCCAGCGATTCTTTCTCCATTTCCCCTTTGTCTCTGAGTTCAGACCAATTGTCGAGGAACTGAAAATGATTCATCATCTTCAGGATCTTTCGAATGATCTTGTTATGAATCCCCCCGATGGAACTGATCCGCTCATCCAAAAGTCGGTCCCAATCCATTTCTCCGCTTGTCACCACCCTCACCATGAACTCGTAGAGGTCAAAGAGCTCGGCCAGTTGCTCTTGATCAAGATCGCTCCTTTTGGATGCTGCGGTTTCAGCCATGCTCATGAGCCGGCAGTAGCGGAGGAGATTGAGGGCTTGTGATTGGTCATATGAACGGGCCAGATCGGAGACAGGCTTCAGGGCCTTTTCATTCAATTTCCCGGATAGCACCCGTCCCATAGCTGTGTGGCCCACAATGATAAGAAAGATCTCCTTCAATTCTCCGTAGCTAAACCCCAAGAAAGGAAGGGTTTCCAGATTTTCCAATACCTTGGTTTCAGCGCCCTCAATCCTATCAGGGTTAAAATAGGCCTCTATTCTCTCCAGGCGGTTTATTTTGGCCATGAGCCTTAACACGTCATTCAAAGCGAGATACCGTCTTTTCTTGTTTTCTAGGGGCTGTCTCAATCGCGCCATAAAGATCTCTGGCATCCCCTTAAAACGCCTGCTTTTTATCCTTTTCAGGACTTTTAACGTACGTGTCAGGTAATCGAAGGAATTCTTATAATCAGCCAAAAGGGGTAATGCACACCCCGACAACCTTGACTCCTCAATGTCCTTGCTTAGTTGTGATATGGTCGCTTCTAAGGGCTTCTTTTGCACCAGGTACATAAGCATATAATCTGGAGAGAAACCCTTGATGGAGAATCTCCTCTTCCACTCAGTCTTCACTGAGTCAGGAATCAGGGGTTCTAGAAGTATCTCGTTAAAATTGATGGAGAAGAGCCGGGGCCACACTTTCTCTTGGTCATAGGCGAGCTCGTCATCGAGGGGGAAATTTAGGTAAGGTAATCGGTTGATCTCTTCCAGGCTTGCGCCTGCAAGATCTCCATCCCCCATTAGTGTATCCATGACCTCCTGTTCCACATAGAGACCGCTCAGGTATTTTTGAAAATCAAAAATATTAACCTGCAGGGATTTCTCTTTCGCCTGGTATTTCTTTCTCGTTTTGAAAATATGGCTGAACAGGATGAAGCTCTTTAATTCCTGGACCGTTTTGAAGGATATCCTGGCAGACTGGTTCGTTCTTGATGCGTGCCGATGGGCGATAAGAAAAATCTCTCCATTCGGTTTCAACAACGCATAGATCTTCCCCAGCATGTAAATGGCATGATTCTCCATTTGTTTTTTCGAAAGCATCTCATTTGACTGAGTAACCGATTTGTCCATGCGGATGATTTCGTAAATATCCCTGGGAATTATGACCAGATCCAGTGTTTCACCCATAAAACGAAGTTTTTCTATGGAATCTATAATGACGAATTGATGTTCTTTGAAACGGACGGACAGATCGTTCGCAAGCAGATCATCACTCTGGGCCAACAGACCTATCTTATGACTCTCTTTTAGATATTTTCTGCGATGGTAGAGGATGACCCTGCTTATTTCCTCAGCCTTATTCCTCAAAGTGGTGAGTGAGCTTGATACCAGGTGAGTCGGGATAAGGTAATATGGCATGCCCTGGCTTGAAAACCTTATGAGCAGTCCAATGTTCTTGTATATTCTGTTAATCTTTTTGGAGTTTTCCCTGATCTCTTCCGGTTTTTCAAACGTAATGGAATGGATCAGGTCCATCTCCTGGCGGCTCATCCGATCATAGACTTCAAAGAACCCGAAGCCATAGGCATTTCCCCCGAAACGGCTCGGAAGATGGGGGGGATGCTTGCGGGCGGGAAAAGTACCGGGTGGTATATCTGCGGGATCAATGCCTAAAGCTTCAAATTCTTCCGGTTTGATGAAACTGAAGGGATCTTCTCGCCAAAAGGCTTCTGTGGGTAGGGAATCGGGGAGGGCCATTTCAACTCAATGTTACCATATTCTCGCAATTTGACGAAACCAAGAAGTTTGCATTGCAGGCGATTTGTACCATTCCTTTTTACCCGTTACTCCTTACTTCTCACTTCTTAAAGCCAGCGCTTGCGACGCTTATAGGCCTTTACATCTTTGTAAGATTTAAGGGCACCTGAGGCGGCCGTCCCCAAATAGAATTCCTTCACATCAGGGTTTTCGCGCAACTCCTCTGCAGCGCTCTCCATGACGATCTTGCCGTTTTCCATCACGTAACCGTAGTGGGCAATCTGGAGGGCCATATTGGCATTTTGTTCCACAAGCATGAGGGTCGTCTCTTGCTCCTCATTTATTCGCTTGATGATCTGAAATATCTCTTTGACCAGCAACGGCGCGAGACCCAGGGATGGCTCATCCAGCAACAGGAGCATGGGGTGCGCCATGAGTCCTCTACCGATAACAAGCATCTGTAGCTCACCACCACTACAGTAACCGGCCAGGGCCTTCTTCCGTGCCAATAGTGCAGGAAAATACCGGTAAACAAGCTCCAGGTCCTCTTTGTAGGGCTTGCCCCAGCGCGTGGCTGTCCCCACCCTCAAGTTTTCTTCAACGGTCAGATACTTGAATTCCTGCCTTCCTTCCAGAACCTGAATAATCCCTTTGCGGGTGATCTCTTCTGGCGATGAATTCTGGACAGGCATCCCATCATACTCTATGGAACCCTCGGTCACCTTTCCGTTTTCAGGCTTGAGGAGGCCCGAAATGGCCTTCAGGGTCGTGGTCTTGCCCGCCCCATTGCTACCGAGCAAGGAGACTATTTGGCCCTTCCTCACAGTCAGGGATACCCCTTTGAGGACCTGGATCACATCAGAGTAGACCACACTGATGTTATTGATAAGAAGTCTAATGTTGTCTTCCATGAAACCGCACCTTTTATGACTTGGCCAAGATACCCTTTTAGGCCTCAAGACGTCTTTTTGATGAGATCAGTTGTCCTTTGCCCGTAGTCGGTTGCTATGGATCTTACTCTATGAGAGGGCCATTTTCAACTGACCACGGACCACCAGCCACGGACAGTCCTTTCAATAGGAGAACGGCCACAGCCTGAAACTGGATCGGATGATGCGCCATACCTCTGCCAGCCCTTTGGGTTCAAAGATGATAAATAGCACAATGGCCAATCCAAAGACAAACTCTCGTAGCGGTGCTACGGTGATGGCAACCCCGGTGGAGGCACCCACATTCATAAGATACTCTGTGCCGTGACTCAGTATTTCCTCCAATGCGACAATGAAGATGGCCCCGAAGACAGAACCCGGGATGCTTCCCAAGCCGCCAATGATGATCATGGCAATGAAGACAATGGAGAGCCAGATATTAAAGGGCTCGGGTGTGATACTAATCATATAGAAAGCATAGAGTGCGCCAGCAAACCCCGCATAGAAAGAGCTTATGCCAAATGAGAGAAGCTTGTAACGAAAAATGGGAATCCCCATCCCTTCAGCGGCCTTATCATTGTCGCGGATGGCAACGAAGGCGCGTCCGTAACGCGTACGTGCCAAGTTAACCGCGATCCATGTCATCACTGCAAAGCATACAAAGATCACATAATAAAAGGTTCGGTCATTGCCCAAATCCAGACCAAACAGGGTGGTGCCGATAACACTAACGCCTGCCGCACCTCCGGTAAGGCTTTCCCACTGCACCATCACAAATTCGATGATGAACTGCCCCGCCAGGGTGGCAATGGTGAGATAGAGGTGTTTGAGGCGAAGTGAAGGAATGCCAAAGACCATCCCAACAGCCGCAGTGAAAATACCGGCGGCAGGCACCGCAAGGACGAAGGGGAAGCCCGCCTTGGTGGCGAGGATGGCGCCCGCGTAAGCACCCACGCCAAAAAAAGCACCATGTCCCAGAGAGATCTGACCCGTGTAGCCGATGAGAAGATTAAGTCCAATGGCGGCGATGGCATAGATCCCGATCGTGTTCAGAACGTACAGGATAAAGGGGCTACTGATAAACGGAATGACTCCAAAAAGAAGGACGAGGCCGATGATCATCCATAGTCTGCCAAAATCCGTTTCAAAAATACTGAGCTCTTCTTGGTATGATTCGCTAAAATTCCCACAGGGATGAAACTGAAGCCTTCGCATTCTTTTACACCCGCTCTATTTCCACCAGGCCAAAAAGGCCATAGGGTTTCACCATGAGAATAATGACAAGCACAATATAAGGAACAATCTCCCTCATGGCCGTGGATATGTACCCACCCGTGAAGGTCTCAAGCAATCCAATAATGATACCCCCTAAAATGGCGCCTCCAATGCTGTCCAGTCCACCCAAGATGACCACCGGAAAAACTTTGAGCCCTATGCCCGTCAAGTTATGCACATTGACGCCATTGATAACAGCCAGGATGATGCCGCTCATGGCGCAGACCAGGGCCGCAATGGCCCACGAAAGGGCAAAAACCCTCCTGACATGGACCCCCAAAGAGAGTGCCGCCGGCTGGTTATCCGCCACCGATCGCATATAGATGCCCTGGGAAGAGTACTTGAAGAAGAATCCAAATATGAGGAGAAAGAGGACGCCAATGATTAGGGCCGCCACATAGACGGACGGGATATAAATGACACCGAACTGCATGGAAAGGCCTTCTGGCAAGAATTTGGGATAACTGTGTATATCTCCGCCAAAAACAAACAACATGATCCCCTTGAACATGACGGCTAACCCAACGGTCAGCATGATCACTTCGATTAGCGCTTCTCCGATCAGGGGGCGCAGGAAAAAGCGCTCAATAATAAACCCGAGGGCGAAACTTCCGATAAGCGTTAACATAAATGCAACGATAATGGGCAGTTTAGCCCAGGCAGAAAGGACCAGAAAGAGAAAAGCGCCTATGGCCATCAGCTCCCCGTGGGCAAAGTTCAGTACACTGCTGGACTTAAAGATCATGACAAAGCCCAGTGCGGCAATCGCATAGAGTAACCCGAGTGATACGCCGTTTACCAATAGTTGAAGGAAGAATTCCATAGGAAGATCAGCCTCCTAATAAGCAGTTTATAAAAGCAAACATTTTATCACCTATTTTAGACTCCTTTAACTTATTCAGGTGCAAGACCGAACAGATACTAGATACTGGTCTCTGCCTGCCCGCCATCAGCTGCGCCTCAGGCGCTGGCAGGCGGGGATACTGGATACAACAAAGGAAGGCCTTTTCTTTGTCTATTCAATATCCAGTATCAAGAATCTAGCATCCAGAATCGCTTCCCACCAACGGACGCGACACGAGCATTCCCAAATCGGCGGTTTAATGCAGGTCTTCGCTATACATCTAGGATTTTGACCGTCGTTTCAATGGTCCCCACGTGTCCGTCCCTATAACGTACCTGACCCATAACGGGTATTTCCGTCTTATTGGCATACATGGCGTCAATCAGTTCTTTATACTGCTCAAACACGAATTTTCGCCTCACTTTTCCCGTTCTCGTCAGCTCTTCGTCATCTGCATCCAACAATTTGTACAACAAAATAATTTTGACCAGTTGCATCGGCTTCGGCAGCTGGGTGTTCACTTCGCGAACCTCCCCTCGAATGAGTTCCTCAACGGCCGATTGCTGCGAAAGGTCCGAATAGGTGGTGTATGGGATCTTCCTCTCCTCTGCCCAGTTACCCACATTTCCGAAGTCAATATTGATGAAGGCGGTGAGATAGGGTTGTCCCTCTCCCCAGATAACAGCCTCCTGGATGTAAGGACTGAATTTTAGCCTCGTCTCTATAAAGTCAGGTGAAAAGGCCTCCCCCTCCTTGGTCCGCATAATATCCTCTTTTCGGCCTATAATGAGGAGGTGCCCATCCTCATCAAGGTAGCCCGCATCCCCAGTGTGAAACCAACCGTCTATCAGTGCCTCAGCCGTAGCCTCAGGATTTTGATAGTACCCCACGAAGTTGGATTTGCTGGACACCAAGACCTCCTGGTCTTCAGCAATCTTTATTTCTGTGCGAGGGAGACAGGTCCCCACGGTCTCCGGTTTCACCTCACCATCAGGCTGCACCTGAAAGATGCCACCTGCTTCTGTCAGACCGTAGGCCTGTTTCAGGTTGAGACCATTGGCCCTGAAAAAGCGAATCACGTCAGGGCTGATGGGATGCCCTCCTGTATACGCCGCGCGAAACCCGAGGCATCCTATGCGATCCAGAAGGGGTCGTGAAACAATCCGGGTCGCAAGCCAGTATAACACTCTGAGGTGGGTGGGCACCGGTTTCTTCTCCGATTCCAGATCCACCACAGCACCGCCTATTTTCTGGGACAGGTTATAAAGGCCCCGCTTGATAAAGCCCGAGTCACTGATCTTCACCCTGATCTTGGAGGCAAGATCCTCCCAAAATCTGGAAGAGGTGACGATAACCGTAGGGCCTATTTCCCTGAAGTCCTCCACGGCCGTCTCAAAGGTCTCGGGAAAGTTCATGGCCATGCCGCCAGACAGGGTGATCCCCACGCCCCACATCTGGTCAACGATCCAGGCCGTCGGGGTGACGGAAATCCAGTTGTCTCCGATGCCTATGGGGGCGGTCTCCAGCCACTTGCGCGCCATTTCATTGAAGTTCTCATGGCTCAGCATAACCATTTTGGGCAGCCCGGTGGTACCCGATGTCATCATCATCAGGGCCACATCATCCGGCTTTCCCTCCCAGAGTTCTTTGTTAAAGAGATCGGGTTGCTCTTTGTCCAGTTTTTCTCCCGCCTCGAGCAACTCTTTAAAACTCATCAACCAGGGATGGTCTCGGTAGGTTCTCATCCCCGTGGGGTCCACATAGATGAGGCGCCTGATGTGGGATAATTCGTCCTCACATTCAAGAAGTTTGTNNCGTGGGATAGTTCATCCCTGCACTCGAGAAGTTTGTCCACCTGTTCCTGGTCCTGGGCAAAGACATAGACAGCGTCAATGCGGTTGAGCCCGCTGGCCAGTTCTTTGGCCACCGCCGAAGTAAACAGGGGAATCGTCACTGCACCCGCAGACTGGACGCCTAACTCAGCGAAAAGCCATTCCGGATGATTGTCCAAAATAAGCCCAACGTTCTCACCCCTCTTTAGTCCGAGTGAGATCAGACCCAGGGCCACCTGTTTTGTATACTGTAAGTACTCCTGCCAATTATAGATTTGCCATATACCATAAGCCTTTTCCCGAATGGCGATCTTGTCCGACCCCAATCGCTCCGCCTGCCGCGACAAAATTTGAGGGAAAGTATACTGATCTAGCGTGGATAAAGCCTCTTCGTCGATTCGCTCTATTTTATTTGTGCTCCCAACCATTTCTTTTAAAGGGCTCCTTGTTCATCATCCCCTTATTCGATTGTGGTCGTTTCGCCAAGATAGGCCTCGATCACCTGAGGGTGGGCCTGAACAAAATCCGGAGTCCCCTCAGCTATCTTCACCCCGAAATCAAGCACCGCCACCCTTTCG
>JABAHP010008296.1_pt2 | contig 14444 bp, 16 predicted proteins | sample 7062081 | NCBI WGS metagenome assembly JABAHP01 (sample SAMN14534357, study PRJNA622989) | marine sediment metagenome | biome: marine biome [ENVO:00000428]; feature: marine pelagic biome [ENVO:01000023]; material: deep marine sediment [ENVO:00002113] | place: India: Gulf of Kutch | collected...
GGTGGCCGAGGACAATACCATGAACCAGAAACTGATCAGACTCTCCCTTGAAAAGCTGGGACACTCCGTTGACATTGCGAATAACGGCATCGAGGCGGTGGAGCTGTACCGGACGAATCCCTATGATATTGTTTTCATGGATATCAACATGCCGAAAATGGGAGGCATCGAGGCGTTCCAGAAGATCCGTGCGCTGCAAAACGCCGACAGGAAATATGTGCCCGTTATCGCATTGACCGCATATGCCCTGACAGATGAGCGGGAGCAGTTCGAGGCAGCCGGCATGGATGACTTCCTTGCCAAGCCGTTCAGCCAGAAGGACCTGCTTCATGTGGTCATCCGCAATATGTAAATACGCATGTTTCATGAATATATGCCCCCTCCCTTTTATACGTTAATATGATATTTTAGTTCTATGAAGAAAAGAGCGCTGCCTCTTTTACTTATAATCCTTTTCGGCGTCCTCGCCTATGCCAACACCATGTCGGCCCCATTCCAGTGGGACGAGCAGGCCCTCATTGTGGACAATCCCTACATCACCGAACCGGACTATTTCCTCCAGCCATCGGAAGCGGGTGACTTCTCCCCAACGCTCAACCGGAGATACCTCGGGTTCCTTTCCTTTGCCCTGAACTATCATATACACGGGTTCCATGTCACCGGGTATCACGTGGTGAACCTCACCATACATCTCGTCTGCGCCGTGCTGGTATACAGTCTTGTGTTGCTTATGCTCAGGACGCCGTTCATGGAAGGTTCGCGCCTTGGCGGAAGAACGGCCTACACGGCCCTGTTCGCGTCGCTTGTGTTCATCGCCCACCCGGTGCAGACTGAGGCCGTGACCTATGTCTTTCAGCGGCTGGCCTCACTTACGGCGCTGTTCTATCTACTTGCGCTGGTTACCTATATCAGGTCCAGGCTTTCGGCGGGAACGAAGGCCGCCTGGGGTCTGTATGCCATCTCGCTGGCCTCAACCCTGCTCGCCATGAAGACCAAGGAGCATGCCTTTACCCTGCCGGTGGTGCTGGTGCTTCTGGAGTTCCTGTTCTTCAGAGGGAGAGGCACGCAAGAGGTTATTAAGATTGGTCCCGTTCATCCTGACGATGCTTATCATTCCGGTGTCGCTGGCCGGCAGAGCTTCGGGTACTGCTGACATCCTGAGCCAGCTGGCCGGCGCAACGAGAGGCTTTGAGGAACTGACGAGGACTGAATACCTGGTTACACAGTTCAGGGTCGTTGTTACCTACCTGCGACTGCTGCTTCTGCCCATAAATCAGAACATCGACTACCACTATCCCGTATTCCGTTCACTTTTCTCTCCCGTGGTTCTGGCGTCTTTCATGATGCTGGCGGGGCTGCTTGCCTGGGGCGTGTTTCTCATCGTCCGCTCACGGACCAAAGACCCCGCGTTGAGGCTGGCCGGATTCGGGGTACTCTGGTTCTTTATCACGCTTTCTGTGGAATCGAGCGTCATCCCCATACCCATGGTGATGAACGAGTACCGGCTCTACCTCCCCTCTGTTGGAGTCTTCCTTGCGGCAGGCACGGGGCTGGGCCTCATGATAGAGCGGGTGAGGGGAAAACGCATCTTCTGGCATGTGGCCGTGCTTACGGGGCTTTTCCCCCTGCTCCTGGCGGTAGCGACCGGAATCCGCAACGAGACCTGGACGGACGAGGTGCGCCTCTGGCAGGACGTGGTAGCGAAATCTCCCCTGAGTGACCGGGCACACTATAACCTTGCCAACAACTATATGAAAGATGGGCTTGCCAGTGAGGCGATACAGGCGTACCGCACTGCACTCCGGCTGAACCCGGGCCACGCGGGCGCGCATAACAACCTGGGCAATGCCCTGCTCGACGGGTTCAGGGCAGGTGAGGCAATAGAGCACTTCAGCAAGGCGATCGACCTGGACCCGGAGTTCGTGGATGCCCGGAACAATCTGGGTGTCGCGTACCTGTCCATAGGGAAATACGCGCGGGCAGTCAGGCAGTTCCGGAAGGCCCTGGAACTGAAGCCAGGTTCCCCGCAACTCCGCATGAACCTGGGTATCGCCCTGTTCAGCGAAGGCCTGTATAAGGAAGCACTTAAGCAGATGAAGATAGCCGAGGTTCTAAACCCTCAGGACGCTGATTTGCAGTTCTATCTGGGACGTATTTATCTCGAGCTGGGCGATATCCGTGAAGCGCGCATTCGCCTGAAGAGAACCCTGAAACTCGACCTCGGCGACCGGGAGGCGGCGCGGCTGCTGGAAAAGCTTTCTGCTGAAGAATGAGCGCTGGCCGGGTCAGCTCTCCAGCCCATTATGCCTTTGCCGCTGTCCCTCCCTTTCCATAAACGAACCCGATGATAACTCCCCCCATCCCCTGCTCAACGATATGCCAGGCAGCATTCTTGAAAACATATGCTATCGAAGTGCTGTGTGCTCCCGCCATGGCCAGCTCATGCGGAAATACCCACAGGATGCCGATGATAACGCCGAACCAGAGGCCTTTGACGGACGGGGCCCCCTCCTTGTACAGAAGAGGGTAGAGGTAGGCCATCAGGCAGGCCAGTACCATATAGGCAATGAAGATTATGACCGTGCCTTCGTGCGCGGCATGGGTCTCGGCCGTATAGAACCGAGCCATGATGACCCCGTGCCAGAGCCCGGCGAGCAACCACATGAAGATACCCCCGGCGAGAGAGGCCGGTATGAACTTTTTCATGTTCATCGGAAACTTCAGTATCATGGTTTGTCATTAAAGTCGAACGCCTGTAGTTTTCTATCTTAGCAGTTTTTGCGCCGGAGGTCGTGCAGGAAGGAAGTCCCCACAAAAAAGGCCGGACACTGCATCTGTGCAGTGCCCGGCCCGTAGGGAAGGAGTAGCCTTACTTTTTGTGCTCCGCCCTGATTCTCTCGACCTCTGCATCAATGCGGGTGAGGGCCTCTTTCATCGGGGCCCATCCGTACCAGTGCATGTAGTCGGGGTTGGCGTGGAACGCGCCCTGGAACGCTCTCATGCGGTACTCAAGCATAATGAGATAGAGGTCCTGTTCCATCGGGGTCTTTGCCTCGTAGAACTGCAGGAGGTCGGGGGCGAAGTCCCAACCTTCGGGCTTCTGGAGTATGCCGTCGTCGTACAGGGCTTTCACCTTGCGGATGCCTTCGGCAAAGATACGGTCTGACTCGCGGATGATATTGTCTCCGGCGGCAAGCTGCGCTTTGGCGAACGAGGCGCTGTGGCAGTTGGAGCAGATGTTTATCATCTTGTTGCGCTGCTCGTCAAAGGCCTCTTTGGTCAGACGGGCAACCTTTCCGGCCTTGACCACTTCAAGCCGCGGGGTGGGATTGCCCTGATCATCGAGCACGCCGAGGGCCTGAAGGATGGTCACGCGGTCGGCGAGCCATTCCTGGTCGTCCTCTGGAAGCCTCAGCGCGAGGAAGCCCCAGGCGGTCATCACCTCGTGGTCGCCGCCGGGCATGTGGCAGGTCTGGCATACCGGGGCGCGGTCGCTGCCCGGTCCTTCTATCTGCCAGATGGTGCCATGCTTGGACGTGGACCACATCTCCCACTGCGGGTGGTCGAATCCCATGTGGCAGGTCATGCACGCGCGCGGGTCCTGGGCCTCTTTTTTGGAAAAGGTGTGGCGGGTGTGGCAGGAGTCGCATGCGCCGCTTCCATAATGGAACTCCTTTGTCTTCTGCTCGTCGAACTTGAGTCCTATCTTGTGACAGGACGAGCATCCCTTGTAGCCTTCGCCCACGATGGAGCCCGGCTGGTGATTGAGCATAGGCATGGCCTCCATGGCCACCCAGGCAAGGCTGTGCTTGCCGGCTTCGTACTGCTCAACCTGAGTGCTGTGGCAGCCTTTGCAGGTTGCGGGGGTAGGCATTTTCGCTTTGGCAAAGTCCTTGTCGGTCTTGTGGTCTGTTCCGTGACAGGCAGAGCAGTCCATGCCGCCCTTTCCCATCTTGCCGTCAAGGTGTTGTTCCACGATGCCCGGAGTGACCTCTTTGTGGCAGTCGATGCACTTGCTTCCGGCCTGTGCGAGCGCTGGGATGGACATGGCGGCAAGGACCAGAAACAGTACTTTCAGAAATCTCATAACATCTCCTCCTCGAAATAAATATTGATAAGGCACAAAAAATTGTACCTATTGGCTCAGTATCCAGTGTTTTAAAGCATAAATAAATGAAAGCACTGATTGATATGATTTGCATCATAAATGGATATATACCTCGTAGTAAGAGAATAGTTGACAAGTAGAGTGGAAGTTCTATCATGTGCAGAAGAGCCTGAAAAATGGCTTGACAGACGGTGAATATAATTTTAAAGTAATATAGATGCGAAACAATGCAACAAAGGAGGACCAGAAAATGAGCAACAATGACAAAGGCTGGAATCCCTATCTGGCTGGCGCTCTGTCCGGTGTAGTCCTCGTGCTGTCGGTGCTTGTTGCCAAACAGTACTTTGGCACATCAACCACTTTCGTTCGCACTGTGGGAATGGTCGAGAATGTCTTCGTTCCGGAGCATGTAAGTCAAATCGACTATTTCAGGGCCATAGTGCCAAAGATCGACTGGCAGTGGATGTTTGTACTGGGCATACTGCTTGGCGCGTTCGTTTCCGCAATAACCTCTAAATCATTCCGTATCCAGTCGACACCTGATATGTGGCAGGAACGCTTTGGAAAAAAGGTGGTCCTGCGGAGTGTTTTCGCCTTTACCGGCGGTGTCATAGCGCTTATGGGAGCGCGCATAGCCGGTGGATGACCCAGCGGTCATGGGCTGAGCGGTCTGGCTCAGCTTTCCGTTGCGGGCTTGATAGCACTGGCGTTCTTCTTTGGTGGCGGAGTGGTTGTCGCCAAACTGATATACCGGGGAGGCGCAAAATGAACATACTGAGCTATGGGATTGTATCGGGATTTCTCTTTGGCTTCCTTCTTCAAAAGGGGCGCGTTGTACGATATGACAAACAGGTGGGCGCTCTGCGCCTGAAGGACATGACCATTTTCAAGTTCATGCTTACGGCGATCATCGTTGCCATGGTGGGGATTTACCTGTTNNGCAGTTCCGGATGAGGCCGCTCGCATGGGGCCCGGTCATTATTGGAGGAGGTTTGTTCGGCATTGGATGGGGCCTGCTCGGTTACTGTCCGGGGACTGCCTGGGGCGCACTGGGTGAGGGGAGGATTGACGCATTTTGGGGTATTCTTGGCATGATGTTCGGCGCAGCCATTTATGCTGAAATGTTCCCGTTCTTCCAGAGGACCGTACTGACATGGGGCAACACCAAGGTCTATACTCTACCGCAGGTGCTGCATATCAATCACTGGTTCGTTATTCCGGTCTTTGTTGTTGGTGTGATATTCCTTTTCAGATGGTTTGAGAAAAAAGGTCTCTAGAACGTTTTTGATAGATTTCTGAATGCCGGGCCCCGCCGGGGCCCGGCATATTTATTTTATAAGGACGAATCTTCCTGTAATGTTCGGTTATAATCATATCCAGCTATGGCCAGCAAAATAGTCCTATATCTAAGGATGATCAAGTTCTCACACTCGGTCTTTGCGCTTCCCTTCGCGCTTACCAGCGCTGTCATTGCGGCGGGGGGGCTTCCCCGGTGGAGCACCCTTCTGTGGATAATCATCGCCATGGTGGGAGCCCGCAGCGGGGCCATGGGACTGAACCGTTACATAGACCGCGATATCGACGCCGCGAACCCAAGGACGAGGACAAGGGAGATTCCAGCGGGAAAGATAACACCGGGAGCAGCGCTGTTTTTCTCGATCATATCTCTTGGCGTGATGGTCTTTGCCGCGTACATGCTCAACCCCCTGTGCTTCAGGCTCTCTCCCGTGGCAATAGCGGTCCTGCTGCTTTATTCGTATACAAAGAGGTTCACCTACGCGGCGCATTTTGTCCTGGGTCTTGCCATATCCGCCGCTCCCCTGGGGGCGTGGATAGCCGTGCGGGGCACCTTCGACCCGGAGGCGCTCCCGCTTACACTGGCGGTGCTGTTCTGGCTTCCGGGTTTCGATGTGCTCTACGCTCTTCAGGATGTGGAGTTTGATCGCTCGCACGGACTGCACTCCATACCCGCGAAGTTCGGGGTACGAAAAACCCTGCTGCTTGCCAGAGCGCTTCACGGGGCCGCGCTGGGATTTCTGCTGTATGCCGGAGTACTGTTCGGGATGGGCCTGTGGTACTGGGCCGGGATGCTGATCACCGCGGGAATATTCATCTATGAGCACTCGCTATTGAAACCCGGGGACCTGAGCAAGCTCGATATGGCTTTTTTCAACATGAACGGGTATGTCAGTATAACGGTGTTCGTTTTTACGCTGACGGACTTTTTAATCGTGTAATATATTATATTTTTCTGATAAATAACCTATAATGGACGAAGGGAATTATGCGTGTAATCATTGTAGGAGCCGGAGAAGTAGGCTACCAGATAACGAAGTTCCTTGCCGCCGAGGGGGTTGACGTCGTTGTCGTAGAACGCGACGCCGCGAAGCTCAGCCGTGTCGAGGAACTGGATGTCGCAACCATAGCGGCCGACGGGCTGAGCCCCTCCGCCCTGAAAGAGGCGGGCGCCGAAAGTGCCGACATGCTGCTGGCAGTGACCGACAGCGATGAGACCAACATGATCGCCTGCATGCTGGCAAAGGCGATGTACAAGATTCCCCGCAAGATAGCGCGTATCCGGAACCCCGAATATTACCGTAACGAAAAACTCCTGGACAAGGAGAACCTTGATATCGACCCCGCCATCAGTCCTGAAAGGGAAGTGGCGAACGCCATCATCCGCCTTATCGAGGCCCCCTTTGCCACCGATGTTGAGGACTTCGAGGACGGACTCATCAAGATAATCGGCGTAAGGATAAAGGAGACATCACCGCTTGCCCGGGTGGCGCTGAAGAATGTCCGTTCGCTGAATCCTCCGAAGAACTTTCTCATTGCTATTGTGGAGCGTGACGGCAAGGTAATTATTCCTGCCGGTGATGACAGGATCATGCCGGGCGATATTGTGTTCATGCCCGTACGCAAGTGGGAAGTGGGCGACGCCATACGGGGTTCCTGGGAGCTTCCGCAAAACCTGCCAGGAAGGTCATGGTGGTTGGCGGCGGCCGTATCGGACACCACCTGGCCGCAGAGATGGAGAGCAGGGCGGACGTGAAGATAATCGAGAGGGACACCGAGCGGTGCAAGCTGCTGAGCAAGACACTCAAGCGCACCGTGGTGCTCAACGGCGACGGCTCGGACGAGAGCCTGCTGCTTGAGGAGAATATCGCCGACATGGATGTCTTTGTGACCGTGTCCAACAACGAGGAACTGAACATCATGTCGTCGATGCTGGCCAAGCGGCTTGGTGCCAGGAAGACCATTACCATCGTCAACCGGACGGATTACCTTCCTCTTGCCGGTGGACTGGGACTTCAGACGGTGCTGAGTCCGAGAATGATAACCTCAAGCTCGATACTCAAATATGTAAGGCGAGGCGATATCCTCTCGCTTCGCGCCATGGCCGGAGACCGAGCGGAGGTGCTGGAGGCCCGGATAGAAAGCAGTTCAAGGCTCGCAGGCAACAGGCTTATGGATGCCAAACTACCAAAATATTCTCTGGTGGGCGCGATCATCAGAGCCGAAAAGATAATCATTCCGACAGGCGAGGACACGATAGAAGAGGGGGACAAGGTCATATTCTTCACCCTTCGCGAGTCCATCAAGCAGGTGGAGAAGCTTATCACCTGAGCGGAACGCAGAACGAGATGAACCTTCCCCTGATATTCCATATTTCCGGCTCCATCATCACTATCGTGGCGGTCTTTATGCTGATTCCCCTGGGTATCTCGCTTGCAGAGGGACAACCTGACCTCACCGCGTTCATTATCTCTGTCACGGTATCACTGGCAGCGGGGATCGGAATGTATCTGCCGACCATGAAGGCCAAGCGCACGGCAATGCGGCATCGTGATGTTTTCGTGCTGGTTACCTTTACATGGCTTGCGGTCAGCCTGTTGGGAAGCCTGCCATACCTGCTCTCCGGTGGCCTCTCCTCAATAACCGATGCCTTCTTTGAAGCGGTGGCTGGCTTTACGACCACCGGCGCGTCTGTGGTCACCGACATAGAGGCACTTCCCATGGGCCTGCTTTTCTGGCGCAGCCTGACCCAGTGGCTGGGCGGCATGGGGATAATTCTGTTCGCCCTCGCGGTGCTGCCGTTCATCGGCAGCGGCGGAATGCAGCTTTTCAAGGCCGAGGTACCCGAGATTACCGTCGACAGGCTGAGGCCGCGCATCATTGACACCGCAAAGGCGCTCTGGTATATCTATGCCGCGCTTACCGCCGTGGCGGTCATCCTGTACAAGGTTGGCGGCATGAGCCTCTTCGACGCAGTGTGCCACGGATTTACATCACTGGCAACAGGAGGGTTCTCCACCAAGAACACCTCGATGGCATATTTCCAGAGCCCGTTCATCGACTGGGTCTGCACGCTGTTCATGTTCCTGGCGGGCGTGAACTATTCACTGTATTTCTACGCCTTCCGGGGGAGCTTCAAGCGGTTCTGGCACAGCAGCGAGTTCCGGTTCTATGTCGGGGTGAACGCCCTTGTCATATTTCTTATCACCTTCAAGAACCTTGAAGGTATTTACAACAACGTATGGGAATCGCTCCGGTATGCGGCCTTCCAGTGTGTTTCCATCATGACCACCACGGGGTACGCCACCGCCGACTATGAGGTATGGGAGCCATTTACACAGATGTTGCTCATTGTACTCATGTTCTTCGGTGGCATGATTGGTTCCACCGGGGGCGGTATGAAACAGGTCCGTGTCCTGCTGATGCTGAAGCAGGCCTACCGGGAGCTCTATCAGCTTATACATCCCCGTGCGATCACTATGCTGAAGCTCGATGGCAAACATGTCACCAAGGAAATACTGGGCAGCATATGGGGATTTCTGTTCCTGTTCCTGTTCATCTGTGTGCTGGGGACCCTGGCGCTCGCCTCCATGGGGGTGGACATCGTGACCGCGTCGTCCACGGTGGTTTCAGCCATGAGCAATGTGGGGCCAGCCCTTGGAGACGCCGGTCCGACCGAGAACTACGCGGGCCTCCCTTCTGCCGGGAAATGGGTGCTGGCCTTCTGCATGATAGCGGGAAGGCTTGAGATATATACCGTTATCATCCTGTTCATCCCCGGATTCTGGAAGAAATAGCATGAAGCTCTACAAGCGTTTTTCATTCTGGACCTTCGTGGCAGTGGCCCTGCTGGTCGGCTATTTCGTATTCAAGCAGGCAACGGCTTCCATCCCGGTCAGGACCGAGACCGTCAAGAGGCAGAATATAGACATCACCGTGACCGCGACCTCTACCGGAACAATCAAGTCAGATGACGAGATACAGATAGCCGCGCAGCGGCCGGGACGTATCTCAGCGCTCTACGTGGAGGAGGGCGATATAGTCAAAGATAAAGACCCCATAGCGGAGATAGACCCGGCTGAGGCGAAAATTAACAGAGACCTTGCCCGGGCCTCATACACAAAGGCCCGTGCGTATCTTAAGCAGATGCGCGCCGCAAATAAGGCGTTGTCCGTGGAGGTCGAATCCGTTATCGAGGGGACACGGGCCACCCTGGACGACATTGAGGAGAAGTACCGCAATTACACGGAACTCCGGGAAAAGGGTTTTGTTTCACAGATGGAGTTCAACGAACTGAAAAGCCGTTATGAGGTCGCAAGGACGGAGCATGAGGCAGCCCTTGCCCGGAGAAACACCCTTCAAGCAAAGAAACAGGAGATCGCGGCACAGCAGGCCGCAGTGGAAGAGGCCGGAAGCAACCTTGAGCTAGCCGAACTGAACTATGGATATTCGTTCATGAACGCTCCTTCCGCGGGAGTGATAACTTCACGTCCGGTTACGCTGGGACAGACGGTCATCAGCGGGGAGCCACTGGCGGTTCTGATGTCCACGGATTCCCTTTATATTGAGGCGTTCGTGGACGAGGCCGACGTTTCGAAGGTAGTACTCGGACAGAGTGTGGACATCACGATGGACGCTTATCCGGACCGCGTTTTCCAGGGAGAGGTTTACCGTATCTCGCCCGTTGTTCTGGGCGGAAAGCTCGAAAACAGGACGTTCGAGGTACGCACGAGGATACGGGAGAAGGATGTGACCGTCAAGCCCGGAATGTCCGCTGACGTGGAGATCGTGGTACAGAGCGAAAGCAATGTTCTGGTCGTGCCCTCCCAGGCCGTCATTATCAAGGAAGACGGGAGATACGTCTATCTCCAGGAGGACAACAGGGCCCGTCTGGTCCCGGTAACCGTAGGTCTTTCTGACTGGACGAACACCCAGGTGCTTTCGGGCATCGAAGAGGGGGACGAGGTCGTTACCACACCGGATGTGCCCGGACTGCAGGACGGTGTCAGGATAACTTCACGCGCGCCCGATGATAGAACTTAAGGACATCATCAAAACCTATGAGCTTGCCGCGATCAGTGTGGAGGTGCTCAAGGGTATCAGCCTCACCATCAGGAGAGGCGAGTTCGTTGCGGTCATGGGCCCTTCGGGTTCGGGAAAATCAACTCTTCTGAATCTGCTTGGCTGCCTTGACCGGCCGACCTCCGGCACTTACCTCCTGGATGAAGTGGATATCACCACAAAGACCGACAACGAGCTGGCCGAGGTCCGCAACAGGGAGATCGGTTTCGTATTCCAGAGCTTTAACCTTCTGCCGAGGCTTTCGGCATGGAAGAACGTTGAATTGCCGCTGATATACAGGGGCGTTCCGTCCTCGGAGCGTGAGGAGCGCTCCCGTGAGCTTCTTGAGAAGGTGGGACTTGCACACCGTGCGGACCACAGCCCCAGCGAACTCTCAGGCGGAGAGCAGCAGCGTGTGGCCATCGCGCGCGCGCTGGTGAACCGGCCTTCCATTATTCTTGCCGACGAGCCGACCGGCAACCTCGACAGCCGCGCCGGACAGGATATCATGCGGATTATAGACGGACTGCACCAGGAGGGAACGACCATCATCATGGTCACCCATGAACAGGACATCGCTGCCCACGCGCAGCGCGTGGTCACCATAAAGGACGGGCTTTGCCAGGATGGATGTTTCTGAAACGCTCAAAATAGCCAGGGACTCCCTGTTTGCGAACCGGATGCGCTCGGTACTTACCATGCTTGGCGTCATCATCGGCGTGGCGGCGGTGATACTGCTGGTCTCTATCGGAGAAGGGGCGAGGAGGTATATCCGGCAGGAACTTGGCGACCTGGGCACGAACATTCTCATCGTGGTGCCGGGGAAAACTTCAAAGGAGGGCGGCATGCATATGGGCACCTCAGCCGTCCGGAAACTGATATACGACGACGCCTCGCTGATAGAGCGGCGCTCCGGGACCATAAAGGAGGCCGTGCCCGTGATACTGGGCACCTCCTGGATAAAATACCGGGGGAAAAGCCGCGACACCTACATAGTCGGAGTCACTGAACCGTATTTTGAGATAAGAAACCTTCCCATGGCCCTTGGCCGGCCGTTCAACAGCTCCGAGGTCGAGGCGGCGCGCCGTGTCTGTGTCCTTGGACGTACGGTGAGAAAAGAGGTCCTTGGAGACCGAAATCCCCTTGGGGCCAGAGTCACCATAGGAGATACCAAATACCGCGTCGTGGGCATCATGGAACCAAAGGGTGTCACGCTTGGTAACGACATGGACGATGTGGTGTTCATTCCGGTCACGTCCGCCCGCGAGCTGTTCGACACCGACAGCCTTCTGAACATAACGATCAAGGTGCGTGAACCTGAGCTGATAGAGCGTGCGAAACAGGAAATAAAGGAGATCCTTATCCGAAAACACGCGGGGAGAGAGGATTTTACCATCCTCAGCCAGGACCAGATGCTGAGCGTCATGAACAAGATACTCGCCATCATGACCGCCGTGCTCTCCGGCATTGCGGCCATATCGCTGCTGGTGGGTGGTATAGGTATCATGAACATTATGCTTGTCTCGGTCAGGGAGCGCACCCGGGAGATCGGCATCAGAAAGGCCCTTGGGGCGCGCAACGCGGACATCATGTTCCAGTTCCTGGTGGAGGCGGTTACGCTGAGCGTCATCGGAGGGGTTCTCGGCATTACGCTTGGAGGCGGAGTGTCCCTTGCCATACCTTATGTGATCAGTTTTCTTCCCACTAAACTTCAACTCTGGAGCGTGGGGCTGGCGTTCTTCTTTTCCTTTGCCGTTGGGGTGTTCTTTGGCGTCTATCCAGCCAGAAAGGCCGCGCTGTACGACCCCATACAGGCACTCAGATACGAATGAGCAACTGAAAACCTTCTGAAGAAATTCATTTATCGTGCCCCAATACTTCATGTATACTATGATTATTAACGAGTAAGACATTAATAACATGGGAAAATTTAAGCAGAAAATAAACACGAAAGTAGTCATCTTCCTTGTGGTGCTCATCGTGCTTACCGCATTAATTCTGTTCTTGCGTGGTCCGTATGTATCGAATCTTCTGAAAATGGCAGTCCTGACCGAGATCAGCGACATGACCGGAAAGCAGGTAATCGCCAAGAGGATATTCATCAACCTGCTTCCCCTGTATGTGGAGGCCAGGGATGTCCGGGCGTTCAATCACGAGGGCACTCGTCTGGTGTCCGTATCCCGTTTTAAGGTGTANNGTGTCGATGACCCGGGCCGAGATAGAGGAGATACTGGAGAATATTAAACGGAACCGTGAAGCCGCGAAGCGGAATCGCGATACGGGCATGGATACCGAAGGGTTCGACATTTCCGTGGATTCCGTTATCGTGAGACGGGGGAATGTCTTTTTCCAAGATACTGAGGATAACTACAGCATAGCCGGTTCGGAAATAGATGCCGAAGTGCTTTTGGGGGACAGGACTGAAGTGCGTTTTTCCATGACCTCCCTGTCTCCCGTGTCCGAGGAATGGCCACGGCTTGATGTCGAGGTGGAGGGCAACGTGCTGGTAGCTGCCAACCGTGTGGACCTGCGTTCTTTTACGGTCAGTCAGAGTGGGTCGAGTATTCACGGCATCGGATATTATGCAAAGGGCAACAAGGGAAATGTGAAGATCGATGCCCTGCTCAAGGGTGAGACCATCAAGTCCGCACTGGGACTTGAACGCTCAGGCCAGGGGACACTGTATGCCCGTGGAGATGTTTCTCTTGATGGTGATGTAAAAAATCCCTCCCTTGATCTGGACCTGTGGGGGGACTTCTATCTGCAGTCCCTCATCGAGGCCATCGGGCTTGGTGATTATGAACATGAGCTTTCCGGACATGTGAATTTCAGAGGACAATTGGAGGGCCCGGTTCGTTCGATGAACGGCAAGGCAGAGGCTACCCTGAATCGGGGGGTGATATACGGTGTAGAGATTAACCAGTTATCCACCCCGGTGGACTTCAGGAACAACGAACTTGCCTTCCCCGGGGCAAAAGCAACGCTGTATAACGGCACGGCGACGGCCGTGGTGAGCCTTCCTCTTCTGCATATGGAGGACTATGACGTGGACGTAGCCTTTGATAACGTTGACTCTTCCCCTGCCATAGGCCTTGTGGGTATCGATTGGCTGGAGCTCAGCAGTGGGAAGGTCACCGGCACGTTCAAAACAAAAGGAGATGGTTTCAATCCCGAGGGCGAGTTTGATTATCATGCCACCGGGGAAGGGGAGGGGCCCTGGGGACTGGTACGTTCCGCCCGGGGCACATACCGCCTTCGGGATGACGAGGACCTGCTCCATCTGGATGTGCAGGCTTCCTATGACGCTGTGACCACCGCGAATTTTGTCGGCGACGTGAACACGAATACGCTGGATATCGATTTTACGGGAAGGCTGAGGTCAGGCGATGTATCAGGTGTAACCGCAATATTTGTTGAAGGACTTTCAGGAGCGGCAGATATAAACGCCGTTGTGAGTGGGACAGCCAGGAGTCCGCAGGCGACCGCGAAAGTGACAATGGACAAGGCATCTTTCCGGGGCTATGAGATGGGTGCCGTGCAGGGCTCCGTGTCATATGACGAGGGAGTCCTGATGATCAAATCCCTTGTCGCGCTGCTTCCTGACCGCAGGCATAACGCATGGGGGACCATAGAGTTCCCGCTCAGGGATGACCTTCCGGACCTTGCCGACGGAGAATATGACCTTTCTGTTCGCGCCGAGGATGGGATGCTTGGCAGTCTTCTCCGTGCCATCGGTTTTCAGTGGGATGTGGATGGACGCGTTGACAGCAAGATCTCGCTTCGCGGGAGAGGCGCGTCACCGGCCCTGTCCGGCTCTGCCAGTGCTCACGATATCGTCGCGTACGGGTGGCCGGTGTCCGGGGCCGATATCGACTTTGAGTTCAGGGAGAAGCGTTTTACGTTAAGGCGAGGCTCAGTAACAAAAGGCGGATCGGCCCTGGACGTTGAGGGATTTGTTACCACGGATGGTGAGTACAGC
>JABAHP010000450.1_pt5 | contig 14432 bp, 19 predicted proteins | sample 7062081 | NCBI WGS metagenome assembly JABAHP01 (sample SAMN14534357, study PRJNA622989) | marine sediment metagenome | biome: marine biome [ENVO:00000428]; feature: marine pelagic biome [ENVO:01000023]; material: deep marine sediment [ENVO:00002113] | place: India: Gulf of Kutch | collected...
AAAACCAGTAGTTTCAGAATTATGATATAAATCTTTGACAAATAAGTTATTTTGATGGTATTATCTTTACATGAAAAAGTATGTACTCATACTTGCGGGTATATTGTTCGCTTTTTCGTCCGGCACCGCATGTGCCGAGATGTACATGTACATGGAGGACGGCGTGGTCGTTTTCACCGATCGCCCAAACCATGAAAAGAGCATCAGCCTTTCTCAGTACTCCGCAGCAATGAACAAACCCACGAAACCCGAGTACTACTACGACAAACATATCAACAACGCCGCCCGGAAGTACGGCCTTGACCCAAAGCTCATCAAGGCGGTCATCAGGGTCGAGTCGAACTTCAACGAGCGGGCGATATCGCATAAAGGAGCCATGGGCCTGATGCAGCTTATGCCCGAGACCGCATCCGAGTTGGGAGTGTTCAACGCTTTTAACGCCCGGGACAACATCGACGGCGGCTCCAGATACCTCAAGCGCCTTATCACCAAGTTCGACGGCGACCTCAGGCTTGCCCTCGCCGCATACAACGCGGGCCCTACCGCTGTCATAAAGCACGGCACCATCCCGCCCTACAAGGAAACACGGAACTACGTCAGCAAGATATTCTCGATCTACAAAGGCAAGAGAAACCTGAAAACAGCGTCTAAGGTGAAAAAACCTTCGGTCTACAAGGTCGTGCTCGACGACGGCACCATTTTGTTCACCAACGACGAAACTCTCGCGAAAAGGGCCTCCAAACTCTAGTGTCACAGGACAGGGCCGCGCTCACCGAAGAGATATCACGCCTCAAAGAAGAAAAACGCGCCATCATCATAGCCCATAATTACCAGCGGCCTGAAGTCCAGGACATTGCGGACTTTACCGGCGACTCGCTTGAGCTTTCCCGTCAGGCATCCACCATGGACTGCGAAGTAATCGTCTTCTGCGGTGTGCATTTCATGGCGGAAAGCGCGTCCATCCTCTCGCCCCAGAAGACCGTGCTTCTGCCGGAGTCCGGGGCCGGGTGCCCCATGGCGGACATGATAGCCGCCGAGAGCCCCAGAAAGATGTGGGACGAATATCCGGGCTACGAAAAACAGCCCACCCTTGTGTTTCCAAAGGAGTTCAGCCTTAAGGACATCAAGGCTCAGTATCCCGGCGTGCCGGTGGTTGCCTATGTAAATACCACGGCAGAGGTAAAGGCCGAAAGCGATATCTGTTGCACGTCATCGAACGCGGTGCAGGTGGTGAACTCGTTGCCTGACAGGAAGGTCATCTGCATCCCGGACAAAAATCTCTCTGCCTGGATACAGAAGAACACCGACAAGGAAGTCATCGCGTGGGACGGCTTCTGTCACGTCCATGACCGGATTTCAGCCAGGGACGTGGAGTCAGCCAGGGAAAAACACCCGAATGCCGTGTTCATGGCCCATCCCGAATGCAGGCCGGAGGTCGTGGCGCTGGCCGACCACGTCACCAGCACCTCGGGTATGCTCCGCTACGCCACGCAGTCCGACGCGAAGGAGTTTATCGTGGGCACGGAAAAGGGACTCATGCACCGCATGAACAAGGACAATCCGAACAAGCAGTTCTATCCCCTGCGTCCGGACATGATCTGCCCGAACATGAAGAAGACCACGCTTGAGAGTATCCGCGATGCCCTCAGGGAGATGAAGCACGTTGTGCAGGTTCCCGAGGACATCAGGGTCAAAGCTAAAAAATCACTTGACCGTATGCTCGAGATACAGCCCCCGAAGGGCTGATCCTCCTTAATTGAAGTCTACTTGGGGCGTCTCGGCCTCCCCTTCCGGAAGCTCGTAATATTCAGCGGCATCCACACCGGCCAGCGAGGTAAAGAAACGGCCGAAGAACGATCTGCGGAACGTGTTCAGCGTACGCACTGCTTCGTTATACCGCATGCGCTCNNCGAGGCTGTCCTGGAGTTTCAGGAAAGATTCGTTCGCCTTGAGCTGGGGGTATTGTTCCCTCAGAAGCAGCAGCCGCGACAGGGCTCGCTCCAGCCCCTGTGAAGCATTTATCTTGTCGCCGATGTTGCCCGCCTGAAAATACTTCGTTCGTGCCTCGGCTATGTTCTCGAAGAGCTCTTTTTCGTGTTTTGCATACCCTTTCACGGTCTCCACGAGGTTCGGGATAAGGTCATACCGGCGTTTGAGCTGGTTTTCCACCTGTGCCCACTGACCGTTGATGGCCTCGTCCATCCTGATAGCCTTGTTATAGCCTCCTATGACCCATCCTGCGCAGAGAACGGAAACAACTACGATAACCGCAAGCACTATGAGTACGGTCCTCATCCCTTTAGACATGGAAATATCCTCCCTGAATCATTATCAGACATAGTATTATAAGACAATTACCATCCCCCGGAAGCTCCACCGCCGCCGAATCCTCCACCCCCACCGCCACCAAAACCGCCTCCGCCTCCGAAACCGCCACCACCGCGGAATCCTCCGCCGTATCCGGAGCCTCCCCCATGCCAGTACCGTCCGCCCCCTGATCCACCTTTTCCTCCTTTGAAAAATGGATGGAACAGCATTGTTTTCAGCACCCAGAGAAGAAAACCGCCAAAAAGTACGATTATCAGTATGTCAGAAGCAGACCTCCCATGCCGGGGAGTCGGAGCGGATCTCTGAACCGGGGCGAGTTTGGGGGGAGTGGTCACCTTGTATCCCGTGATCTCGGGCATGCCGGTTATGGTCACATTGTTATCTTTTGCTATATAGCCAATAGTGGCAAGTACCGCGTCGCGAATACCCCGCGAGTATTCCCCGTTCCTGAAGCGGGGGACAAGATGACTGCGGCCCACCGACCCCATCAGCGAGTCGGGCAGTGTACTTTCAAGACCATAGCCGACCTCGAAGCGGTACTTCCTGTCCTGAAGCGCTACGGTCAGAAGTAGTCCGTTGTCTTTCCCCTTCTGTCCCAGTCGCCACTTCTCGGCGGACTGAAGAGAGAAAACCTCGATGGAATTCCCGTCCAGCGAGTTCACTGTAAGGACGATGAACTGTGCCGTGGTCTTCTCCTCAAGCTCGTTCAGGTATCCGTTGAGTTCCCCCTCTGTGGATTCGTCGATGATATTCGCAAGATCGACCACATAATTTTCAGGCATCGAAGGAAGGCTGTCCGCCCATGCCGAAAAGGTCATAAAAAGTACTAGAAGAAGAACAAAAGAATTAAATCCCTTCGGCATCTACCATCCTCCGGAGGCTCCGCCGCCGCCAAAGCCTCCACCGAACCCTCCACCAAATCCCCCGCTGCTGGAACCGCCTCCACCGAAACCGCTACTGCTTCTCCATCCAGAGCCGAAATAAAGGATGCCGGATCGCACGCGGCATATGACGACAAGGACAATAAATACCAGGAAAAACAAGCTGGAAATGGCATCTGAGAAGGGAGACTTCTTTGAGGTTTGCGGGGCCCTCTGACGGCTTTTCACTTGAGCTTTCAGGCTTGTCTGCATGGACACGCCGCTGTCTCTAGCGATGATATCTCCCATGGCCTGTACAATTACTGCGATACCGCCTGAGTAGTTCCCCTGCCTGAAGTTCGGTACAAGATACTGCCTCCCGAAGCTGCCGACCAGACTATCGGGCAGTATTTCCTCAAGACCGTAACCGACCTCGATGCGGTACTTACGGTCATTCAGGGATACGGTCAGCAAAAGTCCGTTGTCCCGGTCTTCACGGCCCAGCTTCCATTTCTCTGCGGCCTGAAGGGAAAAGTCTTCTACGCTTCTTCCGTCCAGCGACTTAACCGTCAGCACGATGAACTGGGCCGTGGTCTTGTCCTCAAGCTCCCGGAGGTAAGCGTTGAGCCTGCTTTCAGTTCCCTCGTCAATGATCCCCGCAAGGTCAACAACATAGTTTGCGGGCATCGAGGGAAGGGTGTCAGCCCGGACGGGCAGCGAAAGACAGGCAAGCAGTATGAAGACCGTTAAAATTCTAGCAGTTAAGTTCATTTATGATCCCGGAGAGTTTTGCGGTCGCGTCATAGTACTCTTCGAACAACCTGTCTACCTCAGCCTTGCCGAGTTTGTCCTTGCTTCTCTTTTCTCTGAGAAGTTTTTCATATACGGTGCAGTCCACTCCGGTAATCTCGGACAGCTTTCTTAACACTTCGGCATACAGAACCGGCGGCTCCCCGTCCTTGCAGGTAATAATGGCCCTGAACAGAGGGATGTAGCCGGTTATGGAGTCTATGTAAGACTGGGTAAGCGCTCTTGCATCTCCCATGGTGGTGAGATACCCCTGCCTGAGTCCTATCAGTTTTACCTTGACCTCCCGTTCGCACTGATGCCTGAGGTGGGAATTGTCCAGGCTCAGGGTACTGAAAACATCCTCTCCGTAGACCGTGCGATGAGCAACCTTTATGCTCAGGAACTCCACCGGAAAGACATCCTTTGAATTGTCAATATATTCGGGCGTCATGATGAGGGGCGAGGCCACCTTCATCTTCCGGTNNCTCGAGGAACTTGAGGTCCATCTTATTGAGAACGACAACGGTATTGATATCCGAGTTTTTCTCGCTGAAATCATCGGTCACTGCTGAGCCGGTAATATGGAGCGAGTGAATGTTATTACCATACTCGTTCAACAGGTCACGGAAAAAACCGCCAGCTCTCTCTGAAACGCTCTGCCGTAAACCTTCCATGTTCAGTTCTGACATATTGTCCTCCGTTTATTTATCCACCGCCCAGCAGTATGGAACTACTGGTATAGAATGTTCCCGCCACCGCCGCGGTCATAAGGCAGGCAAGCGTTGCCGCCACAAGAGCACGCAGGCCAAGCCTCGAAAGGTCCCCAATCCGTGAAGGTACAAGCGCTGATATCCCGCCCACGAAAATCNNGAGGCCACATGCGCGAAACCGCAAAGAGCGTAGGCCGCAAGGAATGCCGAGCGCGGGTCCTGAAGTGTGCCCTGTTCCATGAGCACCGCAAGGTCCTGATATGATTTCACCTCTGTTGCTACCACACGTTCTCCAATAATACGGGATACTTCCATGGCATCGTGTGGCGTGACACCAATCGCCAGTGTGAATGGATAGAACACATATCCCAGCAGCGATGTCAGGGAAAGACCCTCGCCCATTCCCAACTTCCCACCGGCCCAGATGAGCGCAGAGTCGAACAGGTCCACAATACCCAGGAAGGCGATCAGAAGCGCGGCTATGCCGACCACAAGCTTTACGCCCTCGTTGGCCCCCTTGATGGTGGCCTCGATGACCGAGGATTGCTTCTCGTAGACTGGCTCCACGTTCACACCAAGGGTTTCGGGCTCCCCGGACTCGGGCAGCAGGAGCTTTGACATCACCACCGCAGCCGGGGCCGAAAGTATAGATGCAGACACCAGGTGGCCCGCAATGGTCGGGAATTGTCCTTTCAGTATGAACACATAGAACGCCATCACGTTCGAGGCGATGCTCGCCATTCCCACGGCAAGTATGGTGTGCAGCTCGGAGCGGGTCATTCTCTCTATATAGGGGCGGATGGTCATGGCACTCTCGACCCCTACAAAGATATTACTGGCCGAACAGAGGGATTCCGCGCCGCTGATACGCATCAGCCGTGTAAATATGGAGGCGAACTTCTTTATGAGCCAGGGCATGACCCCGATATAGTAAAGCGCCCCCACGATGGCAGAGAAAAAGATTATTGTAGGAAGGGCCTGAAAGGCCAGGAAGAAACCAAGGGAGCCCTCCTCGCCCGGAGGTATCGCCAGCACACCGAACAGGAAACGGCTTCCAGCGCTGGCGCTGTCGAGCACGTTGACGACCAGGTCGTTTACGAACAGGAAGAACGATGCCCCAGGAGGGAACAGGAACACGAATGCGGCAAAGAGCATCTGAAGTCCCACGCCCCACCCCACGACGCGCCAGTTCACACGCTTCCGGTCGATGCTGAACACCCAGGCAAGGGCCATCAGAATGAATATTCCTGCAAGGCTTACAAGGTTCTGCATGTTATCTCCCCGGAAAAACCAAAGTGTACCAATATAACTCATAAAAGGGGGGTTTTTGAAGGGGGAGCAGACTTTAATTCACATGAACTCCTCATAACGACAGCTGTATAATGATGATATCNNGTTTCCGTTTTATTCTAAGAAAGATCCTTCTTTTTCTCCTCGAACTCCTCTTTGTTGATCTCGCCCCGGGCGTATCGTTTTTTGAGGACATCAAGGGCTGTCTCACTACCACTGTTACCCTGGCCACTGCTTTTTGTAGACACAGCAAGCCAGCGAATAAGAAATACGAGGCCCACGATCACCAACGCCCAGAACACTATCATAAATATTCCGCCGAACCATCCCATAGCGTGACCTCCGTAGCCTCCGTATCCGCCCATCATTCCCTGCCCGCCCCACTGACTCAATATTCCCTTTAATCCGCTCATATAAACCTCTCTTTCAATCCCTGAGAATCATTTTCTTGTTAACATGTCATACTGAGAGCCCGGCAGTTGCATACTGAAACCTTTACCAGTATGATTTCCTTATCTGGAACGAAGCCTTCTTTTCCCTGCCCCGATTCTAGCAGGGTTTGCTGTTGAACGGAAGGGATATAACTCATTTATGATAACAAAGTCGTACTTACAGACCGGCCAGATTACCTGTCACGACGTATCGGGCAATGAGATACTCTGCACGGGAAGCGGACAGGACGCTGAACACGCTCGGGGCATTGCCTGGCCCTCACCCAGGTTCGAAGCTGAAGAAGAAACAGTCCTTGACCGGCTTACCGGTCTCGTATGGAACAGAAATGCAAACCCGGTAGAATTCCCCCTGATGTGGCAGGAAGCGCTTGACCATGTGGCTGACATGAACCGTCAAAAGTCCTTCGGTTTTGATGACTGGCGGATGCCAAACCGCCGGGAACTGCGCAGCCTGATGAGCTACCAGACTCGGAAACCTTCTCTCCCGGAGGGTCACCCGTTCCGGAACGTTTTTCTCGGATGGTACTGGACATCCACGTCGGCTGCCATAAACACCGCGTATGCATGGTATGTGCATCTGGAAGGAGCACGTATGTTCTATGGAAACAAAGAGCAGTTCTTCCTGCTCTGGCCTGTACGCGGTCAGGGAAACGGTGTTCTTCCCGCTACCGGCCAGAAGAAGTGCTATGACCCAAACGGAGAAGTCATTCCCTGCAAAGACACGGGACAGGACGGAGAAACTCTCTCAGGCATTGTGTGGCCCAAACCAAGGTTCGAAGTGGACAGCGACACGGTCATCGACCGGCTGACCGGACTGCGCTGGCTTAAAAGTGCCGATCTGGCAGGGGGAATGACAACATGGGAGGGCGCACTTTTCGCAGTAAAGGAATTAAACCGAAAGGCGGAAGGTGAAGTCCCGTGGAGGCTTCCCAACATCAATGAATTCGAATCGCTCGTGGATGCCAGCATGCACAGCCCCGCCCTTCCCGGGGGACATCCGTTCACTGATGTCAGGGAGGGATACTGGTCCTCGACCACAAGCATGTTCGAGCCCGACTGGGCATGGGCACTTTATTTAACAAAAGGGGCAACCGGGGTCGGACAGAAATGGGGGAAGCATTTTCATGTATGGGCCGTGAGCGACGCTGCCGGGAGGTGACAACAGGGTCCGCCCACGGCCCGGTGAACTCTTCTAGAAATCCATTCGCACCCGGTATTTCAGCTTCGCCTCTCCGTCCTTCGGCACTTCCAGCTTGAACTCGGCGGTGAACGCCTCTGTCTTTTGATATTCCTGTGATGACTTTATCATTTTCCAGTCGCCAGGGATGGGCTCTATTACCCGGACCTCGATGTCCTCTTCCTTATGATTACGTATGGTTATCTCGTATTCGGCCTCGTAGAGGCCGCTGCGTATTTTTTTCCATTTCGTCTGTACCCGTTCGCCCACCACATCGAAGGCATCGCCTACATTAAGCCGGACCTTCTCTTCCTTTGGCGTATGGTCAATGGTGTCCTCGCCGATGAACTGCAGGCTGTCCTCATGGTCTCGCTTATAGAGCCGCACCACTCCCTTTGGAAGCGGCATGCCGAGGTTGTTGTCCTTTTCGTTCTCGAACTCCACGAACACACCCACCTTCTCGTTCTGGTTGACCTGGCCGTAACGGTCGCGATAGTAATATTCAGCGCCGTGGTATATATATTCTTTTTTAATCTTGATACCGTCTGCCGACAGCAGCTGTATCTGTTTGGTCTGGTTCTCCTTGACGGTAGCTGGTCGCTCAAGCGTGTAGATATGGTACTCAAAGAACTCTTGCTCCTGGAACTGCTGGGTATCGACCCTCTTCATCAGGCCCACCGCATTGCCTTCGAACAGTATCTCCGGTTTGTCTACCCGTCCCACATCGCCGGCGACCAGTTTCAACTTTGCATTTTTGTACCCGGCCCCGCTCTGATTCGTAACGGTGACCCATCCGGTGATATCACCCTGTTTGTCTTCCGCATCAAGCGTAAGGACATAATCCGCCTGCCACGAGATGCCGGTGGTCAGGTAGGAGGCCTCGACATCGTGCGTTTCATTTTTAAGATCATTATCAAGCAGCCAGACAAGTGTGGGCTTTGCGATGAGATTCTCCGGAACTTCCGGGAAGACCATGCGGCCGTTATACCCGAAGGTTATTTCATCACCTACCTGAAGGACCACACCGTTATTGGCAGAGAGCACCTTGGCGTTCACCAGATACTCCCGGTCCTTGTACTCATTATAGGTAACGATCTTGATTTCTCGGCCAACATACTTCTCAAGGAGTTTCTGCGGACTCAGCAGGTCGAACTCGTAGTTCTGTTCAAGGACACTCAGCCGGTCCGGGGCATTAAGGCTCTTGATATACACGCTTTGCGGAATGATGCCCGTCGCCACTCCCATGAACCTGAGCTCGCCCTCTCCTAGGCCCATGCGGACAGTCCTTCGGTCTTTGACCAGTCCGAGGTTTGTGTTATAGACAGTAAGTTCCACTGACTGCTGGTCATCGATGTCCGAGGTCTCCGCCATGGCGGCCAGTGCACCGGAGAGCATAATGCAGGCGGCAAGAAGAAACGCAACAGCAAATCTGATACTTTTCATAATATTCCTCCTAATATTGTTCGTTATCCGTCCATTGTTCTTCCTGTTTTGTACACATTGGACGAATGCCGAAGAGGAATCCTTGGGTGAAAAAATAAGGAGGCAGTTCTTATTTGAAAATATCGTCCCGGAGCAAGCCCCGTGGGGTAAATGCCCTTGGGATTGAAAGCTCTATGCCGCTTGCCACGGTAATAGCGGTACCGCTGAATATGGCTATCATGATGGCTATCTGATATTTGATCGCGGACATGGGATCCACACCAGCCATGAGAATTCCGGTCATCATGCCGGGCAGTGCCACCAGCCCGATGGTCATCATCGTGGCAAGCGAAGGCGCAAGTGCGTCATGAATAGCGCGTCCCGCAAACGGGAGCACGGCCTCCCTGAGCGAGGCGCCCTGTCCCAGCGACAGCAGGTACGCCCCCTCTCGTTCGTGAATGGAGTTGTAGAACCTGCCGATACCGATGATGTTCGCCCGGAGGCAGTTACCCATGATCATCCCGGCTATGGGGATGGCGTACTGCGGTTCAAGCAGACCGGGAACCTGCAGTATGACCAGAATGAAATACGCAAGAGGTATCAGGGTGCCCGCAATGATGGCCATGAAAACTCTCCAGAAGAACGCCCGCACCCTGAACCCGGCCCCGCGAATGACCGAAAGGTCAGCAACGGTTGTCATGATGATCAGCCAGAGCGCGGTAAGCCACCAGCGGTCGAGGTCGAAGAGCACCTGAAGATACAGGCCCACGAACAGAAGCTGCACGGTCATTCGCACTACCGCGGTTAGAAGCCTTCCGGCAATGCCCACCCGGTACCACAGTGCAAGGCTCAGAGGGACCAGGAACAGCAGGTATCCCAGAGCCAGAGATAATGCCTCTATATCAATGATGGACCGCATCAGCCCCCTGCTTTGAAATATCCACGCTGATATTAGCGGCTTCCATAAGGAGCTCATCATGCGCGGCGATGATAACCGTNNAGTCCCTTCAAGACCTCAACTACGGCACGCCTGCTTGCTGCGTCAAGCGCCGAAGTAGGTTCGTCCAGCACTAGCAGGTCGCGCCTGAGCAGGAGCGCGGATGTGATGGCCAGCCGCTGACGCTCTCCTCCGGAGAGTTTCCTGATGTTCTGCTCAAGAACAGAGGGTGAGAGCAGGAGAGAAGACAATATATCGTTTACCTGACCAGCGTCCCATCTGATATGCTTTGAGGCCCGGTAACCAAGAGGACGCTTCAATACTTCCTCCACCGTACCCTCGCCCATGTCGGGCTCCTGGGGCACATAGGCCATCCTCTGTCTGAGCCTCCATGCCGAAAAATCGTCGAGACGAGTACCCCAGAGAAGGACCTCACCAGCAGCCGGAGCGGCAAACCCCATGACCACATGAAGCAGCGAGGTCTTCCCGCAACCCGACGGGCCTTCGAATATGCAGATTTGTCCGGAGGGGACGGTAAGGTTGATCCGCTCGACAAGCACCCGTGCCCCCGCGTTGACGAACAGGGCGCGAAACTCAAGGACGGTATCTTTCATAAGGAGATTATATCGGGAAACGCAAGAGGGAGAAAGCGCTAGAGGGCCTTGATGCCCACTTCAATGAACATGGAATCGCCCCCCACATCGAAGGTAATCACCTTGGCGATGGTGCCCGATGGGTGGTATATCTGCTGGGAGCCGATGACCACGGTGGGAAGCGCGGAGTCGAACTTCATGTCCAGACCGGCAAGCGTGCTTCTGAGGCCACCGCTTATCATATTGGTGATCTCGCCCACAAAATCACCCATGTGGAATATGGTCACCTGACCGGCTTCCTCCGGGAACACCGAGCCGTAGATCTTCGTGATGAGTGTTTCGCTGAACCCCACGGTGAGGGAAAGCTTCATTTCTCCGGTCATCCCGATGTTCCCGCTTACATAACTGGTAAGCGGGTTCTTGTCGGGCGCGAGCGTGTTGCCCGGAACGGCATCCATCCCCGTGAGGGTCTTGATAACGTTCTTGGTCGAGTCCTTCAGCGTTGTGAATAATGAATCAAGATCAATCATAATTTCATTTCCAAACAGGTACGGATATTATAATACCACAAAACAAAATATACAATTATCTCTTTGGTTTATCAAGCTTTTTAAATGCATCGGCGCCCATTCCGGGATGAACGCTTCGCTGGTCTGCCGACCGGGGACTGGTGACAGGCGGCCACTTCCCGGGCTGGAGTTCCGCCCCCTCACTGGCGGCCTTCGACAGGTTCTCATCCGCCTGGACCGGGTTATGCATGATATCGACATTTTCAATGAACACGCTGAACTCCAGTGGAACGCCGTTCGGGTCGAACGTATAGATGGAATGGATGAATCCGTGGTCGATGACCTCCGAGACCCAGATGTCTGCGGCCTCAAGTCTGTCCTTCATCTTCCAGAGTTCCTCTCTGCTCTCGAGGCCAAGGGAGACGTGGTCGAAAATACGCGGTCCCGGAACGGGCACCCCATGCTCTTTTTCCTCCACCGGTTCGGCACCGTTCCATTCAAAAAAAGCGATGAGGTCCCTGTCGGAGACCTGAAAAAAATACTGTCGGTATCCCGGACGGCCAAAGGTCGCCACAAGCCTGAGACCCAGGAGGTCGCGCCAGAAACGGATGGTGCGCTCCATATCGGAGGTTACCAGGGCAAGGTGGTTTATGCCAGCATATCGGATCATGTATATTCCCCCAACGAGATTTTTAAATTATTATACCGTGAACCGGAATGATTTTAATTTTCGATTGTGTTAATATTATCCCATGTCCGATCCAGGAGAAAAAAAGAAGGGAAAGGGCCTTTCCCCGGTAGCCAACACGGTTATCTTTGTCCTGTTCGTTCTGGTGGTGATCGGCCTGCTTACCGCCATATCAGGTGAGCGTTCTCCCCGCGTCCCGATAGATGCGATACATAACGGCATCGAAGACAATGCCGTCTGCCTGGAATGCCACGGACCGGGCATGGCCCAGGAGCGCGGCCCCAAGCACCCTCCCAAGGACCAGTGCCTGCTGTGCCATCACCGCAAACGGGTTCCCAAGGGCGAATAGCCCTTACGAGGATATTCCGCCCGAGACGATGAACTTCATCAGCGCCCCGCCGTCCGTCTCCAGACGCCTGATGCTTTGCTTCGGTACCAGTATCATGTTCCCCGCGAAATTATAGGACTGCGGCAGATACACGGCAACCCTGTCCTCAACACCAAACCGCTCAAGAGACTCGGCCGTAATGAATCCCAGCGCCCATATATCGCTTCCGGGGACAAGTGATACGGCAACCGGGCTGTCAAAGGTCTTCTTCTCGCCAAACATCGCGGAGATAACATCCTTTATGGAATTGTAGATCATCTTCACCACGGGAAGCCGCGCGAAGATTCTGTCCACCAGTGCGGCAATCTTGCGGGTCAGGAAGTTTGATGCGATGAAACCGAAAACCGTAATCAGCGCAATGGTCACCAGAAAGCCGAATCCCGGCACATCGAACCTGAACAGGCTGTCTATTTTTACGAAAACCACGTACACGATGTACGCCGTAAGTACAATGGGGCCGAGAAACAGTATGCCCTCGAAGAAATACCTGGTAAGCCTTTTCATATATACCTCCTGTCAATGTGAGCCAGTCGTATTTCGTGCCTGTGTCCTTTCACATTATACGTTGAAACAGAATCTTAAAAAACTTGAAAAAACCAGATTATAATGTTACCATTGCTAAGGTAATACTTGAAATAAATGCCCTATCAGGGGGATATATGGAACAGATTCTGTATGAGGTTTTCGCCCAGTCGACCATGAGCGTAATGTCCTCGATGGCCGGCATCAAGCTTGAGCCATACAAGCCCGGCCCCGACGATAATGTAAGCACATTCGTCACCGGTGCGCTCGGGCTCACGGGCGATGTGACCGCTTCCATTTCCATTAGCTTCAGCAAGGGGGCCATTGACAGCATACATAACGCCATTTTCGCCGACGAGAAAGAGATATCCTTCTCCGGCATCGGCGATCTGGTGGGAGAGATATCGAACATGGTATGGGGAACGGCCAGAAAACTTCTTGCGGACAAGGGTCTCACGGTAGACGCTTCCATCCCCACTGTCGTTCTGGGCGACCGTCAGCATTTGCACAGCGCATCGGGATCCGTATCGAAGATCATGCCCTTCGAGTTTGGCGGCAACAGGATGTTTGTGGAAGTGACCCTGAGAAAATAGCCCGCCTTTTGTACGCACATCACCCCTCTTCCATCCGGCAATGAACGAACTTGAAAACCTTATAGCAAAACGCATTGCCTCCGAAGGCACCGTAACGTTCGCAGCGTTCATGGAGATGGCCCTCTACAGCCCTGGCCTGGGTTATTACACATCTTCCTCCACCGAGATCGGACGCGCGGGCGACTTCTATACCAGTCCTCATTTAAGTCCTGTATTTGGGGCCGTGCTTGCCCGGCAGGCCATTGAGATGTGGGAGCACCTGGGAAGGCCCGAGGGCTTCACCATTGTCGAGCCTGGAGGCGGCAGGGGATACCTGGCACTGGACATGCTTTGGTATCTGAAGAATACGGAGCTCTTCGACCACCTGCGATATATTATTGTTGAACTGAATCCCTCCATGAAAACACGTCAGGAGGAACTGCTTGCGGAATACCGGGAGAAGCTCTCGTGGTGCGGCTCACCGGAAGATCTGGAGCCGTTCACNNGGCCGGTTCCCCGGAGGAGCTTGAGCCGTTCACCGGGGTAGTGATGGCGAACGAGGTCCTCGACGCCCTTCCCGTCCATCTGGTCGAGATGACCGAAGAAGGTCTGAAAGAGATATATGTCGCTCTGGACGGAGATGCTTTCGTTGAGCATCCCGGCCCTCCTTCCACGCCGCAGCTGGAAGAATATTTGAAGCACTTTTCCATTACACTCCCTGCCGGCTACCGCACCGAGGTCAACCTTGCCGCACGTGATTGGCTTGCCGCATACGAGCGGAAACTTCAACAGGGTTTCATGGTCATCATAGACTACGGCCATCCTGCATGGGATTACTACGGAGAGGACCGAAACCGGGGCACCCTGCTTTGTTACCGAGAGCACCAGATGAACGAGGAACCGCTGGAGCATGTGGGAGAGCAGGACATCACAGCCCATGTGAACTTCACCGATGTTCGAGACCATGCGGAGGCTCTTGGCATGAAGCCCCTGGGTTATGTTCGTCAGGGACCGTTCCTGGTGGCGCTGGGGCTCGACGAGGTCGTGATGGAGTTCATGGAGATCCCGCCCCCCGGCGGTTTCGATCCCCTGAACGTCAAGGGGCTCATCATGCCCGGCACCATGGGCGAGTCGCACAAGGTCATGGTCCTGTACAAGGGCAAAGCCCCCCTCACCCTTCGGGGATTTTCCATGA